>JAABUQ010003939.1_pt1 | contig 26265 bp, 12 predicted proteins | sample 5560001 | NCBI WGS metagenome assembly JAABUQ01 (sample SAMN10711888, study PRJNA513371) | rock metagenome | isolation source: Antarctica rocks | place: Antarctica: Victoria Land, Finger Mt nord | collected 2015-12-18 | reverse complement strand
GCCCGCGCCGCCACGGGCGTCGGCGCCACGGGCGTCGGCCTCTTCCGCACCGAATACCTCTTCCTGACCCACCAGGACGTGCCCGACGAAGAGGAGCAGTACCAGTACTACCGCCAGGTCATCGAGGCCGTGCCGGGGCGGGCCGTCACCATCCGGACCCTCGACCTCGGCGGCGACAAGACCGTCCCGTACCTTGGCCGTCGCAACGAGGCCAATCCGTTCATGGGCTGGCGCTCGATCCGGCTGTCGTTCGAGCACCCCCGGCTCTTCGAGCGGCAGATTCGCGCGATCCTCCGCGCCGGCAAGCACGGCAAGGTCTCGATGCTCTTCCCCATGATTACCACCCTGGAGGAGCTGCGACACGTCAACCGGCTCGTCGAGGAGTCGCGGCGGAACCTCAGGCGCGAGGGGGTTTCTTTCGGCGAGGACGTCAAGACGGGCGTGATGGTCGAGGTCCCCGCCGCGGCCGTCTGCATCGACGCCATTCTGCGCGAGACGGATTTCATTTCCATCGGCTCCAACGACCTGATCCAGTACCTCGTCGCCGCCGACCGCGACAATCCCAAGGTCGCCCACCTCTGCGAGCCGCTGTCGCCTGCGATCTTCAAGGTCCTTCAAATGGTGCTGGACGCCTGCAACCGCACCGGCACCCCCGTGACCGTCTGCGGCGAGATGGCCGGTCAGCCCCGCTCCGTCATGGTCCTCTTCGGCATGGGTCTGCGCCGGTTCAGCATGAGCCCCGCCTTCCTGCCGACGATCAAGGCGTTACTGGCCTCCGTCACCACCGCGCAGGCCGAGCGGTTCGCGCATCAGGTGCTCCAGTTGAAGACCGGCGAGGAGATCCGGGGCTACCTGACCGCCCGGCTCCACGAAGTCTCCAGCGACCTCGAATTCTTCGACTTCTCCTGACCGGCCCCCACCCCGTTGCGGCCCGGTGGTCGGCCTGATAACCTTGGGACCGATCGCGGGGGCGGCCCCATCGTCCCCATTCGTTCTCGTTCTCAGGTCCGGGAATGTTCCCGCGAGTTTTTTCCCGAGGTCGAGAATCAGGCCGGCGGTGCGGGATCGGTGGCCGCGGCCGAAGGTAAGTTGAGCACGACGTTTGGGGGCGAACGTCGGGGAAATCGGTTTCGGCATTCCCTTTGCGTCCTCCGGAATGACAACTCCGTCCGTCGACCTTGCGTGAGGAACCCGACGCGCGAGGACGACGACACGCCGATCAGGCTGGGACCGATTCATGGCTGAGCGACCGAGCGTGAAGGACATCCTGGCCGCCGCCCGCAAGGGGGGCGCCGCCAAACCCGCGGGTGAACCGATCTCGCAGTCGGAGCGCGAGGCCGGTCCGCCCGATCAGGACCCCTCGGAGCTGGCGGACCTCTCGTCGGCCCCCGAGCCCCTGGCCGCCGCGCCGACGGTCCCGGTCGTGCCGCCGGCGCCGACGGGCCGCCCCCTGAGCCTCAAGGAGAAGCTGGCCGCCGCGCGTGCCGGCGTGGCGCCCGCCCCAACCGCCCCGGCCCCGGCCGCCGAGATCGCCGTTGAGCCCGATCTGGCCACGCCGATCGCCGACGTGCCGCTGCCAGCCGCCGCCGCAGCAGCCCCGACCCCGACACCGGCCGCGTCGCTGGGTCGGCCGATGAGCCTCAAGGAGAAGCTGGCCGCCGCGCGGGGCGTCAGTGCCCCCGCCGCCGCTCCGGCCGCGGGAGGCAAGCCCTCCGCGGGCGCGGTCAAGGCGGCCCCGGCCGCCGTCGTGGGCAAACTGGCCGCGGATCGGGCCTTGCCCCCCCTGGAGAAGATCGCCGACCCGAGGGACATGGCCGAGGCCCTCCGCCGCGCCGGCGCCGAGAAGGACAAAACCGCGAAGGCCACCGCCGCCGCCCGCGCCGCCGAGAAGGAGGGGGCCACCCCCGCCCGCGTCGCGGCCGTCGCCAAGGCCGCCGTCGCCCCGAAGCTCCCCGCCTCCAAGACCGTCCCGCCCAAGCCGTCGAAGTCCGCCGCCCTCGCCGCCACGCAGGGGCAGGCCACCGGCCGGCGGCCGTTCCTCAGCACGATGGGCTGGGTCATCGTCGTCGGCTGGGGGACGTTTACCGCGGGACTCGGAATCTTCTCGGCGATGCTCGTCCGGTTCATGTTCCCCAACGTCCTGGCCGAGCCCCCCAGCACGATCAAGGTCGGCGTCCCCTCGAATTTCGAGAAGGGGGAGGTCAACGAGCGCTGGAAGGCCGAGTGGGGGTTCTGGATCGTCCGCTCGACGTTCGAAGGCCAGGACGAGATTTACGCCCTCCAGTCGGTCTGCACCCACCTGGGCTGCCCGCCGAACTGGCTCGCGGGCGAGCAGAAATTTAAGTGCCCCTGCCACGGCAGCGGGTTCTACATCTCCGGGATCAACTTCGAAGGGCCGGCCCCGCGCCCCCTGGAGCGGTTCAAGGTCGCCCTCTCCGACGATGGTCAGATCCTGGTCGACAAGAGCCAGAAGTTCCAGCACGAGCTGGAGCAGTGGAAGGACCCGGACAGCTTTATCCCCGTCTGATCCGATCGGGGCCGGTCCGACCTCGCCGATCCGAGCCGAGCCGAACGGAATGGAACTGAACCGCTGCCCGCCCCTTTCGCCCGGGGCCGCCACCTAGGGACGACCATGGCCATCGTCGAGAAGATCACCGAGTCGCAGGTTTGGAAGAGCGTCTTCCGCCACCCGATGCCCAACGATCGGCGCAACCGGGTGGTCGTCATGCTGACGAATTTCTTTCTGCACCTGCACCCGGTCAGTGTGCGCAAGCAGGGCATCGCGCTGAGCTATACCTGGTGCATGGGAGGGACCACCTTCTTCCTGTTCATGGTCGAGGTGGTCACCGGCGTCCTGTTGATGTTTTACTATCGACCCACGCTCGAACACGCCTATAACGACATCCTGGCGCTTCGCGACGTGACGACGTTGGGCATCCTGCGGGAACTGCACCGTTGGGGCGCGCACGCGATGGTTATCGCGGTATGGCTGCACATGTATCGGGTCTTCCTGACGGGTAGCTACAAGCCGCCCCGCGAGTTCAACTGGGTCGTCGGCGTGATCTTGCTGGTGCTGACGCTGCTGCTGTCGTTTACGGGCTACCTGCTGCCCTGGGACCAGCTTGCGATCTGGGCCATCACGGTCGGCTCGAACATGGCGAGGGCGACGCCTGGGGTGGGTGTCGAGGGCCCCGGCGCCTCGCTCCTGAAGCTCAACGGGGTGAGTCTGATCACCTCGGGCTCGGACGCGAAGTTCGCGCTGCTGGGGGGCCGGAGCGTGGGCGAGATGACGCTCAACCGCTTCTACGTGCTGCACTGCGTGGCGATCCCGCTGGCCGCGGCGCTGCTGATCATGATTCACTTCTGGCGAGTGCGCAAGGACGGCGGCATCAGCGGCCCGATGTGAGGCCGTCCCCCGATTTGGCCCCAGGCTTCCTGACCTGACGGGGGTGCGCCCGGCCCACCGGGAGCGGAACGGCCCGGAACGGTGCGCCCTCAACTTCCATTCCTTTCCTTTCCATTCCGACCTCGGACCTGGCCCGGACACGCGACGCCCATGCACGACCTTCTCGCGGAACGTCTCGACCTGACCCCCGGCGTGACGGCGGGTCTGGGCTGGTACTACCTGCTGGCCGCGATGATCAACGCCGCCGCCGCGGCGTACGTGGCCTACATGGAGCTGGTCTCCGAAGGGGCCTTACGCGCGGGGCTCGCCCCGAGGAGCCGGCGCCTGCCCGACTGGCTGGTCATCGCCTTCGGCGGCCTCTACGGCGTGGCGACCCTGATCGTCCTGCTGAAGGATACCCTCCCGGCCGACGGGACGATCGTGATGCGCGTCGCCTATAGCCTGTGCGCCCTGGCCAACATCCTGGTGGCGATCGCCGCCGGGGCCGACGCGGCCCACTTCGCCGAGGTGCACGACGCGGGCCACGGCGCCGGGGCCGAGTTCGGCGGTCCGAGCCTCGACGACCACCTGCCGGCGGTCGGCCTGGGAGGGCCGATGAACCGCACCCTGTGGACCCTGGTCTGGGCCGTCTGCGCGGTCGTCTTCCAGGCGATGGGGGTGACCTACATCCTGGGCGGCGAGTTCGGCTTGCCGTCGTTCATCCGCGACGCGATCGACTTCGTTTCGGGCCCGACGACGTTCTTCGTGGGCGCCACCCTGGCCTTCGCCGCGATGGTTTATTTCCGCAAGACCGTGGCCAATGGCATCGTCGCCTGGGGGATCGTCAACCTCGCCTTGCTGTTCTTCGGCCTGAGCATGACCGACTTCGACTTCCGGGACATCGTCACCAAGCCCGACAACGTGCCGATCGTCGGCCTGATGGCGCTGGTCGGCTTCTTCACCTGGCTCGGCCTGCGGCGCGCCGTCATCAACGACGCGAGGATGGCCCAGGGGTTGCCGAACCTGGAGGAGATGGAGCCGGAGAAGACCCTCACCTGGCCCGACCTGGTCTACACCGAGCTGATCGCGATGGTCGGGCAGACGATCTTCCTGGTCGTCTGGGCCATCGCACTTCAGGCCCCCCTGGAGCAGCCGGCCAGTTCAACGTCGGCCCCCAACCCTTCCAAGGCGCCTTGGTACTTCCTCGGCCTGCAGGAGATGCTCGTCTACTTCGACCCCTGGATGGCCGGCGTCGTTCTGCCCTCGATGATCGTCGTCGGCCTGATGGCCATGCCCTACATCGACACCAACAAGCAGGGCAACGGCTACTACACGATCGCCCAGCGCAAGTTCGCTTACATCACCTTCCAGTTCGGCTACCTCGTGCTCTGGGTCGTCCTGATCCTGCTGGGGACATTCCTGCGGGGCCCCAACTGGAACTTCTTCGGACCTTACGAGTTCTGGGATGTCCACAAGCTGATCCCACTGAACAACGTCAACCTTTCGGACCTCGTCTGGGTCCAGTTGCTGAAGGCCAGCCGCCCGACCTACATCCTGATGCGCGAGGCGCCCGGCATCCTGATCTGCCTGGCGTACTTCGTGCTGATCCCGGCATTGCTCTACAAGTACGCGTTCAAGGACTACGCCAAGTCGGCCGGCATCGTGCGGTTCAGCGTCCTGGCGATGCTGATCCTGTTCATGGCCAGCCTGCCGATCAAGATGGTGCTGCGGTGGACCATCAACCTGAAATACCTGGTGGCCATCCCCGAATACTTCTTCAACATCTGATCCGACGACACGATGGCGCCCGGTCGTCCGCGCCCCACGCCCGGGGCCCGTCATCGAGGGATGATTCCCATGCCCGCCACCGAGGAAACGTTCCGCAAGCAGCCGACGCTGCACGTGGTCTTCGCCGCCACCTCCATCGCCATGACCCTGGTCATCGTGTGGATGGTCATGGCCGACCACCTCCGCCCCTGGAAGCAGGTCCAGCGCGGCTTCCATGGGGTCGAGACGGCCAAGCTCAAGGCCCTCGAACAGGAGAAGCGCGCGGCCCGCACCGCCAAGACCCAGGCGGAACTCGATCGCGTCAACAAGAAGATCGCCGAGGCCGACGCGATCGCCGCCCGCAATGCCTCGGAGATTCGCGCCCAGGAGGTCGAGGTCGACCGCACTCGCGCCCAGTTCCAGCGCGCCGAGCCAGCGAAGCGGTTCCTCAAGGCCGAGATCGATGGCGACCGCAGCGAGTACGACCTCTTGATCGACCGCGAGCTGGGCTCCCAGGCCAGGGATTTCATCACCAAGACGATCAAGCCCAAGGAGCAGAGCTACCTCACGCTTAGCCGCGAGCTGGAAGCGATCCAGCAGAAGCTTGAAGGGCAGCAGCGCGAGCTCGCCGACCTCCAGGGCAACAAGGCCGAGTGGGAAAAGAAGAAGGAAGACCTCGAGCGCGAGGTCTCAAGGGTCGGGCGCGTCATCGAGCAGAAGGACCAGCAGTATTACGGCGTCCTCGCCTGGCTGCGGGCCTTGCCGGGCATCGACATGGCGGCCTCGCCGACCCGAATCCAGCAGATCAGCCTGCCGGACCTCAAGATCAACTACAACTTCAAGGATGTCCCCCGGTACGACCGCTGCACGACCTGCCACCTGGGGATTGACCGCCTGAACTACGACAAGGCGGCCGACGGCAAGCCGATGCCCGCGGTCTACAAGTCGCACCCGCACCTGGCCGATGGCTACGTCACCACCGACCCGACTGGCAAGAAGGTCCCCGCCGGGCTGTACCTCGACAGCAACGGCCCGCACCCGATCAATAGTTACGGCTGCACCATCTGCCACGGCGGCCAGGGCTCGGGCACCGACTTCACGTATGCCTCGCACGAGCCCAACGACCTTGAGGAGAAGGAGCGCTGGGAGAAAGAGCACGGCTGGCGCGAGATGCACCACTGGGACGAGCCGATGCTGCCGACCCGCTTCCAGGAGGCAAGCTGCGTCAAGTGCCACCACCAGGTGACCGACGTGCCCCAGGCCGAGAAGCTCCAGAAGGGCTACGACCGCATCGTCAAGTACGGCTGCACCGGCTGCCACACCATCGGCGGCCCCGGCTCGTTCGGCCCGGACCTGAGCGATGCCCGCCAGGTCGGCCCGAACCTCCGACACATCGCCTCGAAGGTCACACGCGACTGGACCCTGAAGTGGATCAAGAACCCGCACGCCTTCCGGCCCGACACCCGGATGCCGCGGTTCTACAACCTGACCAACAACCACGCTCCCGAGGACCAGCCCAAGAGCCACGCCGAGATCCACGCGATCACCCACTACCTCTTCAAGCACAGCACTCCGCCCAAGGAGTTCGAGGAGGTCAAGGCCAAGGGAGACCAGGCGCGCGGCAAGGAGCTGTTCTTTCAGAAGGGCTGCATGGCCTGCCACGCCCACAAGGAATTCCCGCCCGACTCCTACACCAAGAAGGACGACAAGGGCGCGCCGGTCATCAACGGCCTGGGCCTGGCGGAGGGGGTCGGCGAGTTCGCCAAGGCCAACTTCGGGCCCAACCTCTCCAACATGAAGATCAAGTTCCAGACCGAAGGGGAGGGCTCGCACGCCAAGGGGGTCCAGTGGCTCGCCAACTGGATCAAGGCGCCCGAGAACTATCACCGGTACAGCCTGATGCCGAACCTCCAGCTTTCCTGGCAAGATTCGGCCGACCTGGCCGAGTGGATCATGTCGGTCCCCGGCGAGTGGCCGGGCAAGGACTATGAGGTCCCCGACGTCAACTCCGACGAGGTCAAGAAGGGGCTCGACGAGCTGGTCCGGCTGTACCTGTCCAAGGCCGGCTCGTTCAACGGCAAGACGGTCCTGCTGTCGGGGGTCGACCAGTTCGTCGCCGGGGAGATGACGCAGGACCAGAAACTGGAGTTCCTCGGGGAGCGGACGATCGGCCGCCTCGGCTGCTTCGGCTGCCACAACATTCCCGGGTTCGAGCAGGCCAAGCCGATCGGCACGCCGCTCAACGGCTGGGGCGTCAAGAGCCCCGCGAAGCTCGATTTCGGCCACATCCACGAGTACCTCGTCGACCAGACCGAGGCCAAGGACTCCGGGTTCGACCTGCGATTGGTGCCCTCCGGGGATGAGAAGGATGGCCTCCCGGCCGAAGGCAAGAACCTGATCGTCGTGGCCGACGTGCGGAAGGCGCTTCATTTCCGGGTCTTCGACGGCGTCGGCAAGATCGTCGAGGATGCCGACGAGAACCAACTGACCGCCAAGGCGTCGCAAATGGCAGGGCTGAAGTCGCTGCTCGGCGGCCTGTGGAAGGTTCCGCGGCTTTCCCCGAGCGACAAGAGCCGGGTCATTGACGCGGTCACGTCCATCGTCGGTCACACCCGGGTGGACCGCTCACGCGACGGCACGCCGGACTACTACCAGGAGAAGCTGGTCGAGCACACCCGCTCGGGCTTCCTCTTCCAGAAACTCCACCGGCCGCGGTCATACGACTACAAGAAGACCAAGGAAGAACTCAAGGGTTGGGACGAGCGCCTGCGGATGCCGCAGTTCGCCTGGGCCGACGACCCCGCGGCGGTCGAGGAGGTGATGACCCTCGTGCTGGGCCTGACCGGCGAGAAGATCGACAGCAAGTACCTGCCCCACTACGGCCAAACCAAGGCGGCGCTCGCGCAGGGGGAGAAGCTGCTCGATCGGTTCAACTGCAAGGGCTGCCACGTCCTGGCCATGCCGAAGTACACCGCCAAGGAGGGCGTCGCCCTCGCCGACGCGCTGCCGGCCCTCAAGAACAACCTCGCCGCCTCCTCGGGCGACCAGGGGCGCGGGAACGATTACCTCAAGGAGCTGTATCCGGCCCTGGACGTGCCCAAGGACGAACTGGACACGCTCCTGGGCAAGTTGAAGCTCGACAAGAAGACGATCCAAGCGATCGGCGAGTTGCCCCGGCAGTCTGCCGAGGACTGGGACGAGAAGGGCAAGCCGATCAAGGCCGTGGTCGTCCAGGTCTATGAAGACCCGATTACGATCGCTGGTGAGTCATTCGTGGCCGGCGACAGCGTCCTGATCAGCCCCGACAACCCGGACCTGAAGGTCCGCAAGTTCGAGCAGAAGGGCGCCGTCACGATCGAGGGGATGCCGATCGACGTGGAGGAGGACGACGACGGCCAGCCGACGCGGCAACTCGTGCAGCTCTGGAAGCCGACGACGATCCGCGGCTACACCTTCAACGCCTACGACAACATCCTCGTGCGGCTCGATAAGGTCGACGTGAAGCGTCCCGAAGGGGGCGACTTCGCCTGGCTCTACGCCACCGCGCAGGCCGAGAAGTCCGGCGCCAAGTTCGCCGACGTCTGGAACCGTCTGCCGCCACCGTTGATCCGCGAGGGCCTGAAGGTCCAGACGCCCTGGCTGACCCGCTTCCTCAAGGACCCGTACCCGATCCGGCCCGCCGCCAACCTGCGGATGCCCCGGTTCCACTGGGATCTCCCCAAGCAGGACGAGACCGGCGCCCTGGCCAACTACTTTCCCGCCCGCGACGATGCCCCCTTCCCCTATCAGGACATCCCCCAGCGCGAGCAGAACTACCTCTCCGCCCGCGACGCCTCGCACGCGGACTACCTCTCCGACGGCTGGAAGATCATGGCCAAGGAAGGCTCCGCCTGCCTGAGCTGCCACGCCATCGGCGCCAACGTCCCGGGGGGCGGCGCTGGGCAGGTCAATGGCCCGAACCTCCGCCAGGTCAGCGACCGCTTCCGTTCGGCTTACCTGCTGGAGTGGCTCGCCAGGCCGCAGCGGCTCGTCCCGTATAGCGTCATGCCCCAAAACGTCCCCCCTCACGGGGCGATCGCCGTCCATGTTCCCAAGTCGTTCGAAGGCAAGCCGTTCGAACTGGTGGAAGCGATGCGTGACACCCTGCTGAACTACGTCACCGCCGCGGAGGGCCAGCTCGCCGCCGGCAAGCCGGAGGACAAGCCCTCCGGCGTTGAGAAGAAGGGGGAGCCCGCCCCCGCCCAGGAGAAGGACAAAGACAAAGACGCGGACTGACCGGCTTCGGGATGCCCCCGAAGCGCCGGTTGGCCGGGGAAATCGCCCGCCGCCGCCTTCCTTCCCGGCAGGCGGCGGCGGGCTCGTACTCTTGAGAAGGAAGGCCGGGGCCCGAAAGGCCCCGTGACATCCGCGATGATCGCCAACTGGATTCGCCGCGTGCCGCCGGCCGGCCTGGCCGCCGTGCTTCTGTTCCTTGCCGCTGGCTGCGGCGGCAAGCCCGAGGGCACCGACACCGCCATCGTCACCACCGAGCCGGGCGTCAACCCCTCGGCGGGCGTCGTCACGCCGGCCGGGTCCGCCCCGGCCGACGCCACCCCGACCAAGCCCGCCGCGCCGGAGCCGGCGACGAAGGGGACCGCCGCCCCCTCGACCACCAAGGCCGAGGGCTGGGGCACCTTGAAGGGGCGCGTTGTCTTCGGCGGCGAGCCGCCGGCGCCCAGGCTGCTCGTGAAACAGGGCGACAAGGCGGTCAAGGACGCCCCCGTCTGCGCCGTCGCGCCGATCCCCTCGCAGCGGCTGGTCATCGACAAGGGCTCCAAGGGGGTGAAGTACGCCGTCGTGTTCATCCCCAAGCCGACCGCGACGAACCCCGACGCCACGGCCGCCGCTATGAAGTCGGAAGTCGTCTTCGACCAGAATCACTGCACCTTCGAGCCCCACGTCCTGGGCGTGTTTAAGGGGGGCAAGGTTCTGGTCAAGTCCTCGGACAAGGTCGCGCACAACGTCGACTCGAAGCTCCAGAACACGAAGTTCAACACGTCGCTCCAACCCGGGCAGTCGATGACCATCGAGGGCCGATCGCTCCAGGCGGACCGCCTTCCCGGTCCCGTCGTGTGCGACATCCACCTCTGGATGACCGCTTACTGGCTCGTTTCGGAGAGTCCGTACTTCGCCGTGACCGACGAGCAGGGGAACTTCGAGATCAAAAACGTCCCGGCCGGCACCCAGAAAGTGGTCGTCTGGCAGGAAGCCGTCGGCCCGGTCACGGCCGTGGCGGGCGAGGCCATCAACGTCAAAGCCGGCGGTGAGGTCTCGAAGGAGTTCACGATCGATCCTGGCAAGGTCAAGCCCGAGAGCTGAACGCTCGCGGGCCGTCGCCTTTACGCGGCGGCCCGCGTCTCCTACAATCCCTCCACATGGTTGACACTCGACCACCCGCCGACCGACCTGCCGACCATTCTGATCCTTGTTCCCAGGGAGAACACCTCATGTTGAATTGCTCGCGGAAGTCCCGCGCCCGCCTCCTCGTCGCCTCGGCGCTGGCCGCCCTGGTCCTCCTCGGCAGCCGCCCGGCCTCCGCCGCGGACACTGGCACTGGCACGATCAAGGGCCGCCTCGTCTGGGGCGGTGCCGAGGCCCTGAAGTCCACCGTGCTGGTCGCGAAGGGGGACGCGAACAAGAAGGATTCCAAGGTCTGCGCCGCCGAGGGGGACCTGCTGTCCAAGGAACTGGTGGTCGACCCCAAGACCAAGGGCGTCGCGTCCGGCTTTGCCTACCTCGTGAAGCCCAAGGGCAAGAACGCGGACGCCGAGAAGGCGCTGGTGGCGAAGACCGGCAAGGTCGAGATCGACCAGAAGTCCTGCGAGTTCATCCCGCACTCGATGGCCTTTCACCAGGACCAGAAGCTCCTCTTCAAGTCGAGCGACCCGGTCAACCACAACATCCGCTACAGCGGCTTCGCCATCGCGGCGGGCAACGTCGCCCTGCCCCCGACCGGCCAGTTCGAAGTCAAGCTCAAGGCCGACTCCCGGCCGATCAGCCTGAACTGCGACATCCACCCCTGGATGACCGGCAAGATGATGGTGTTCGACCACCCGTTCTTCACCGTGACGGGCGACGACGGCACCTTCGAGATCAAGGGCGTCCCGGCGGGCGAGGAGAACATCGTCCTCTGGCATGAGAAGGTCGGTTTCGTCACGACGGGCAAGGCCAAGGGCCAGGCCGTCAAGGTCGAGGCGGGCAAGACCGTGGACATTGGTGACGTCAAGATCGACCCCAAGGCCGTCAAGTAATTCACCCCGCACGGGCCGGGCCCTCACGCCTCTCCGGCGGTGGGGCCCAGCTCCGCCCCCCTCTTCGAAAGCGGGCCGCCGTTGGGCCCACGCCCCATCCCATGTCTCGACACACCCTCGCCCGCTCCCTGCAATTCCTTGGGCTGCTCATCCTGCCGTTCGGCATCGCTTCCCAATTGACCGACCACGTCAGCCTCGGCGGGTCGCTCCTGATCGCGGCCGGCGGCGCGCTGGTTTTCTACATCGGGTATGTCCTCCAGCATCGGCCCTGAGCCTTGCCCGAAGGTCGAGCGTCGTTGCCCTTCTTGGTGGCAGGCGTTGCAAATTCGCCGCATGCGGACGCGGCGTCCGGGCTCAAAGCGCTCGTTTTCGGGGCTGGCATTGCGTTTGCCATGCACCCACCGCGTTCGGGACGTCTCAAGGTTGGGGGTTGCCGAGGATTTCGGCGATTGGGACAATCGTGAGGAAGGAAAGAGGACGGTGAAGGCCCGGGCGACCGGGCGTCCGCCGTCGTGAACGCTCCCGTCCAGGCAAGGATGGCGTCGCGGGTTCCCCGCCGTCCGCATGCTGCTCCTGACGGAGTCGCCGCCCAGAGATACATCCCTTGCCCGACCCGCCCCAGCCCAGGCGGTCGCGCGCGGAGGGTCAGTCTGATGTGGTCCAGGTCGAACATGGGGTCGAGGGTTTCCGGACGGATCGGCGTCGCCTCGGCGATTGGCCTGGTCGCGGCGTTCGTGATCGGGAACGGGATCGACGGCCTCGGGGGCAAGGGCCTCGGCGGCTCCCGCGAGGCGAAGGCTCAGGCCAAGGTCCTCGTGGTTCCCCCCCAGGCGCCGGACGCGGGCAAGTCGGGCGGGAAGTTCTACCCGAACGTCAGCAGCGTCGCCAACAATTTCCTTCGCAGCGCTCTGGCCCATCTGCGTGACGGCCAGTGGGCCGAGGCGATCGACATCTACAGGCGCGTGATCGGCCAGTTCGGCGATACCGCCTGCCCGCTGCCCAAGGACGACCCCGGCGGCGACCCGACCGGCCATTCCGAACTTTTCGTGGATATCCGCCAGTACTGCCAGCGGCAGCTCGCCGCGATGCCGCCGGAGGGGCGGGCCATCTACCGGGCGCGGGTCGATGCCCAGGCCGAGGCCTGGTATCGCCGGGGGGCGTCCGACCGTGATCGCGCCGCCCTGCGGCGGGTGGTCGAGCAGGCGTTCTGCTCGTCGTGGGGGGATGACGCCCTGGACCTTCTGGGCGACCTCGCCTTCCAGGATGGGCGGTTCGCCGAGGCCCTGTCGGCCTACCGGCAGCTTGTGCCCGACCATGCGGGCGAGGCGCTGGGCCTGGTCCATCCCGATCCCGACGTTGACCTGGCGCGGGTGTCGGCCAAGAAGCTGCTTTGCCGCGCGGCTCTGGGGGATGCGCCGCCGACCCGCGCCGACCTGGAGGCGTTCGCCACCGCGTATCCGGGGGCCAAGGGCAAGCTGGCGGGACGAGACGGGCTCCTGGTCGAAAACCTCGCCAAGGCGATCGAGGCCGACCACCTGGCCGCCCCGGTTCAGCTCGACGGCCGCTGGCCGACCTTCGCCGGGTCCCCCTCGCGCTCCAAGGTCGCGCCGGGGACGGTGGACGTCGGCTCGTTCCAGTGGCGGGTGAAGCTGGAGCCGGTCGCGGTCGGCCGCCAGGGCAATCCCTCCTTCGGGCATCGCGGCGGCCTCGGGGGCCAGCCGACCCCTGCCGGCGGAGAGCCGATCCTCGCCTATCACCCGATCGTGCTGAACGACCAGGTCGTGGTGGCCGATGACCACCAGATCGCCGCCTACAACCTGAACGCCCGCCCCGAGGGCCGGGCCGGGACCGTGGAACTCGCCTGGAAGCACGACGAGCGCCAGGAGTCGATCCCCACGGCGACCACGATTCAGGGGATGGCCCGCTACACCCTGACGGCCTCCGGCGACCGGATCTACGCCCGCACCGGGGGCACCGCCCCTCCCAACGCCACCAACATGCGGATGATGGGGATGGCCACCGCGGTCCCCCCCAGCTACATCGTCGCCGTGGAGCGCAGCACCGAGGGGAAGGTCCTCTGGCGGCACGCTTCCACCGACGTCGAGCTGCCCAGGAGAGGCGCCGCGGACGCGGCCCCGCAGGTGGCGAGCTTCGAGGGAACCCCCGTGGCCGACGGCCGGGGCGTCTATGTCGCGATGACCGTTACCGGCCCGATGACTTCCTGCTACGTCGCCGCGCTGGACGCCGAGACGGGCGCGACCCGCTGGGTCCGGCACCTCGGCGACTCCAACTCGCCGGCCAAGAACAACAACAACCCCATGATGATGGGGATGGCCATGCCGTTGGAAACCGACTCCGGCAGCCGCCTGCTGTCGCTGGACGGCCCGACCGTCTACTACCAGACGAACCTGGGCGCCCTGGCCGCCATCGACGTTGAGACCGGCGCCCTCCGCTGGCTGGCGGCCTACGCGCAGCAGGATCGCCCCCCGGGCGGACGCGACCGCGACCCCAACCCCGCGCTCGTCCACGACGGCCGCGTGATCGTCGCGCCGGACGACTCCCAGTCGATCTTCGCTTTCGACGCCGTCACCGGCCGCCTGGTCTGGCGGACCGGGCCGATGCCCGACGTGACCCACCTGCTGGGCGTGGCCAAGGGCCGCCTGATCGCCACCGGCAACCACGTCTGGTCGATCGACGCGGCCAACGGCAAGGTCCTGCGCTGCTGGCCCGAGGACCAGCGCGGCTTCGAGGGGTTCGGCCGCGGCATCCTGGCGGGGGATCAGATTTACTGGCCCACCAAGACCGAGATCCACGTCCTGGACCAGGCCAGTGGCCTCCGCGGGGACCGCCCGCCGATCAAGCTGATGGAAACGTTCCAGACCGGCGGCGGCAACCTCGCCGTCGGCGACGGCTACCTGATCGTGGCCCAGGCCGACGCCCTGGTGGTCTTCTGCCAGAACAGCCGCCTGATCGAGCGCTTCCGCCACGAGATCGCGCAGGACCCCGCCCACGCCTCGACATACTACCGGCTCGCGCAGGTGGCCGAAGCGACCGGCGACGAGGCGCTGGCCCTGGAGAGCCTGGAACAGGCGTCGCGGCGGGCGCGGGCCTCGGACGTTCTGGACGGCCAGCCGCTGGCGGGGGCGGCCAAGGGGCACCAGCACCGCCTCTTGATGAAGCTGGGGGCCAAGGCCGCCACGGCCAAGGACTGGTCCCAGGCGGCCCGCCGCTTCACCTCCGCCGCGGAGGCCGCCGCGACCGACCGCGACCGCCTGGCCTCCCGCCTGCGCCTTTCCGAGGCGCAGGCCGGGCGCGGCGACGCCCAGGCCGCGGTCGTCACCCTCCAGGGGATGCTCGCCGACGACGGTCTGCGCCCTCTGACGGTCTCCGCCGACGAGCACCGGACCGTTCGGGCCGACCTGGTCATCATCGATCGCCTGGCCGACCTGATCCGCGCCGGGGGCCGCGACGTGTACGCCGACTTCGACCGCCGCGCGGCGGAACTCCTGGCGCGCGGGCAGGCCGAGAAGGACCCGCGTCTGCTGGAGGAGGTCGGCCGGTCGTACCCGCTCGCCCGGTCCGCCCCCGAGGCCCTGCTGGCCCTGGGCCAGCTTGGCGAGTCCACCGGCCGCGCCCCGGAAGCCGCCCACGCCTACAAGCGGCTCCTGCTGGCCGCCCCCGACGACGCCACCCGCGCCCGAGCCCTTCTGGGCCTCGGGCGGGCCTTCGAGGCGCAACGCCTCTGGGTCGCGTCGCGCGACGCCTACGCCCAGGCCCGCGCCCGGTTCGGCGCCGTCGCGATCCGGGACGGCGAGGCCGACACGACCGTCGCGTCGATCGTCGACTCGACCCTGGGCCGCGCCCCCTTTGACCGCCTTCCCGGCATGGGCGCCGAGCCCGACCTTCCGGTCCCCCTGTCCCGCCGCTGGGTCAGGCGCCGCGCCGGCCCCGCGCGGGCGATCGCGGCGGAAGGGTCGCCGCCCACCCCTGAGGCCGCGCGGCTGTTTCTGGCCGAGCGCCACGCGATTCGGGCGGTGGACTCCGCCACGGGGGTGTCCGGCTGGTCGGCCGACCTGGGCGGCGATGCGATCTGGGTCGGCTACCTGGCCGACCACGTTCTGGCGGCCACCGAGACGCGGATCGTGGCCCTCGGGCTGGAGAAGGGGGCCGTCGCCTGGCGGTACGACCTCGCGGAGCCCGCCGCGGGGAAGGCGGCCACCAACCCCTTCGCCAAGGCCGAACCGGCCGACGACCGCAACAAGGACGGGGCGTCCCCCCGACTGCGCGATTTCCGAGTGGTCGGAGGTCGGGTCTTCTGCCGGCGGGGCGACCGCGAATTGCTCGCCTTCGACGGCGACTCCGGCCTGCTCGACTGGTCGTTCGCCCCTGCCGCCGGGCGGCTTGGTCCGTACCTCTGGATCGGTCCGAGCCGCATCGCCTTGCAGGTGCGCAAGCCCAACGCGATCCTGGTGCTGGAGACCGAGACCGGCCGCAGGCGCGCCGAGGCCGCCCAGGAGGAGGATGTCGAGGAGTGGGCGCGCGAGCCGCTGCCGCTGGACGACGACCACGTCGCGATCGTCGCCGACCGCCGGACGGTCGTTTCGCTGGACCTGAACCGCGCGGGCGTCACCTGGTCGTTCCGCGAGTCGCCGACGCAGCCGACCAACGGCCCGCCGCGGGTCCTGGGCGACCTCGAACGCCTGCTCGTGCTGCACAACGGCAACCAGCTCATCCGGCTCGACCCCAAGGGGGGCGTCAAGCTGTGGTCTCGGCCCCTGGGCGCCGAGGACCTCAGCGAGCGGCCCGAGGCCATGGCGCTGGACGGCGACCGCTTCTTCTGGGTCAGCGGCTCGGCCGGCGGCGACGTCAAGGCGACGACGCACCTGGAAGCGATCGCCCTGCCCGACGGCGCGACCCTGTGGCGGCGCTACCTCGCCGGTCCGGCCACGGGCTGGGCCCTGGCCCTGGCCCGCCGCTGCGTCGCCGCCTTCCCGATGCCCTCCCGCTCGCTGGACGGCGACCTCGATGGCCTGCCCCTGGTGTTCTGCCGGCGCGACAACGGCGACCTCGTCCAGCGTGTCCTGCTGCCCTCCTCCGTCACCGAGTTGGCCGTGCGCCTGGCCCCCCGAGGTGTCTTCATCGCCACGCAGGACGCCCTGTGGGCGCTCGGGGAGCGGAAAGCCGTGGACGCGACCCGGCCGGCTAGATAACTTGGTGTTGGGTCTATGAAGGTTTTCGGTGGACGCTGTGCAGCTTCCGATTCCAAGGGGCGGGCCCCGCCTGCCCTCTTTTCCCGCAGGAGACACGCGTGGCCGACGAGATGCCCGGAAACGCCGAATTGCCGCACGAGGACATCGCCGCCGTCGAACGCCTCAGGGACGCCTTCGCCAAGCTCAAGGGCGAGATGGGCAAGGTGATCGTCGGCCAGCAATCGGTCCTGGAAGAGCTCTTGATCGCCATCTTCGCCCGCGGGCACTGCCTCCTGATCGGCGTGCCGGGCCTGGCGAAAACCTTGATGATCCACACGCTGGCCGATGCCCTGAACCTCAGCTACAACCGCGTCCAGTTCACGCCCGACCTGATGCCCTCGGACATCACCGGCACCGAGGTCATCCAGGAGGACAAGGCGACCGGCATTCGCCAGTTCAAGTTCCTTCGCGGCCCGATCTTCGCCAACATCGTCCTGGCCGACGAGATCAACCGCACCCCTCCCAAGACCCAGGCGGCCTTGCTGGAGGCGATGCAGGAGCGGCAGGTCACCGTCGGCGGCGAGCGCCATCGGCTGCCCGACCCGTTCTTCGTCCTGGCGACGCAGAACCCCATCGAGCAGGAGGGGACGTATCCCCTGCCGGAAGCCCAGCTCGACCGCTTCATGCTCAACATCCTGGTCGACTACCCGGACGAGCAGGAAGAGTTCGACATCGTGCGCCTGACGACCTCGTCGCTGAAGACGGCCGTCTCCAAGGTGCTTTCCGGCCAGGAAATCCTGGAGCTTCAGGAGATCGTCCGCAAGGTCCCGATCGCCGACCATGTCAGCCGCTACGCCGTGCGGCTGGTCCGGCTGACTCGTCGCACGCGGGACGAGGTTCCGGACTTCATCCGCGACTACGTGAGCTGGGGCGCCGGCCCTCGCGCCAGTCAGTACCTCGTGCTGGCGGCCAAGGCCCGCGCGGTGCTGTACGGCCGGTACTACGTCTCGATCGAGGACATCCGGGCAGTCGCCGGTCCCGTGCTGCGCCACCGCCTCGTCACCAACTTCAACGCCGAGGCCGAGGGCATCCGGCCCGACGACATCGTGGCGCGTCTGATCAAGAACCTGCCGGTCGACGAGAATGAGGCGGAGCAGAGTGGAAAACTACCAAAGATTTTTAAATCCGCAAACGCTGGCTAGCCTCCAGGGGCTGGACTTCCAGGCGCGGATGGTGGTCGAGGGATACGTGGCCGGGATGCACCGCAGCCCGTACCACGGTTTCTCCGTGGAGTTCGCCGAGCACCGCGAGTACGTGCCCGGCGACGACATCCGCCACGTCGACTGGAAGGTCTGGTCCAAGACCGACAAGTTCTACCTGAAGCAGTACGAGGAGGAAACGAACCTCCTGACGTACCTGCTGATGGACACCAGCGAGTCGATGGCCTACGCCTCCGGGTCCAACGTCTCGAAGCTCCAGTACGCGCAGTTCGTCGCGGCCTCGCTGGCATATATGATCCTCCAGCAGCAGGACTCCGTCGGCCTGGCGACGTTCGACCAGCAGGTCAACCGCTACCTGAAGCCCTCGGGGCAGCCGTCGCACCTCCGCGAGATGCTGCACCTGATGGGCGCCGCGCCCGCGGCCCGCCAGACCGACATGGGGGTGATCTTTCACGACCTCGCCGAGCGGTTCAAGAAGCGGGGCGTCGTGGTCGTCCTGTCGGACCTCTTCGACGACGTTCCCCGCATCCTCTCGGGGCTGCGTCACTTCCGCCACCGCCGCCACGAGGTCATCGTTTTCCACATCATGGACCCCGCCGAGCTGGACTTCCCCTTCCGCGAGCCGACCCTGTTCAAGGGCCTGGAAGGTCTGCCGGAGATCCTGACCGAGCCCCACGCACTGCGCAAGGCGTATCAGGCCGAGGTCACCTCCTTCCTTGAGGAGCTGCGCAAGGGCTGCCAGATGATCGACATCGACTATGTCCCCCTGCGGACCGACCGAACGCTCGACGTGGCGCTTTCCAGCTACCTGGCCTCGCGGTCGGCGCGGGTGCGGTAGGCCGATCGGCCTCCCCCGTCCCGTCCGCGAGGTCCCCCGAATCCCCACACCGGAAGCAGGAGACCGACGTTGCCACCGCCGGCCCTTTTCGCCGCCTTCGCGAACCCCTTCATGCTGTATGGGATGGCGGCGGCGTCGATCCCGATCGTCATCCACCTGCTGAACAAGCGGAAATACCGTGAAACCCAGTGGGCGGCGATGCGGTTCCTCCTGGCGGCGATCCGCAAGAACTCCAGGCGCATCCGCCTGGAGCAACTGCTGCTGCTGGCCGTGCGGACGTTGCTGGTCCTCCTGCTGGTGGCCGCCCTGGCGCGGCCCTACCTGGAGAACATCGGCGCGATCCCCGCGCTGGTCGGGCAGCGGACGCACCGCGTGCTCGTGCTGGACGGGTCCTTGAGCATGGACTACGCCGTCGCCGGCTCGACCCGGTTCGAGCGTGCCAAGGAGGTCGCCGCGCAGTTCGTCAAGGAGGCCCGTCGCGGCGACGTCATCAGCGTCGTGCTGATGGGCGACCCGCCCCGCGACATCATCGAGAAGCCCTCCCCCAAGCACGACGAGGTCCTCAAGGAACTCGCCGCCATCACGCTGCCGCACGGCGGGATTGACCTGACGGCCAGCTTTTCCAAGATCAACGAGGTCCTCGCCGCCTCGACGATCGGCCAGAAGGAGGTCGTGATCCTGACCGACCTCCAGGCCGCGAGCTGGCAGCCCGAAGGGGGGGCGGGGGACGCGCTCCAGCGGTCGCTGGCCAGGCTCTCGGGCTTCAAGCCCCGAAGCGTGGTCGTGGATCTGGGCGCCGCCGGGGGAGAGAACGTCGCCGTCACCGACCTGAGCGTGAACACGCCGATCGTGACCCTCGGCGCGACGCCCGCCGTCTCGGCCACGATCCGCGACTTCGGCCGCAAGGGGGCCGGCGAGGTCCGCGCCACATTCTTCGTCGACGGCCAGGCCGTCCACGAGCAGGCCGTCGCGCTGAAGCCCGGCGAGGACCAGCGCGTCGCCTTCCCCTATGCGTTCGCCTCGGCGGGCGACCACCTCGTCGAGGCCCGCATCGACGACGACCCCTTGAAGCTCGACAACCGCCGCTGCCTGGCCGTCCCGGTCCGTGAGTTCCTCCGCGTGCTGCTGGTCGACGGCGACTCCCGGTCCGAGCCCTTCGCCTCCGATTCCGACTATCTGGCGCAGGCGCTGAACCCCGCCGAGGCCTCGCCGGGCAACCCGTCGCTGATCCGCACCGAGGTCGTCTCGGAGTCGCAGCTCTCTCGGCAGGACCTGGCCCCCTTCGACGCGGTCGTCCTGTGCAACATCGCCCAGTTCAACGAGGCCGAAGTCTCCGCGCTGGAGGCTTACCTCAAGCAGGGCGGGGGGCTGGTGGTCTTCGGGGGCGACCAGGTGCTGCCCGAGAATTACAACCGCCTGCTCCACGCCGACGGCAAGGGGTTGCTGCCCGCGGAGGTCGGAGCGTCTGTGGGCGACGCCGCGACGAAGGGGGAGACCCGGTTCACGTTCGACCCCCTGGGATACCGCGACCCGATGGTCGCGGACTTCCAGGGGCAGACCGACGCGGTCCAGGCGGGCCTGAACGGGGTGAAGACCTGGGAATACCACAAGCTGAAGCTTCCCAAGGGGTCCTCCGCCAAGGTTGCGATGAACTTCAGCACCGGCGACCCCGCGATCATCGGGTCGGCGCCTCGCCTGGGCGGCTCCTCGCGCGGGCGGGTGATCCAGGTGGCGACCTCAGCCGACGCGGGTTGGACGACCTGGCCCCTGCACCCGAGCTACCCGGTGGTGATGGAGCAGGTCATCCTCCAGGCCGCCGCGGGCCGCCGCGCCGACCGCAACGTGCGCGTCGGCCAGCCGCTGGACCAGGCCCTTCCGGCCGCCGGGGCCAACCTCGCCGCCACGGTGACTCTGCCCGACGGTAAGGTCGAGCCGACCAAGCTGCGGGCCGAGGGGGACGTCAGCCGCCTGGCCTTCGACCGCACCGACCTGTCGGGCCCCTACCAGGTGCGCATCGGACCGCCCTTGAGCGTCGATTCCCTCTTCGCCGCCAACCCCGACCCCGCCGAGAGCGACCCGGCGAAGCTCGACGGCGCCGGTCTCAAGGCCGCCTTGCCGGGCTGGGATTTCCAGTATGAGGCCGACTGGCACCGCCTCCTGGGCGGGGTCGCCTCCGTCGGCCGCCGTGGCGAGCTGCATCGCATGCTGCTGTACGCCGTCCTGACGCTCCTGATCGTCGAATCCCTGTTGGCCTGGAGATTCGGGCACCACGCGCCCGCCAGAGCCTGACGCCCTCCCCCCGAATCGGCCCGACTCCCCGGGACAGGACCCGCCGCGATGGATTGGCTGCTGCGACGATTGGCCGACCGGATGGGCGTCGAGCCGGCGCGCCCCGGGGAAGCGATCACGCCCGAGATCCGCTTCGAGCAGGCGTGGCCGCAGGGCATCACGCTGCTGGTGATCGTCGCCTGCGCGGCCCTGATTGTCTGGCTGTACCGCCGCGAGGGGTCGGCCCCGATGGGGTACAAGATGCTGCTGGCCGGTTTGCGGACGACGCTCGTCCTGCTCGCCGTCTTCATGCTCTCGGAGGCCGTGCTGTCGGTCGAGCGGACGGGGCTCCCCTACTTCGTCATCATGGCCGACGACTCCGCCAGCGCCTCGGAAGTCGACCAGTACGCCGACCCCGCGGCGAAGGCCGAGGCGGAGACCCTCGCCAAGCTCGCCGGCAGGACGACCGCCACCCGCCTGGCGATCGCGCAGGGCTGGCTCGCCCGCGACAAGGCGAAGGTGCTCCGCGAGCTCCAGAAGCAGCACAAGGTCAAGCTCTATCTCGTCTCCTCGGACACCCAGGAACTCGCCGAGATCGACAAGCCCGAGGATGTCGACCCGGCCCTTCGCAAATTCTTGAAGGCCGAGCCCGTCGGCGCCCAGAGCAAGCTCGGCGATGGCGTGCGCAAGGTCTTGACGGAGCTTCGAGGCGCGCCCCCGTCGGCGATCCTGCTCCTCAGCGACGGCCAGACGACCGACGGCCTGGCGCTTTCCAAGGCCTCGGAGCTGGCCAAGGCCAAGGGCGTGCCGCTCTTCACCATCGGCCTGGGCGACCCCCAGCCGGAGCGCGACCTGGAGCTGTCCGACCTGCAAGTCGACGAGGTCGTCTTCGTCGACGACCAGGTCCCCTTCCGGTTCAAGCTCTCCGGCAGGGGCTTCGCCAACAAGGAGGTCAAGGTCAGTCTCAAGGAGTTGCCCCCCGGCGGCAAGGACCCCGCCGCCGGCAAGGAGATCGCCGCCAGGCGCGAGGCCGTCCCCGCCGAGGGGGAGCCCAAGGCGATCGAGATCGGCCACCGGCCCACGCAGGTCGGCGACGTCACCTTCGTCGTCGAGGTCGAGCCGCAGGACCGCGAGCGCCGCGCCGACAACAACCGGATCGTCCGCACGATCCACGTCCGCAAGGAGAAGCTCAAGGTCCTGTACGTCGAGGGCTATCCGCGCTACGAGTACCGGTACTTGAAGAACTTCCTGGAGCGCGAGGAGTCGGTCGACCTGGGCGTCGTCCTGCTGTCGGCCGACCCGGAATACAGCGACCAGGACCTTTACGCCCTGCCGACCTTCCCGGCCTCGAAGGACGACCTGTTCGTGTACGACGCGGTGATCCTGGGCGACGCCGACCCGAGCTTCTTGAGCGCCTCGCAGATGAGCAACCTCCGCGAGTTCGTCACGGAGAAGGGGGGCGGCCTGCTGTTCCTGGCTGGCGAGGCGTTCAACCCGCTGTCCTACAAGGGGACCCCCCTGGAGCCCCTCTTGCCGATCCAGCTGGCCGAGGCGCGGAACCCGACGGCCGTGGGGACGGCGATCTCGGCCTTCCGGCCCCGCCTGACGCCCGAGGGGCGTTCCAGCCCGATCTTCCGGTTCGGCGACGACGAGGCCAGCAGCCTCAAGGTCTGGGAGAACCTGCCGGAACTCTTCTGGTTCCTGGAGGCCCCCCGCAAGCAGCCCGCCGCCTTCGTCCTGGCCGAGCACCCGACCCTGCGGGGCGCCGACGGCCCGCTGCCGATCGTCCTGTACCAGTTCGTCGGGGCGGGCAAGACGATGTTCAACGCCGTCGACGACACCTGGCGCTGGCGGCTGCGGGTCGCGGACCGCTACTTCGGCCGGTTCTGGATCCAGAGCCTGCGGTTCCTGGCCCGCTCGAAGGCGGCCGGGCACAAGCAGGCGGAGATCACCACCGACCGCGCCGTTTACCCGTACAACCAGCCGGTGCAGCTCCGGGTGCGATTCCCCAACCCCGGGCTCGCCCCCGCCGGGCCGGGGCTCAGCGTGCAGGTCGAGCGCAAGGGCAGGGGACCTCGCACCGTCGCGCTCAAGGTCTCGCCCGCGGCCCGCAACGTCTTCGAGGGGGTCATGCCGCAGCCGGAGATCGGCGAATATGAAGCGAGGCTCCTGCCCCCGCCGGTCCTGGAGGGGGGTCTGCCCTCGACGAAATTCCGGATCGATCCGCCGGCTGGCGAGTTCGAGCGTCTAAGGATGAACGAGCCCGAACTCCGGCAGGCGGCCGAGGCCAACGGCGGGAAGTTCTACACCCCGGCGACGGCGACCTCGGCGGCCTTCCTCAAGGGGCTGCCCGAGGCTCAGAAGGTCCCGCTGGAGACCGACCCGCCCATCCCCTTGTGGAACGGCTGGCCCGTCTTGACGCTGTTTCTCGCGGTCGTGACGGCGGAGTGGGTGTTAAGGAAGCGCAAGCAGATGGTATGATTTTTGTTGGCCAGGAGCCGGCGGTCGCGCGGAAGCGCCCGCCCGGCGACCGGCCAGGTGGGAGGCTCAGGCGATGCATAGCCCGTTGGAAACCCGGATCGCGGCCCTTCGGGGACGGGTCCGCCGCCTCCTGGCCCTGCACGGCCTGGCGCGCGTGGTCGTCGCGATGGTTCTGGCGGTGGTCGTCGCCTGCCTGGCCGACTGGCTCGGCCACCTCGTCCCCGAGGTCCGCCTGGCCGCGCTGGCGGGCGTGATCGGGCTCTGCGGCTGGATCGCCTGGCGGCACGTGGTCACCCCCCTGGTGGTCCGCTTCCAGGATCTCGACATCGCCATGCGGGTGGAGCGTCGCTGGCCGGGCCTGAACGACCGGCTTTCTAGCACGATCCAGTTCGTGAAGGCGCGTGGGCGGGCGCAGGACGACTACCTCGGCTCCCCCGCGTTGCGGGAGGCGACCGTCGCGCAGACCTTGCGCGAGGCCGAGTCCATCGACTTCCGCGAGGTCGTCGACCCCCGCCCCGCCCGCAAGGCCTCGCTGGCCGCGGCCGGGTCGATCGCCCTGGGACTGGCGCTGCTGGCCGCCTCGCCCGCCGACGGTCGCCTGGCTCTGCGGCGCCTCTTCGCTCCGTATGGCGGCGCCCAGTGGCCCAAGAGCACGGAGTTGCTGGCTCCGAAATTCGCGGGCAAGGTCGCCAAGGGGGACCCGTTCACCGTGGAGGTCGCCGTCCGCAAGGGGAAGACCGTGCCCCCCTCGGCCCAGGTGGCTTATGTGTTCGACGATGGCGAGCGCTCCTCCGAGCCCATGCGGCCCGACGGCAAGGGGGCCTTTCACGCCCGGATCGACGCCGTGAGCCGCCCGTTCACCTTCTCGGTCTCGGCAGGCGACGACCGCACCCCCACGCTGGCGGTCCAGGTGGTGCCGCCGCCAGCGCTCAAGGAGCTGGCGATCCGCCTGACGCCGCCGCCCTACACCGGCCAAGCCCCGGCGAGCCTCGCACCCGGCGTCTCCCAGATCCGCGGCGTGGAAGGGACCGTCGTGGAGATCGAGGCGCTGGCCAACAAGCCGATCGCCTCCGCGCTGCTCCACCGCGGCGGCTCGGGCCCCAAAGCCCCGACCCAGCCCCAGGCCGCGACGATCCGTGGCGACGGCCTGCGCATCTCCTCGCGGTTCACGATCGCCGATTCGGCCCCCTTCTGGTTCAGCCTGGTGGACACCGAGCCGGAAGCCTTCACCAACCGCGAGGCCGCCCGCTTCGAGGTCCGTTCCATTAAGGACGAGGCCCCTCGCGTCGTCTTCGAGGAGCCCGTCGGTGACCGCGAGATCACCGTCGACGGCGTCTTGCCTTTGAAGATCGCGGCCGACGACGACTTCGGCCTCCAGGCGATCCGCCTCCTCTTCAAGATCGCCGCCAGTGGCTCCGAGGCGACGAGGTCCGAAGTCGTCGGCCTCTGGGAGCCCGGCACCGACCAGTCCGCCGCCGGCACCAGGCACCAGGAAGTCGCCTATTCCTGGGAGATGAAGCCCCTGGAGCTCGCCCCCGGCACCGTCATCACCTTCCACGCCGACGCCCGCGACCTCCTGCCCGGCCCCAAGGGTCCCAACCTCGGCAAGAGCCGCGAGCTGCGCCTGCGCATCATCACCAAGGAGGAGGCTGCCGCCCGCCTGGAGGAGCAACGCCGGGCGATCCGCGATGAGGCCGAGCGCATCCTCGCCATGCAGAAGACGGCCATCACCCCGGTGCGGGAGGCCATCAACACCCTCGACCGCACCCAGAAGCTCGACCAGCCCGCGCGCGACCAGATCCGCACTGCCGAATCGATCCAGCGCCAGGTCTCCGGCCGCGTCGCCAGCCCCAACGACGGCCTCGACCAGAAGGTCCGCCAGTTCCTCCAGGACCTCAAGAACCTCAAGGTTGAGAACCCCGACGCCCTGGCCCAGATGCAGGCCCTGAAGGACAGCGTGGACCGCATCAAGGACAACCACCTCGACCCCGCCGAGCAGGGCCTCGCCCGCACCAACAAGGCCCTCGAAAACGCCGACCGCACCAAGGCTGACGGCGACGCCTCCAAGCCCCAGGACGACCCCAAGGCCGGCGAACCGAAGGCCGACGGAGGCCAGCAGCCGGGCGACAAAGCCGACGCCAGGCCGGGCGACAAGGCGGATGCGAAATCGGGCGATAAGGCCGACGCCAAGCCCGGTGATAAGGCCGACGCCAACCCTGCCGGCGACCCCAAGCCCGGCGACAAGGCTGGCGGCGATCCCAAGCCCGGCGACGACCCCAAGGGCGGCGATAAGGCCGACGCCAAGCCCGGCGACGCCAAGTCCGGCGACAAGGACAAGGCTGGCGACAAGGACCAGGCCGCCGGCAAGCCCGGCGCGAAGCCGCCAACGACCAAGGACGCCCTGGCGCAGGCCGAGACGCACCAGAAGGCGATCGCCGAAGAACTCCAGAAGATGCTCGACGGCATGAAGGAGCTGGACACGTACCAGGGGGTCGTCAAGGACGCCCAGAAGCTGCTGGAACAGCAGCAGAACGCCCTGAAAGACTCCGCCGCCGCGGCGGCCGACCCCGCGCTCGCGGGCAAGAACCCCGACGCCCTGAGCCCGCGGCAGAAGGCCGACCGCGAGAACGCCGCCGCTCGCCAGAACGACATCGCCAAGGGTTTACAGGCCCTCGAACAGAAGATGGACGACATGGCCAAGCGGTCCGACGACGCCGACCCCCTGGCCGCCGCCGCCTTGCGGGAGGCCGCCGCGCAGAGCCGCCAGAAGGGGACCGTCGGCAAGATGGGCGAGGGGGCCGACCAGCTCGCCAAGAACCAGATGGGC
>JAABUQ010003938.1_pt1 | contig 26265 bp, 27 predicted proteins | sample 5560001 | NCBI WGS metagenome assembly JAABUQ01 (sample SAMN10711888, study PRJNA513371) | rock metagenome | isolation source: Antarctica rocks | place: Antarctica: Victoria Land, Finger Mt nord | collected 2015-12-18 | reverse complement strand
TCGCGATCCTGACGTTCCTGCGCGAGGAGGTGCCCAGAAACTGGCACGTGTTCTGCGATGCCGTAACGGATAACTTCCGGATCATCTCACCGGAGGATTTTCGGATCCTGACGTGAACGGGGTATATCAACAGCCCTTTGCTCTGATCCCCACGTTGGCGCGTCGTCAATGCGAGCCGCGCTTGCGGCGTGGCAGTCCAGGAACCGCCAGGGCTGCCCTTGCCGCCCCTGGATTGCCGCGTCGCTGCGCTGCTCGCAATGACAGAACGGTTGGGGCAGGGGACCGTTGGTATAAGTGCAAAAGATTTATGGCTTTGGCAGCTATCTCTTGGGTCGGGTCAGCCCCTACACATAGACGGTGGCGTATCAGGACCCTCATATACCGCCGTTTATCTTACGAGCTTCCCAACGGTGGCAGATCTATCCAAGACAGATGCCCTCCTTTGCCCGCGCCAGTGTCCAGGAAAATTGCCGTTCCGCCGCCCGCCCCATTCCGCACGTACGGCCGCCCGTCCGTGCTGCGCTGGTCGTGCCCGCAGTACACCGTCAACCCCTCCGGAATGCGGTCCACCCAGCGCAGGACCCGCTCCGGATAGCCGTCCGCCTGCATCCGCCCCGTCGTCTCCCCGAACAGGGCGCGCGACAGCAAGGGATCGACCCGGCCCAGCGGCGGCGGCGGTGGCTCGTGCAGCATAGCTGGATGGAACCCCCCGTGCACGAACGCGACCCGGCCCAGGGACAGCCACGCCGGCGCCCGCGACACCTCCGCCAGCGCCCGGCTCCGCAGGGGCTCGTCCAACTGGCGCAGCGTGGTCTCCAGCGCCGCATCCATCCGCACCGCTTGCCCGGACAGCGCGCGGCCGAGCTTGCGGTCGTGGTTGCCCAGGATGAACAGCCCGCGTCCCTGGTCCATGAGGCCGAACATCGTCCGCAGCACCCCGGCGCTGTCGGGCCCATGGTCGCAGAGGTCGCCGAGCTGCACCACGAACCGGTCCGTGGCCGTCGCAGCTTTGAAGGCGCGCAAGTCACCGTGCACGTCCCCGACGATGCGCAGGCCAACGTTTGGAGGTATCTTGCCGAAAACGCTTTGCTCGGCAGGGTTCACGCAGCCACCGGGTCCGCCGCCGGCTGGCGCTTGACCGCGCCACGGTAGGCGTCCAGCGCGCGTTGCCGGGCAGCGGGCAATTCCACCAATGGCCGCGGGTATGTCGAGCCTAGCGTCACCCCGGCCCCTGCCAGCACCTCGGCCGGCGCGTCCCAAGGCGCATGCAGGTGCTTATCGGGCAGGTTGGCCAGTTCCGGCACCCACTTGCGGACATACACGCCGTCCGGGTCGAACTTCTCCCCCTGGCTGACGGGGTTGAAGACGCGGAAGAACGGCTGGCTGTCAATGCCGCAGCCGGCGATCCACTGCCAGGACGCGGCGTTGCTGGCTAGGTCGGCGTCGACCAGGGTGTCCCAGAAGTGGTCCTCCCCCGCCTGCCAACTGATCAGCAACTGCTTCACCAGGAACGACGCCGCGATCATCCGCACCCGGTTGTGCATCCATCCCGTCCGCCAAAGCTGCCGTATCCCGGCGTCCACGATGGGGATGCCGGTGTGGCCGCGCCGCCACGCTTCCAGGTCGGCCGGGGCGTCGCGGAAGGGCAGGGCGGCGAAGGCCGGGCGCATCGGCTGCTCCGGCATGTGCGGGTTGTGGAACAGCAGGTAGGCCGAGAACTCGCGCCACAGGATCTCGCCCAGGAAGGTGTCGAGGCCCTTGCCGGACCCCTCGGCGGCCCGGGCGGCGGTGTGCCAGACCTGGCGCGGGCTGAGTTCCCCCCAGTGCAGGTGCGCCGATAGGCCGCTGGTGCCCTCCTGGCCCGGCAGGTTGCGGCCGGTGTCGTAGCCGTGCACTGCCCTGTTCAGGAACGCCGCCAGCCGGGCATGCGCCGCGGCCTCGCCGGCCTGCCAGACCTTGAAGCCGCCGGACCAGTCGGGGTGCGTGGGCAGCAAGTCCCAGCTTGCCAGGTCGTCGGACGGCAAGACGGGGCCGGCAGGGATGCGCTCCGGCGCCGGGGTAGGCGCACCGGGATCGCCACGCAGGCGGCACGCCTTGGCGAAGGGGGTGTACACGCCGTACACGCCGCCCGTCTTGGTGCGGATACCCTCTAGGTCGAACAGGGTCTGGGTGCGGTGCAGGTGCAGGCTGGCGCCAGCGGCCCCAAGCGCCGCGGCCACGTCAGCGGAGGCCTGGCGTGCCCAGGGTTCGTGCTGGTGGCCGGCATGGACCTCGGTCGCACCGGCCTCCTGCGCCAGGACGGGCAACACCTGCGCGACCGGGCCGCGGCGCAGCAGCAGTGAGGTGCCGCGCTGCGCCAATCCCTCCGCCAGGGAGGCCAAGCTGTGGTGCAGCCACCACCGCGACGCGCCGCCAAGCCGCCAGTGACCCGGCGTGTCGTCGTCCAGCACATAGACCGGGATGACACGGCGCCCGTCCGCCATTGCCGCAGCCAGCGCTGCTTGGTCCGCCAGGCGCAGGTCGCCGCGGAACCAAAGGATAGCGGGCGGCGGGGCGCCGGCCGTGCCGTGCCGCTTGGTCATCATGTATCCTTTCCCGAATCGGGAGCATTCAAGAATAGGAATGTGGGAACGCCCGGGGGCGGCGTCCATACCGGGCGTGTTCAAACCGCTGTCAGCGTCCGCGATGGGCGTGGGGCAGCCTTGGAGGTATGATGAGCAGGCTCGGTCAGCTTTCGTCCTTCCTGAAGGAGGGCATCATGGTCCTTCACGTATGCGGATTGGCTTTGGCAGCAATTGCATCGCTGCCAGTCATCGGCCTGCTTGTCTGGGCATGGTTCAGCCCTGGCTCACCGCCCGCCTGCGACCAGAATGCGTCTACAACCGCTCCGGGTGGACGCTATGTCGCGACAGCCATATCCTGTCACAGCACGATGTATATCGGTGGGGCCAGCACATGGGATGAGGTTAAGGTGTGCGCCTCATCACCCGATGCCCGATGCCGGACGGTCTACGAGGCGGACGGCCGTCCTGTCATCGCCTGGGCCGACGACCACAATCTGACGATCACGGTTGATGGCAGCGGCTACCTGCGTGTCGCATCGAGCCTCCACTCGGCTTTTGATGCTATAGTCTCCTACAAGGTAGCGGGTAGAACGTCCGAAGAAGATTTCCGCAAAGGGATGGAGGACTACAAAAGCAAGCTGGCAGCACAGTATGGTCCCAAGCTTGTCAGTGAGTGGGTAAATGATCATTGGAAAGCGTTCCATGCCTTCCAAGTTTGGGCACAGGCAAACACAGCCCACCCTGGACGGTAGGGGTCAGTCATCCCGCTGGGAAGCAACGGATCGCCCTGCAATGGCTCGCGGTGAGACCCTCCCCCCCCCGATCAGCATCTCCTGCACCCCGTAACTGCGCGAGCGTGAAGCTGAACAGCCGTTCCTGCCCCAGCAGGAAGGCCCGGCCGCCGTGCGGGAACAGCCGGGCGATGGCGGGGTTCGCCACGTCCAGCCCGCCGGTGTAGGCCCCCATCGCCGGCAGCATGACCCGGCGCGGGTCCGTCACGAAGCACGGCCGCGTCACCACCCCGGCGCGGGTGGCGACGGCGGCCTTGGGGTGGTGATGGCCGCACAACTCCCCCATGGCGCCTGGCTGCGCCTCGTGCCGGAAGGTCAGCGGACCCAGGGTCCAGGCGTCCGCCGCCTCGCCCGGCAGGCCCGCGGGGGGCAGGGGGTCGTGGTTGCCCAGCACCCACACCCACTGCGCGGCCTCCGTCATGGCGCGCAGCCGGGTCGCGTCGCCGGCCGCCATGCGGGCCGCGCCGTGCCGGTCGTGGAAGCTGTCGCCCAGCGCCACCACGGTGCGCGGCGACCACCGACGCAGCAGCAGGCCCAGGCGGTCCAGGGTCAGCCTGGTGTCCCATGGCGGCACCAACTGCCCGCGGGCGGCGGCGGCGGAGCCCTTCTCGAAGTGCAGGTCCGCCACCGCCAGCAGCCCGGCGGCGGGCCACCAGACCGCGCCCACGGGGTCCAGCATCAGGCGTTCGGCCATGAAGTGCAGCATGGCGGCAGTCATCTGGCGCAGGCGTCCCTTTGTCCTAAGCCGCCGTGTTGCGCGGCTTGCGTTGCAGGATGGCGAGGTTGGCGCGGTGGATCGGGTGAACGCGCATCGGCGCCTGGCTCGGCTCGGCGTCGCCGGTCGCTTCGGCCACCAGGGCTTCGGTCTCGGCCAGCAGGTCGTCCTCCCCCGCGCCGGTCCGCACCGTCTCGCGCCCGATGTCCAGCAGCACCGGTACGGCCAAGGGCGACACGCGCGACAGCCGCAGATGCCGCACCTTGCCCGCCACGCGGCCCAGCATGGCGGACAGCCGGCCGAGGTCGGTCAGGCCGCCCGCGGCGTCGTTGCGGGTGGCGCGCAGCAGCACATGGTCCGGCTGGTGGCGGCGCAGCACGTCGTAGATCAGGTCGGTGTTGACCGTCACCTGCCGCCGGCTGCGCTCCTTGCCCGGCATGTTGCGATCGATCAGCCCGGAGATCACGGCGACATTCCGAAAGGTGCGGCGGAGCATGCTGCTTTCGGCCATCCAGGCTTCCAGGTCGTCGCCCAGCATGTCCTGCTCGAACAGCGCGGGCACCTCGTCCGGCTCCTGCGCGGACCAGACGGCAATCACGTAGTCGGTGGCGACGAAGCCAAGCGGAGAGTAGCCGAACCGCTCCATGCGCCGGGTCAGCAGCATGCCGAGGGTCTGGTGGGCGTTGCGGCCCTCGAAGCAGTAGGCCACCAGGAACCAGCGGCCGTTGCGGGGGAAGGTCTCGACCAGCAGGTCGTCGGGGCCGGGCAGTTCGGAGCGGATCGTCTGCATCCCCAGCCAGTCTCGCACCTGCTCCGGGTAGTGCGACCAGGTCGAGGGATCATGCAGCATGGCGCGGACGCGGGCGGCGAGGTTGGTGGTCAGCGGGTACTTGCTGCCGGCGTAGGCGGGGACCATTGGCTCGCCCTTGCCGCCCTCGGTCACCTCGACCGTGGTTTCCCGCAGGCGCAGGTAGCGCAGCAGGCGGCCGGCGAACATGAAGGTGTCGCCAGGGGTCATCATGTTGACGAAACCCTCCTCCACCTCGCCCAGCGCCCCGCCGCCGCGCCCGGCCAGCCTGACCTTCAACAATGGCGCCTCGACGATGGTGCCCAGGTTCATGCGGGCCTGGCGGGCGACGCGCTCGCCCATCACGTGCACCAGGCCCTCGCTGTCGCGGAACAACTTGCGGTAGCGGTCGTAGGCGGCAAGCGCATACCCGCCGTCCTCAACGAAGCCCAGCGTGTCGTCGAAGTCCTTCTGCGACAGCCCGGCATACGGCTGCGCGCGGCGCACCTCGGCCAGCATCTCCTCGGGATGGAACGGCGCACCGGACGCCATCAGCAGCAGGTGCTGCGCCAGCACGTCGAGGCCGCCGGGGCGAGGGGTCTCGCCGTCCTGCTCCCCCGCCTCGACGCCCTCGATGGCGGCCTCGCACTCCAGCAGCTCGAAGCGGTTGGCGGGGACCAGGATCGCGTTGCTGCTCTCGTCCATGCGGTGGTTGGCGCGGCCGACACGCTGCAGCAGGCGGCTGGTGCCCTTGGGGGCGCCGACCTGGATCACCTGGTCCACGCCGCCCCAGTCGATGCCGAGGTCCAGGCTGCTGGTGGCAACCACGGCGCGCAGGCGGCCCTCGGCCATCGCGGCCTCCACCTTGCGGCGCTGGCCGATGTCCAGGCTGCCGTGGTGCAGCGCGATGGGCAGGGTGTCGGCGTTTATCTTCCATAGCGTCTGGAACAGCAGCTCGCCCTGCGCGCGGGTGTTGACGAACACGATGGTCATGCCGGCCCCGGCGATGCGGGCCAGGATCGCGCTGGCGCTGTTCAGCCCCATGTGGCCGGACCAGGGCAGCCGGTCGTCCGGCAGCAGGATGGACAGCACCGGGGGGGCGCCCTGCGGCTCCTCGATCAGCCGGGGCGGGGTGCCGGCGCCGACCCAGTCCAGCAGCGCCTGCCGGTGCGCGACGGTGGCGGACAGGCCGACGTGGCGGGCCGTGGGGGCCAGGGTGGAAAGCCGGGCCAGGCATAGCGCAAGCTGGTCGCCGCGCTTGGTGCCGGCCAGGGCGTGCACCTCGTCGATGACGACGGTGCGCAGCCCGGCGAACCAGGTGGCGGCGGTGGCCTGCGACAGCAGGAGGGCCAGGCTCTCCGGCGTGGTCAGCAGCAGGTTGGGCGGCGACTCCTTCTGCCGGGCGCGGCGGTTGGCGGGGGTGTCGCCGGTGCGGGTCTCGACCGTGACGGGCAGGCCCATCTCCTCGATGGGCGTCAGCAGGTTGCGGGCGATGTCGGTGGCGAGCGCCTTAAGCGGGCTGACATACAAGGTGTGCAGGCCGGGCCGGGGATGGGCGGCGAGGTCGATCAGGCTGGGCAGGAAGCCGGCCAGGGTCTTGCCGCCACCGGTGGGAGCGATCAGCAGCGCGCCGTCCCCGGCCTGCGCGGCATCCACCATGGCAAGCTGGTGCGGGCGCGGCGCCCAGCCCCGGCGCGCGAACCAGCCCGCGAAGGGTTCCGGCAATGTTCCCACGAGCCAGAGATAGCGCGGGTGGCTCGCCGGTAAAAGGCGGGATATAGGTCGGTGGATGCCGCTTCCTCCTTGGCACCCCGACAGCCTGGCCGACCGGCTGCCGTTCCTGCGCCGCCGGGCGCTGCTGACCCAGGCCGTCCGCGCCTTCTTCGCAGCGCGCGGCTACATGGAGGTCGAGACGCCCTACGCCGTCCCCACGCCGGGCGAGGAGGTGCACCTGCGGGCCCTCCGCACCGAGCAGGAGACGGCCGACGGCGCCTGCATCCCGTTGTGGCTGCACACCAGCCCGGAGCTTGCGATGAAGCGGCTGCTGGTGGCCGGCGCCGGGCCGGTGTTCCAACTGGCGCGGGTATGGCGCAACGGGGAGGGCAGCCGCCGCCATCTTGCCGAGTTCACGATGCTGGAGTGGTACCACCCCGGCCTGGGCTTCGATGGCCTGATGGAGGAGACCGAGGCGCTGTTGCGTGCCGTGCTGCCGCCAACGGTCGCGAGCGGCGGCGTGCGGACCAGCCTGGCCCGGTTCGAGCGGTTGACGGTGACAGAGGCGTTCCGGCGCCACGCCGGAGTGGACGTGCTTGCGACGGCCGGGGACGCCGCCGCGCTCGCCGTTGGGGCTGGGGCCGACCTGCGGGACGGGGAAGGCTGGGAGGACCTGTTCTTCCGCCTGCTGCTGGAGCGCGTCGAGCCGCATCTGGGCCAGGCGCACCCGACTTTCCTGACGCACTGGCCCGCGGCCCAGGCCGCCCTGGCCCGGCGCGACCCGGCCGATCCGCGGGTGGCGCTGCGCTTCGAGTTGTTCCTCTGCGGTATGGAGCTGGCCAACGCCTTCGAGGAGCTGACCGACCCCGCCGAGCAACGGGCGCGCTTTGTCGAGGACCGTGCACGGCGCCATGCCCTGTATGGGCAGGATTGGCCCTTGGACGAGGACTTCCTGGCCGCCCTGGCACATGGGATGCCGTCGGCGTCCGGCATTGCCCTGGGGTTCGACCGGCTGGCGATGGCGGCGTCCGGGGCGGACCGCATCGGCCAGGTGCAGTGGCTGCCGGGTGGTTGAAACGGCCCGGCGTGGGGACGACCTCTGCCGGATGCGACTGCGCGCTGCCCTTCTTCTGCTGCCCCTTGCCGCCGCGGCCTGCGCGACCGGGCCGGACCGCCGAGTGGTGCTGGCCGGCCTGGTCGGGCAGCCGGAGGCCGAGGCGGTGCGGCAACTGGGGGTGCCCACGCGGGCGTACGAGACCGGCGGGCGCAAGTTCCTCGCCTATGACGAGCGCCGCGCCGACCTGCTGCCCGGCACGCCCCTGGGCGGCTATGGCGGGTTCGGCTACTTCGGCGCGGGCTACGGCTATTTCGGTGGCTTCCCGCCGCAGATCATCGAGCGCGGCTGCGAGACGACGCTGGAGGTAGCCGGCGGCCGGGTGGTGTCCTGGGCGCTGCGCGGCGCGGCCTGCGGCTAGGCCGGGTCGTCCTGGATGTCCACGGGATCGACGGTGTCCGGCAGGTCGACAAGGGCGTAGATTTCAGCCAGCGGAAGCGCCAGCCCGAGGCTCTCCAGGCGCAACGTCGCATCCCGGCCGCCGAGGGCCTCAAACGACCAAGCCCCGCCAGGCAGCCGGCGGTAAACATGAATGGCGTAGTCGGCCTGGAAGATCTCGACCAACTCCTCAATGCCCTCGACGGCCTGCATGTGCAGGCGCTTGCGGTCGCGGTCACGCCATCCGCGAATCTCCGAAGGGGAGACGACCTCGAACGCCACGCGGGGGTGCTGGCCGCAGCGGACCATTGCGTCGGGAATCCGTGCGGTGTCGCGGCGGACCGTATAGGGAGTTGCCGCGCTGCCGCTTTCAGGCCGGCAACCCTGCGGCATGTCGGCGCGACGGCTGACCAGTGCGCCAGTCAGGCCGGCAAGGATAGCTCCATGGTCGGGCGCGGGCGCTGCATGCCCGACGATCCGGCCGTTCACAAGCTCGTAGCGCCATGCGTCGCCGAACCGGTGCTGGTCGGTGGCGATGAAGTCCTCGGCAGTCCAAGCCCGGTCCGCCTTGGGCGCAACTGACACGCGATGGCCCTCCGCCATAAGACGATGCCCTGCCCCTTGGTGTGGTCGAGGCCGGCCGGTCCCGCACCCTACCATGAAGACGGCGCACGGAACGCCTGGCCTCGCAGCCGCGTTGCCCGAGCATGACGTTCGCCCTCCTTCTCCGCCGCGGCGCTGTCCTGGCCGGCGTGGCTTTGGCCCTGCCCATCACCTGCGCCCGGCCCGGCGATGGAATCTACAATGCCGGCGTGCAGCCCAGCCCAGCCAGCCGCGTCAACCCGGCCGAGCCGGGCTTCGTCAACGACAGGAACCACCGATGACCGGACCTCTCATGCGCCGCGCCGCCCTGTTGCTGATGCTTGGATTGTCCGCTTGCGCTGGCGTCCATCCGACTGGTCCCGCCGGCCAGGCGAGCACGACGGACGTGAATCCAGAAACCGGGTCGCGAGGCGGGTCAGGCGCGGCAAGCTCGCGTTAGGGAGGGCTGGAGGCCGCCGCCGTAATCGCCGCATTCATCGCCCGCACCCCCGCCGCCGGCCCGTCTGGATGCGCCCATACCGCCCCTACAACCGCCAGGAACCCGGCGCCCGCTTGCACCAGCGGCGCGCAGTTCGCCGCCGTGATGCCGCCGATGGCGACGCAGGGCAGCTCCATCAGCTCGCTCCACCAGGCGATGATCTCGGGGTCCGCCCGCGTCGGCGCATCCTTCGTGCTGGTCGGGAAGAAGGCGCCGAACGCCACGTAGTCCGCACCGGCTTCCCCGGCCAGCATCGCCAGGTCCCGGCTGTCGTGGCACGTCACGCCCAGCGTCCGGTCCGGGCCGATCAAGCGGCGCACGTCCCCGGCCGGGGTGTCGGTTTGGCCGACATGCACGCCGTCGCAACCCGTCGCCGCCACCAGGTCCGCCCGGTCGTTCAGCAGGAACGCCATGCCGCGGGACTGTGCTACCGGCCGCAGCGCGTCGATGGCCCGGCGCCATGCTGCATCGCCGGCCGGCGTGTCATCCGGACCCTTCAGGCGGAGTTGCACCGCCGCCACGTCTCCCGCATCCAACGCGCGGGCCAGGGTGTCCGCGAACTCCGGCCCGGCCGAGGCCGGTGTGACCAAGTAGAGCCGGCAGGGGTCAACAGCCGCCACCCCGCTCATCTAGGACCCGCTCATCCAGGCCCATAGTTGTCGAGGATGGCTTTGACGGCTGGGGTGACTTGCATGGGGCGCTCTGCGGCGGGAGGGTGGCGGGCTTAGCGGCGGCTTAGCCGATGGGCGTCCGCGTGTCACGGTCCCGGCCGCCTTGGCATCGGGGTCGGCGGAGGATGCCGGGCATCGCGGTGAGCGGGACGCAGGGTGTCCGCAGAAGTCATCAGGCTGGAAGGCAGGACCCACCAGCGCCGCCCCCGAAGCGCTTCCTGCTTCCCTTTCCTCTGGGAGAGGGCCGAGGTGAGGGAGGCGACCAGGGCCGAGCTTGCCCAAATAAGAAGCCTGCCCTGAACTCGGCGGGTTCAGTTCCTGCGGCTTCCCTCATCCCGGCCCTTTTCCGGAGGGAGAGGGAGGCGGCATCGTTGCTGCCTCATCCCTGATGACCCCGGCTGCGGCCGAAATGCCGAGCCAGGCTGCGACTCGCCGCTCCGAGCCAGCCTTGGACAAATCCAGCGACCTCGGCGCGGCAGGCAACACCTGTGCGCCTTGCAGCGCCGCCCGAGCCGAGATGTCCTCCCATGACGGGCCGGGCCGCAGCACCAACCAGCGGCAGCCCAGGCTGAGCGCCTCCAACGCCCGCCCCGGCGCATCGCCGCAGTCCAGCACGTCTGGCGCATCCACGCCGGGGCGCCCCGCCAGCGCCGCCGCGACCACCGCACGCCACCACCCGCACCCGGCGTAGGACGCGGCGCCAGGAGCGGAGAGCAGCGTGACAGGACGACCCGGCGCCAAGGCCAGGCGGGCATGGGGCAGCCCGTGTACCAGGATGGCCGGCGGCAAGCTCATGCTTGACCTTCAAGCGGTTGCGGGCGAAACGTGCAATACGGAATCAGGAAGGACGCAGTCGGTCAGGATGAGCGGACAGCCAGAGGACCCCGAGGTCCAAGACCCCGCCCAACGTCTGCAAGCGGCGCTGGACCGCATCGCGCAATCCATGGAGGCCCGGGTGATCGAGACCCAGGCGATGCAGGACCGTGCCGCCGCCCCGGCGTCCACCGACCCTGCCGTGCTGCAACGCCTGGACAGCCTGATCCTGCAACTGCGCGACGCCCTGGACGACGAAGGCCCTGGATGAACAAGGAGGCGCAGCAATGGCGCAACTTAGCCTAAAGCTCAACGGATATGCCTACACTGTCGGCTGCGAGGATGGCCAGGAGGGGCACCTGCGTGCCATGGCCGAGCAGGTCGAGTCGCGCATGGCCCGCATCAAGGCGCTGGGCGGGCAGAGCGGCGAGGCTCGCTTGCTGATGCTGGCCGCCCTGCTGATGGCGGACGAGCTGCACGACCTGACGCTCGACCTCGCCGAATCCCGCACGGGGGAGCGCACCCTGCCAACCCCGCCGCCCGCGGAGCCGGCGATCGACCGCGAGTTGCTGGCGCAGTTGGCCAGCCGCGCGGAGGAGATTGCGGCGGCGATGGAGCGGCCCTAGATAGGTGCCGGAGCTGCCCGGTTCGTCAGGTAATTCACCCCCAGGGCCAATAAGCACTCTCCCGGGAGCTGGCGCTGCCATGATCGTGGTCATGGTACCCGGCGCCCACCTGCGCAAGCAGGCCTTGGGAGGGTGAGACGCCAACGGCCAGGGCGGCTCCACCTCCCGTACGAGATATCCATCTCCTGCATGAGGTTGGCTGCATGAAATCGGGCAGCCGCAAGCAAGCGGTCAGTTGGCGGAAGACGGGATCCCGGCATGAGGCTGGGGCCGGGTTCGCCCGCCTTCCGATACGGGGTCGGCCGGCGCGGAGTCGTCTGGCACGGGCAACATGACGCGATGGACCCCAAGCGCACCCTCCGCACCGCCATGCTGGCCGCCCGCAGCGGCTGCGATCCCGCCCTCGGCGCTTGTCTGGCCAGCCACGTCATGGCCGGCGGCATCCTGGACCGCCTGCTGTCCGGCCCCAGGCAGTCCATTGCGGGCTTCTGGCCGATGGGCAGTGAGATCGATATCCGCCCCTTGCTGCACGCCCTGGTCAGCCGCGGCTATCCCATCCTGCTGCCTGCCACTCCGCCGCGCGGCCAGCCGTTGACCTTCCGCCGCTGGCGCCCCGGCGACGCGATGCTGCCGGACCGCTTCGGCACGGTTGCGCCGCCGGGGGAGCCGGGCGTGCCCGACATGCTGCTGGTGCCGCTGCTGGCCTGGGATCTCCATGGCAACCGGCTGGGCTATGGTGGCGGCTATTACGACCGCACGCTGGCGGGGTTGCCGGGCCGGCGGGCCATCGGCTGCGCCTATGCGATGCAGCAGGTGGACCGGGTGCCTGCCGGCCCGCACGACGTGCCGCTCGACGCTGTGGCGACGGAGTGCGGCGTGACCGTGTTTAGGACGTGGCCGGGCTGCTGACGACGGGGATGATGCCGAGCTGCGGCGCCAGGTCTGTGTTGAAGCCGCTGCTGTCGCGTGCGCCGGCAGCCTGGGCCATCAGGTTGATGTGCTCCTTGCTGTCGGAGAACGAGGCGAGCAGGCCCGCCCGGCTGAGCTGGCCCGACGCCAGCGCGTTGACGTACAGCGCCTCCCCGGCGGCATCCGGCGCGCGGTGCAGGGTGTTCTGGTATAGTCCATCGACCAGCCCCTGGTTGGTCGGCGTGGCGCCGTAGCGGCTGAACTCCGGCGAGGCCAAGAAGGACAGCGCCGCCTGCTGCAGGCTCGTGCCGTTGATGATCGCGGTGGTGAACAGGTCGAAGCCTGCTGGGTCGGCACTCCGGCCGAATGCGGTGTCATACAGCCGCGCCACCTGCGCCTCGGCCGTGGCGGCGTAGGTCACGTTGGGGTTGCTGTTTAGGGTGCCCCGGGCCTCGTCGCTGTCGGCGAACCCTGCGAGCAGTGCGCTCCGGCTGTTGCCAGCATCCAGCACGGCCACGAAGTTCTGCACGCCCGCGGCGTCGCCGGCCCGGCCCAAAACGTTTTGGTACAGCGCGTTGACGAAGGCGGTGTTGGACAGGTTGCCATAAAGATTGGCGTACTCGGCCGACGCCGTGAGGCCAGCAGCAATCTGTGCGAGCGACTCCCCGCTTCGCAGGGCGTCATACTGCAGGATTAGCCCGGCGCTGTCGGCATTGCGGCCGAACGCTGCGACATACAGCCGCGCCACCCGGTGTTCCGCCAGTTCCTGGTCGGTCAGCGCCGCCACCCCGGCGTCGCGCAGCAGGGCCACATCGAGCGGCTGCACGCTGCCCGCCCCCTGGGTAGTTGTCGTCATGGCCTGTCCGCCGCCGACCGTGGTGGTGCCGGGGTCCGCACCGCGCACCGGCACCGGACCGCCATAGGCAGCCTCGGCGTTCGGGCCGTTGAACGTCGTCAGGAAGTCGGGCGTGTATGTGACGAACTTGACGCTGCCGTCGTACAACGAAAAACGCCGAAAGATCTGCACGGCTGAACCGCCGCCAAAGTTTACGAGGTTGTTGTCGTCCAGGGCTCGGATGCCGAACTGGTGGCCCAGTTCCCGCTCGATGGGCGCCACCGCATTCGCGAGGGACATCGACCCATTAAGGTAGCTGGGATTGAGGTAGAGGGTGCCCGGATCAGCAGGGCCGACGCTGCGCCCGGTCAGCGCAAGGCCGAGCCGCTGGCCAAACTGCGCCACGCTGTAAGGGCCGGACTTACCGACAACCACGTCGTTGATTGAAACGTTAAAGCCTTCAGAAGGCCCGGGAGTGGGATACTGAAGCGACGCATCCGCCGGCTGTGACGGCGCCCGGAACGACACGTTGATGGTGTAGCTGCCGGTCGTATAGTCGAAGTGCCGGGTCCACTCGGCAAAAGCCTGTTGCACGACGGCCTGAACCGCCCCGGCCGATGCACCGGCATCGGCTGGGTCTGTAAACTGCACGTTCAGCGTCGCAGTCATGCCGGTCCCTCCCAGGTTAGGCTTGCGCCCAGACTAGCCGGGCGGCACACCCACGCAAGCCAGGGCCGGGCGGCCTGCGCCATGTCCGCCACCCCCGGCCTCCAATCGAAAGCAGCCCAACGATGCGAATCCTGTTCCTCGGCGACGTCGTCGGCCGCTCCGGTCGTGATGCCGTGGCCGCCGGCCTGCCCAAGCTCCGCGCCGACCTGCGTGCCGACCTGGTGGTGGTGAACGGCGAGAACGCCAGCCACGGCTTTGGCCTGGCGCCCGACATGGCCGAGGCCATCCTGGCGGCCGGCGCCGACGCCATCACGCTCGGCAATCACGCCTGGGACCGCAAGGAACTGATCCCCTACATCGCGCAGCAGCCGCGGGTGGTGCGCCCGCTGAACTTCCCGCCGGGGACGCCGGGGGCCGGGTCGGTGGTGGTGGATCTGCAGGACGGCCGCAAGGCGCTGGTGCTGAACGCCATGGGCCGGCTGTTCATGGACGCGCTGGACTGCCCGTTCCGCGGCACGGCGGAACTGCTGTCGCGCTACAAGCTGGGCGCCAGCGTCGCCGCGGTCGTCGCCGACTTCCATGCGGAGGCGACGAGCGAGAAGATGGCCTATGGGCACAGCTTCGACGGCTCGATGTCGCTGATGGTCGGCACCCACACCCATTGCCCGACCAGCGACCACCAGGTCTTGCCCGGCGGCACCGCCTACCAGTCCGACGCCGGCATGTGCGGGGACTACGACAGCGTGATCGGCATGACCAAGGAGGGCAGCGCCGCCCGGTTCTGGCGCAAGACGCCGGGGGAACGGCTCGGACCCGCCGAGGGACCGGCCACCCTGTCCGGCGTGTTCGTAGTGACGGACGACGCCACCGGCCTGGCCCGCAGCGTCGAGCCGGTGCGGCAGGGCGGGCGGCTGTCCCAGGCCATGCCGCAATGCTAGTCTGCCCGAGTCGCTAACAGACTGGTCGCCAATAGACTGGTCGCTAACAGACTAGCCGCCACCTCATCACGGGACCGCTGCCATGGCTGGCCACAGCCAATTCAAGAACATCATGCACCGCAAGGGCGCGCAGGACGCCAAGCGCGCCCGGCACTTCGCCAAGCTGATCCGCGAGATCACCGTCAGCGCCCGCCAGGGCCTGCCGGACCCGGCGTTCAACCCACGCCTGCGCGCCGCCATGGCCGCCGCCCGCGAGGCCAACATGCCGCGCGACACCATCGAGCGCGCGGTGAAGAAGGCAACCGGCGCCGCGGGCGGGGAGGATTACGTGGAGGTCCGTTATGAGGGCTACGGCCCCGCCGGGGTCGCGGTGATCGTCGAGGCGCTGACCGACAACCGCAACCGCACGGCGTCCGAGGTCCGGGCCGCCTTCAACAAGCATGGCGGGGCGCTGGGGGAGACGAATTCGGTCAGCTTCATGTTCAACCGGGTCGGCGTGGTCGAATATCCCGCGAAGGCCGCCACCGCCGACGCCATGCTGGAGGCCGCCATCGAGGCCGGCGCCGACAATGCCGAAAGCGGTCCGGATGGGCACGAGATCACCTGCGCGCCGGATGACTTCTTTGCGGTGCGCGATGCGTTGGAGGCGCGGTTCGGCGTCCCGGCCGCGGCCAAGCTGGACTGGCGCCCGGCGACCAGCGTGACACTGGACGAGGAGCGCGCAACCAGCTTGCTGAAGCTGGTCGATGCTCTGGAAGACAGCGACGACGTGCAGAACGTGTACGCCAACTTCGACATCCCCGAGGGCGTGATGCAGGCGCTCTCGGCGTGAATGCGCTGCTGTTCTCCCTTTCCCTCCGGGGGAGGGCCGGGGTGAGGGAACCATGCAGCACCGAGGGTGGCCTAAGGCAGCACGGTCCTGCTGCTGGACGGGTAGGTGTTTGCCGGTTCCCTCACCCCGGCCCTTTCCCGGAGGGAAAGGGAGAAGGAAGCAGCGTCCCATTTATGGCTGCGCCCTCCTAGATGGCCCGCCTCATGGGCATCGACCCCGGCTTACGCTTCACCGGCTGGGGCGTGATCGACGTGCACGGCAACCGCCTGCGCCACGTCGCGGACGGCGTGATCGCCACCGACAACGCCGACAGCGTACCCACTCGGCTCAAGTTCCTGCACGAAGCCCTGACCCTGCTGTTCCAGGAGCACCGCCCGGACGAGGCCGCCGTCGAGGAAACCTACGTCAACCGCAACGGCACCGCGACCCTGAAGCTCGGCTATGCCCGCGGCGTCGCGCTACTGGCCCCGGCGATGGCCGGCATCCTAGTGGCGGAGTACGGCGCCATGGGCGTCAAGCAGGCCGTCGTCGGCACCGGCGGCGCCAGCAAGGAGCAGGTCGCCCTGATGGTGCGCCGCCTGCTGCCCGGCGCCACGATCCGCCGGGCCGACGCCGCCGACGCCCTGGCCGTCGCCATCTGCCACGCCCACCACCGCAGCACCCGGCTGCGCGTGCTGGCGGGCACGGTGATGGCGTGATCGCGCTGCTGAACGGCCGCGTCGATGCCATCGAGGCTGACCGCTGCATCGTCGATGTCAATGGTGTCGGCTACCTGGTCCAGGCCAGCACCCGCACGCTGTCGGCCCTGGCGATGGCATCCACCGCGCAGCGCGTGCTGATCGAGACGCATGTGCGCGACGACGCCATCATCCTGTACGGCTTCAGCGAGGCGGCGGAGCGCGAGTGGTTCCGCCTGCTGCTGACCGTGCAGGGCGTGGGCGCGCGGGTGGCGCTCAACATCCTGTCGGCGCTGTCGCCCGCGGACCTGATCAACGCCATCGCCGCCGGGGACAAGGGCAGCCTGACCCGTGCGCCCGGCGTCGGCGCCAAGCTGGCCATCCGGCTGCTCAGCGAGCTGCGCGACAAGGCCGGCGCCATGCCGACCGGCAGCGGCCTGACCGTGGCGCCGCCGCCGGTCGGTCCGGAGGCGGACGCCATCTCGGCCCTGTCCAACCTTGGGTACCGCCGGGCCGAAGCCTACCCGGTTGTGGTACGCGTGCTGGAACGCCTGGGGGAGGGGGCCGCCATCGGCCAGGTCATCCGTGAGAGCCTGCAGGAACTGGCCGTCAAATGAGCGAATCCGACCGGACCGAAGATCGCGGCCTGACGCCCGCCCGCATCGACGAGGACGCCGGCGAGGCCAGCCTGCGCCCCCAAACCCTGGCCGAGTTCATCGGCCAGAAGGCCAGCCGCGAGAACCTGCGCATCTTCATCCAGGCCGCCCGCGGCCGGGGCGAGGCGCTGGACCACGTCCTGCTGCACGGCCCACCCGGCCTAGGCAAGACCACCCTGGCGCAGATCGTCGCGCGTGAGCTGGGGGTGGGGTTCCGCGCCACCAGCGGCCCCGTCATCCAGCGGGCCGGCGACCTGGCCGCGATCCTCACCAACCTGCAGCCGCGCGACGTGCTGTTCATCGACGAGATCCACCGGCTGCAGCCCGCCATCGAGGAGGTGCTGTATCCCGCGATGGAGGATTTCCAGCTCGACCTCATCATCGGCGAAGGCCCGGCGGCGCGGTCCGTTCGCATCGACCTGTCGGCCTTCACCCTGGTCGGCGCCACCACGCGGGCCGGGCTGCTGGCGACGCCGCTGCGCGACCGCTTCGGCATCCCGCTGCGCCTGATCTTCTACACGGTCCCGGAGCTGGAGCTGATCGTCGCCCGCGGCGCGGACAAGCTGGGCTTCCGCCTGACCGCCGAGGGCGCGTCCGAGATCGCCCGCCGGTCCCGCGGCACCCCGCGCATTGCCGGCCGCCTGCTGCGCCGGGTGCGGGACTTCGCTGCGGTGGCCGGGCAGGACCCGGTGACGCAGGAGATCGCCGACGCCGCGCTGACCCGGCTGGAGGTGGACCGGCTGGGCTTGGACGCCATGGACCGCCGTTACCTGCGCCGCATCGCCGAGCACCACGCGGGCGGCCCGGTCGGTGTCGAAACTCTGGCAGCGGCGCTGGCCGAGGCGCGCGACACGCTGGAGGACGTCATTGAGCCCTACCTGATCCAGGAAGGCCTGATCCTGCGCACCAGCCGCGGCCGCATGCTGGGCGAGGCCGGATGGCGCCAGCTCGGCATCGTGCCGCCCCGGGTCCAGCCGCAATTCGACCTGCTGGGCGACGCAGAGTGACACGCTTCCCCCTCTCCCTTTGGGGAAGGGCCGGGGTGAGGGGGTCTCGCAGCGCAGTCCCCAGCCGTTGCAGGACCCGCTTCTTCACAGCGAAGAACGGTGCTTGCCCGCTCGCTCACCCCGGCCTTGGTCCGCCTCGCGGTCCAAGCCCGGAGGGAGAGGGAGCAGAAAGGTGACCCACTACTCCCTGACTCTACGGGTTTACTACGAGGACACCGACGCCGGCGGCATCGTCTATCACGCCCGCTACCTCGCCTTCGCAGAGCGGGCGCGCACCGAAGCCTTGCGCCAGGCCGGGGTGCCGCATTCCGAGCTGGTGGAGGGCTATGGCCTGATCTTCGTGGTGCGCCGCGCCGAAATGGACTATCTGCGGCCCGCCCGGCTGGACGACGAGGTCGTCGTCCAAACGGGTCCATGGGTGCTGGGCGCTGCGACCGTAGAGGCGCGGCAGGCATTCCTGGTGCGGGATGAGATGATCGGGTCCCTGCTGGTCAAGCTGGCCTGCGTGCGCCGGGCCGATGGCCGCCCGGCCCGCATCCCGGACCGCTGGCGGGATGCGCTTGGGTAGGAGGCTTGGCTTTGGGTGGTGACGCGACGAATGCAGTGGCGGGGGGCGACCTCTCGCTGCTGACGCTGTTCCTGCAGGCGGACCTGGTGGTGAAGACCGTCATGCTGCTGCTGCTGGCGGCCAGCGTTTGGGTGTGGGCCATCGTGTTCGAGAAGACCGCGACGCTGCGCCGGGTCAACCGCGCCGCGACCCAGTTCGAGGACCGTTTCTGGTCCGGCGGCAGCCTCGATGAACTGTATGATGCGGAGGGCGCCCGCCCCGTCCATCCCGTTGCCGCCGTGTTCGGCGCCGCGATGGGCGAGTGGCGGCGCAGCACCAAGGTCGCCGGCGCCGACGTGAGCCGCGGCGGCGTGCGCGATCGGGTGGACCGCACCGTCGCCGTCACCATCCAGCGCGAGATGGACCGGATGGAGCGGTGGATGGTGTTCCTCGCGTCCGTCGGGGCCACGGCGCCGTTCATCGGGCTGTTCGGCACGGTGTGGGGCATCATGCGCAGCTTTTCGGCCATCGCGAGCAGCCGCAACACCAACCTGTCGGTGGTGGCGCCGGGCATCGCGGAGGCGCTGTTCGCGACCGCCATCGGCCTGGTGGCGGCGATTCCCGCGGTGCTGGCCTACAACAAGATCAGCACGGACCTGGCGCGGTTCGCCTCCCGCATGGAGGGGTTCGGCAGCGAGTTCGCCGGCATCCTGTCGCGGCAGTCCGAAGAGAGGGAGTAGGCCATGGCGGGACAGCTTGGGAATTACGTCCGGGGCCGGCGGCGCTACCGGCCGCTGGCCGAGATCAACGTGACGCCGCTGGTCGATGTCATGCTGGTTCTGCTGATCGTGTTCATGGTGGCGGCGCCGCTGATGACCTCGGGCGTGAACGTCGATCTGCCGAAGGCCAGCGCCGCGCCGCTGGCGCAGGACAGCGAGCCGGTGACGGTTTCGATCAACGCCGAAGGCAAGATCTTCGTGGGAGAAACCGAGGCCGCGCTGCCGGACCTGGTCGGGCGGCTGCAGACGGCGACCGACAACAAGACGGACCGCCGGATCTTCGTGCGCGGCGACAAGGGGATCACCTACGGCCGCATCATGGAGGTGATGTCCACCGTGAACCAGGGCGGCTTCACCAAGGTGGCGCTGCTGGCGGAGCAGACTGGCGGCCCGGCCGCGCCGTCCTCGCCGCCGGCCGCCGCCTCGCCTGCGGCGGCTCCGGCTGGGGTGCGCCCGTCGCCGGCCGCCTCCGTTCCTGCGCCTGCGGGCAGCCGCCGGCAGGGGCGCGGCTAGGCGGCCATGCCGCTGCCGGCGTGACGCCATGAGTCCGATGCGCCGCAACGGCGCGATCTCGTTCGGCCTGCACGCCGTGCTGCTGCTGGCGCTGTTGCTGGTCGTGCCGCCGCGCATCCCCGAGATGGGCGCGGAGGACACGGTTGACGTGCAGTTCGAAGCGCCGCCCGCCCCGGCGCAGCGCAGCCCAGTGCGGGCGCCGACGCCCTCTCCGTCGCCTGCCCGTGAGCCGTCGCCCTTGGCCCAAGCCGATCAAGCTGCGCCGGATGAGGTCAGGCCGGAACCGCCGTTGCCGCTGCCGCCCCCGTTGCCGCCGCCGCCAGCGCCACCCGCGCCCGCGGCGCCGACACCGCCGCCGCCCGTCCCGACGCTGCCCCCCCTGCCGACCCCGCCCGCGCCGGCCCCGCCTGTGCCTTCGCCGCCTGTGCCTTCGCCACCCCTACCAACACCGCCCGTGCGGTCCCCACCCCCGCCCGTGCCGCGGGCGCTGACCCCACCGCCTCCCTCAGTGCCGTTGCCCGTGGCGCCGGTGCCTTCGCCTGTGCCGCAGCCGCGGCAGCAGCCGCCCTTGCCGCCCGTACCCGTGCCGCCACGCCCAACCCCGCCGCAGCTTGCCCGGCCTGTGCAGCCAACGCCGCCCGCCCCGCCGCAGCCTGCCCGCCCGGCCTCGCCGCAGGCTGCCGTGCCAGCACCGCCGGCTCCGCCGCGTCCCGCGCCGCCCGTCCCGGGCCCGACTGCCGCGAGCAGCAGCACGACCAGCCAGCCCGCCCCGTCGCGCAGCACAGCCGACAACAGCAGCACGCTGAACAACGTCCTGGCCCGGCTCCGCTCCTCCCAGCCCCAGTCGGCCCGCGAGGCGCGTCCGGCTGCCGCGTCCCGTGGCGGCAGCCCGGGCGGCGGCATCCCGAACGGCGCCGAGAACGCTCAGCTCTCTGCCGCCAACCGCGGCGCCATCGGCGAGCGGCTGCGCGAGTGCTGGACCGGGGACAAGGCGGCGCTGGACTACGACAAGCAGCTCGTCCACCTGCGCGTTACCACGGATGCGGAGGGGGTGATCCGGCAGGCCGACCTGACCGGCACCGATGCGTCCCGCGTCGGCGTCGCCCGTGCCTTCGCCGAGCGTGCCAGGCGGGCCGCGCTGGACGCGCAGTGTAGCCGGTTGCCGCTGCCGGGCGCCATGCTGGGGCAGGTGCATACTTTTGACATCACGTTCCGCCCATAAGGGCGTGAAGGAGACCACGATGCCTCTGCTTCGCACCTTGCCCCCGCTGCGCGCCTTGCCCCCGCTGCGCACGCTGATGGACCGCCGCAGCCTGCTCACCGGCCTTGCGGTCTCCGCCGTCCCGCTGCTGGCCCATGCGCAGGGCGTCGGCGCCGGCAACCAGCAGCCGGAGATCACGGTGGACCGCGCCCGCACCGCACCCATCCCCATCGCCATCCCGAATTTCAGCGGCTCGCAGTTGGGCACCGACATGGTGGGGGTGATCACCAACAACCTCGGCCGCTCCGGCCTGTTCCGCCCGATCGGCCAGGCGTCCCAGGTCACCAACGCCTCGACCGGCGACACGCCAAACTTCGACACCTGGAAGGCCGCCGGCGCGCAGGCCTTGGTCACGGGCCGGGTCGAGGGCGGCGGCAGCAACGTGCGCGTGGAGTTCCGCCTGTGGGACGTGCTGCCGGGCCAGCAGATCCAGGGCACCGCCTACACCACCACCAGCAGCAACTGGCGCCGCATCGCCCACATCATCAGCGACGTAATCTATGAGCGGCTGCTGGGCGAGAAGGGCTACTTCGACACCCGGATCGTCTATGTCGCCGGCACCGGTCCGCGTGACCACCGGATCAAGCGCCTGGCGATCATGGACCAGGACAGCGAGAACAACCGCTTCCTGACCGACGGTGCCTGGCTGGCCTTGACGCCGCGCTTCCATCCGACGCGGGACCAGATCGTTTATATGTCCTACCGGGACAACAGGCCGCGGGTCTATACCTTTGACCTTGGCAGCGGCGCGCAGCATCTGCTGGGCGAGTACGAGGGCATGACCTTCGCCCCGCGGTATGCGCCGGACGGCAACACCATCGTGATGTCGGTCACGCGCGGCGCCGGGTCGGACATCGTGACGGCCAGCGCCGGCGGCGGGCGCGGCCGGACGCTGACCAGCAGCGGCGCCATCGACACCAGCCCGTGCTTCAGCCCGGACGGCGCGCAGATCGTGTTCAACTCGGACCGTGGCGGCGACCAGCAACTCTATATCATGGACAGTGGCGGCGGCGGGGTGCGGCGCATCAGCTTCGGCCGCGGGCGCTATGCGACGCCGGTGTGGTCCCCACGCGGCGACCTCATCGCGTTCACCCGGCTGAACAGCGGCAGCTTCGCCATCGGCGTCATGCGCCCGGACGGCTCGGGGGAGCGCATCCTGTCCGAAAGCTTCTCGGTCGAGGGTCCCACCTTCGCCCCGAACGGCCGCGTGCTGATGTTCTACCGGGAGAGCGCGGCGCAGGGGCGCAACGGCAGCGGCTACTCGTCCCGGCTGGTGTCCATCGATATCACCGGCTTCAACGAACGCCCGGTCAGCACTCCCACCGATGCATCCGATCCGGCGTGGTCGCCCCTTCTTGCCTGACTGCTGGGCCTGACCAGTGGGCCTGACTGCTGGCCGCCTCTGCGCCGCTTGACTCCCAAGGCCACCTTGACCCCGAAGCGCACCGCGCCTATCGCCGTGCGTAACAAGACCAGGATTTTAGCCTTATGAACATCAAAGCCGCCGCCCCCCTGGCCTTGTCCCTGCTGCTGGCCCTGGGCGCTTGCGCCAACAAGACTGCCGACGCCAGCGCCGCCAATGGATCGGGTGGCGGCGCCGGCTCGTCCCAGGGCACGGCCCCGGGCAGCCAGGACGATTTGGCGAACAACGTCGGCGACAAGGTGTTCTACGCCACCGACAGCTCCAGCCTGAGCAGCGACGCCCGCGGCACCTTGGACCGGCAGGCGGCGTGGCTGGGGCGCTATCCGCAGGTTCAGGTGCAGATGGGCGGCAACTGCGACGAGCGCGGGACGACCGAGTACAACCTGGCGCTGGGTCAGCGCCGGGCCAATGCGGCGCGCGACTACCTGGTGGCGCGCGGCGTGTCGTCGGCACGCGTGACCTCGATCAGCTACGGCAAAGAGCGGCCGACAGCGGTGGGGTCGGACGAGGCAGCCTGGACCCAGAACCGGAATGCCACCACCTCCGTTCGCTAGGCCGGCCTTGCGCGTCGTCCTGCTTCCCTTGCTCGTCGCCGCCTGCATGGCACCGGGCCTGGCGCGTGCGCAGATGGACAGCCGCGAGGGCATCGCGTTGCAGAACCAGATCCTGGAGCTGCGGCGGGACCTGCAGGCGCTGCAATCCAACGGCGGCGCACCGCCGCCGCAGGTCAGCCGTGGCGGGGGCAGCAGCGAGCTTGCGGCGCAGTTGCTGGACCGGGTCGCCACGCTGGAGGAGCAGGTCCGCCGCCTGCGCGGCCAGGTGGACGAGCAGGGCAACCTGTTCCTGCGGCAGAGCAACGACTTGGCCAAGCAGATCGCGGATCTGAACTTCCGCCTGCAGAATGCCCCGCCGCCGCCCCGGTCCGCCCCGTCGTCCGGGCCGCGCGATGCGGCGCCGCTCAGCTTCGGGCAGGCTCCACCCCCCGATGCTCCCACGGCGCCAGGCCGCCGCCCGGCGGAGTTGGCAATGCAGGAGGGCAATGCCGCACTCGCCCGGCGCGATTACGCCACGGCCGAGGCAGCAGCGCGCGAGGTGCTGGCCGGTGGCCGGGCCAGCCCGCGTGCCGGGGACGCGCAGTTCCTACTGGCGCAGTCGCTGTCCGGCAAGCGCGACTACCAGGCCGCTGCGGTCGCCTATGACGACGCATACAACCGCTCCCGCACCGGGTCCCGCGCGCCGGATGCGCTGGTCGGGCTGGCGAACGCCCTGTTGGGGGTCAACGAGCGGCCGGCAGCATGCGCGACGCTCGACAAGCTGCGCGCCGAGTTCCCGTCGCCTCGTTCCGACGTGCGGGAGGCTGCGATCTCGATCCGGGGCCGCGCCGGCTGCCGCTGACGCCCGTCGGCGCCGACGAGTTCGCAGCGCTGATGGCGCCGTTCCAGCCGTTTGCGGGGGACCGCCGCGTGGCCGTCGCCGTTTCCGGCGGGGCGGACAGCACGGCGCTGGCCCTGTTGCTTGCTGGATGGGGCAGGCCGCTGGCGCTGGTCGTGGATCACGGGTTGCGGGCGGAGTCGGCGGCGGAGGCGGCGCTGACCCTGCAAAGGCTGGCAAGTCTCGGCATCCCCGCCCGGCTGCTGCAAGCCGGCCTGCGCCCCGGCCCGGCCGTCGCCGAACGTGCGCGCCAGGCACGATATGCGTTGCTGACCCAGGCTTGCCTGGAGACCGGGCATGCGGACCTGCTGGTGGCCCACCACGCACGGGACCAGGCGGAGACGGCTTGGCTGCGTCGCGCTGCCGGCAGCGGCCCGGCCGGGCAGGCAGGCATGGCCGGCGTCACCTACTTGCGGGCGGTTCGCATCCTTCGCCCCTTCTTGCATATACAGCCTGGCCGGCTGCGCGCCCTCCTCACGGCGGCGGGCCTCGGCTGGGTCGAGGACCCCGGCAACGCCGATCCTGCCACGCCCCGGGCCCGGCTTCGGGCCGGGCCGCTGGCTGCGGCGGACACGGTGCAGCACCTTGTTCGGGAGGCGGCCCGGCACGGAGTGGCACGGGCCGCCGCGGAAGCCGCCGTTGCGGCGGAGCTTTCCGGGGCCGTAAGCCTGTTTCCTGAGGGTTTTGCCCATGTCGGCGCAAACGTTGGTGCAAACCTGTCGCCAGCGGCCCTGTCGTCGGTGGTATGGATGCTGTCCGGCAGCCGTCACCCGCCGCCGCTGGCCGCGGTCGCACATCTTGCAGCCGGCTTGCGGCCGGCAACGCTGCACGGCGTCCGGATCGTGCCGGCTGGCCGGATGGGGCCGGGCTGGCTGATCGGGCGCGAGGCCGCCGCCATGGCGCTACCCGCGCCTGCCGCGGAAGGATGGGATGGCCGGTTCCGCCTGCTCGCCCCCGCGCCGCCCGGCACGCTGGCCCCCGCGCCGCCCGGCATGATGCTGGGCGCCCTTGGCGATGACGCGGCCCGGCTGCGCCGCCTCTCATCACTGCCATCGTTTCTGCTCCGTACCTTGCCAACGCTCCGCAACGGTGGTGCTATCGTTGCCGTGCCGCATCTCGACTACCCGGATACGGCGGCCTGCCGCAGCGTGCCGATCCTGTTCTGCCCGGCCCGGCCCGCCGCGCCCGCACCTTTCATCGCGGCGTGATACGGTCGGGGATGTGCAGCGGGGGTCGGCACACCATGTGCATCACACGAGACGGCGCCGGCCCATGTTGGACCGGGAACTAAGATGCCGGGTCTGCTCCAAGTGCGCCCATGACCCGGGTTTGATGACTGGACCGCCAGGATCATATGATGAGCAATTTCGGCCGCAACCTCGCGCTCTGGGTGATTATCGCCCTGCTGCTCGTGGTGCTATTCAACCTGTTCCAGCCCGGCACGGCGCAGCACCAGGATAAGCTGGTCGCCTACTCCGACTTCATCGGTGAGGTGAACGCGGGCCGGGTCCGTGACGTGACCATTCAGGGCCGCACCGTTTCGGGTGCCTGGTCGGATGGCCGCACCTTCCAGACCTATACCCCCGAGGACCCTGCCCTGGTCAGCCGCCTGACCGACAAGGGCGTGCGCGTGGTCGCCAAGCCGGAGGAGAGCGACAACCAGTTGCTCCATTACCTCCTGAGCTGGTTCCCGATGCTGCTGCTGATCGGTGTCTGGGTGTTCTTCATGCGCCAGATGCAGTCGGGCGGCGGACGTGCGATGGGCTTCGGCAAGTCCCGCGCCCGGATGCTGACGGAGAAGCAGGGCCGTGTGACGTTCGAGGACGTGGCCGGCATCGATGAGGCGAAGTCCGAGCTTGAGGAGATCGTGCAGTTCCTGAAGGACCCGCAGAAGTTCCAGCGGCTCGGGGGCAAGATCCCTAAGGGCGTGCTGCTCGTTGGTCCCCCGGGCACCGGCAAGACACTGCTGGCCCGTGCCATCGCCGGCGAGGCGAACGTGCCGTTCTTCACCATCTCGGGCTCTGATTTCGTGGAGATGTTCGTGGGCGTCGGTGCGAGCCGGGTGCGCGACATGTTCGAGCAGGGCAAGAAGAACGCACCGTGCATCATCTTCATCGACGAGATCGACGCGGTCGGACGCCATCGCGGTGCCGGTCTGGGTGGTGGCAACGATGAGCGTGAGCAAACGCTGAACCAGATGCTGGTCGAGATGGACGGCTTCGAGGCGAATGAGGGCGTGATCCTGATCGCTGCGACTAACCGTCCGGACGTGCTGGACCCGGCGTTGCTGCGTCCCGGCCGGTTCGACCGGCAGGTGGTGGTGTCCAATCCCGACGTCGGCGGGCGGGAGAAGATCCTGCGCGTCCACATGCGGAAGGTGCCGCTGGCCAGCGATGTGGACCCGAAGGTGATCGCCCGTGGCACCCCTGGCTTCTCCGGCGCCGACTTGGCCAACCTGGTGAACGAGGCCGCGTTGCTTGCGGCGCGCCTCGGCAAGCGCGTGGTGGCGATGGCGGAGTTCGAGAACGCCAAGGA
>JAABUQ010003936.1_pt1 | contig 26280 bp, 22 predicted proteins | sample 5560001 | NCBI WGS metagenome assembly JAABUQ01 (sample SAMN10711888, study PRJNA513371) | rock metagenome | isolation source: Antarctica rocks | place: Antarctica: Victoria Land, Finger Mt nord | collected 2015-12-18 | reverse complement strand
TCATAAGAGACCCGGCCTTCCTCTATGTTGCAGCGATGCTCGACCCCGAACTACGCGCCCACGTCGAAGCGAGCGGTTGGGTCAGGGAGATGGGCCTTCAGATCCTGTCCGCGGGTCCTGATGAGGTAACCGCCCGGCTGGAGCTGAGCGCCAAGCATCACCAGGGCTACGGCATCGTCCATGGCGGCGTGCACTGTGGCGTGGTGGAGACGTTGGCCTCGGTCGGCGCGGCGGCCGTCGCTCATCCCCGGGGCCAGCAGGTGGTGGGGTTGGACAATCACACGAGCTTCCTCCGAGCCGTCTCAGAGGGCACTCTCAGCGCGCGAGCGATCCCGGTCACCCGCGGTCGCACCACTCAGGTCTGGGCTGTCGAACTCAAGGATGAGGAAGGCCGCCTCGTGGCGCGCGGGCAGGTTCGCCTGCTCTGCCTCCCGGCCGAGCGCACACTGGGTTAGACAGGTTAGAGGGGGCAGCCCTTCAGAACCTGGTCATCACCGGCTTGGGGGCTGCCGCGGTTGTCCCGGTTGCTGGTCAAAACGTAGAGGCAGTGGTCGGCGGGGTTGGCGACGGCGTCACGGAGACGGCCGTGGTCGCTCAGCAGCGCTTCGGTCTTGAGCACTTTGTCAGGCTGAGCCGGATCCAGGAAGACGCGGCGCAGCGCGGTGCCCTTGAGCGTGGCGACCACCAACGTGGGTCGCTCATCGGCGCTGGGCGTGTAGAAGGTGGCGCCTGAGGGCGCCCACGCCACGTCGGACCCGCTCTCCAAGATCGGCGGAATGGGGTTGCTGCCGCCGGCCTGGCCGGTGCTGGTGTTGCCGGCGTAGGCAGGCCAACCGTAGTAGCCGCCGGGCTGGATGAGGTTCACCTCATCGTGGCAGCAGAAACCGAACTCGCCCGTGGGACCGTTGTCAGAGACGTAGAGACGCTGCCCCGAATCCCAGGCGAGGCCCTGGGGATTGCGGAAACCGGAGGCGTAGACGGGGCTGCCAGGGATGGGATTATCGGCGGGCGGTTGGCCTGAGTCAGTGATGCGCAGGATCTTGCCGTTTAGCGACTTGAGGTCGGGTGAGCGCTGCGGGTGGTAGGCCTCACCAGTCGTCACGTAGAGATAGCCGTCCGGACCGAACTTGATCCGGCCGCCGAAGTGGCAGCAGCCACCGTCGCCAGCGATCCCGTCCAGGATGACCTGTTCAGCAGTGAGCGTCAGACCCGCGCCGACGGCGTCCTGAAGTGTGAAGCGGACCACCTTATTGGTCGGGCCCTGATCGCTCCGGTACGTGTAGTAGACGTAGAGGAAGGGCGAGCTCGGATAATGCGGATGCAGGACCATCCCGAGCAGACCGCTCTCGCCCACCGCTGAAACCCTCAAGCTGAGCAGCGGGTCGCTCTTCAGACCCGCGCTGTCCAGCAGCCGGATGCGGCCCGGCCGCTCGCTGATGAGCGCCCGTCCATCGGGCAAGAAGACCAACTCCCAGGGCGCCACCAGCCCGCCCGCCACCTGCTGCCAGCGCAGGTTCAGCGGGCCCGGATCCTTGAGCGCCAGGGATGGCGTTGCGCTCGGCCGGACAGTGGGCACTGAAGTCTGACTCGGACTGGGGCTGGCGTGCGGGCTGCCGCTGGGCTGCGAGGAGGTACCGCCGCCGGTGCAGGCGACCAGTAAGAGAAGACCCAGCAGCAGCAGCGACGAGCGGAACCTCACCTCTTGCCGCTGGCGTAGCCGAGGATGATCTGGTCGATCAGCCGCTCGACTGGAGCCAGGTCGTCGGTGAAGACTTGGCCGTGGTAAGGCGAGGCTCGCAGATTCCCTTCCTTCAGGGCGCTGGCTGCCACCTCCTGGACCAGGGGTTCCTGCGCCAATTGGAGGTTGTGGCGCACGTCAGCGTCGCTGATGCTGTCGGTGGAGCCGTAGATGATGGTGTTGGTAAAGGCCGGCACGTCAACCAGATAGGTGCTCGGGTAGACCGCTGCCATAGTGCTGGCGAGTGCGTCCACCAGGCCGTAGTCCGACTGCGTGCGGCCGGCGTTCACTATCGCGACGCCACCCGGCGCCAGATGCTGCCTCGCCAGGCTGAAGAACTCCTTGGTCGTCAGGTGGAAGGGGATGTACGGCTGACGGTAAGCATCCATGACTATGATGTCGAACTTCGATACGGGCGGCTGCGTCGCCAGCCAGTACCGCGCATCCTGAACCTGCACATCCAGATTCGGCTCGTGCAGGTCGAAGTATTTGCGGGCAACCTGCAGGATGGCCGGGTCGATCTCTACGCCCGTCATCTGGAGAGAGGGGCCGAAGGCGGCGTCGTATTGGCGGGCCGCTGTGCCGCCGGCGAGGCCGAGAAGAGCTATCCGCTTCGGCTTGGGCTCCTGCGCCTGCGCTGGGCGGAAGTAGGGCCCGAGCAGGAAGTAGTCCCAGGGACCGCCGGTGGTGAGCGACTGCGGGTTGTAGATGGAGTGCACTGCCAGGCCCTCGTTCAGGATCAACTCGGTCTTGGGTCCGTCCTGCACCACCTGGATGTAGTTGTAGGCGGAGTCAGTCTCGTAGAGGAGACGCCCGTACTCCGGCGGCTTGATGCCGCGGGGCAGAAGGACTCCCCCCGCGATCACGATGAGCAGCATCACGGCGTAGAGCCGGCGCCGCGGCACCGGCCAGAGGCCGAGGACTGAGAGGGCGAGCAGGGCGACGCTGACGATGATGAGAGTGGGCCGCGTGCCGTAGGTGGGGATGAGCCAGAACACCGGCAGGAATGTGCCCAGGATGCTCCCCGCGGTGCTGAGCGCATAGACGGCGCCGGCGGTGTTGCCACCGGTCGTCACGTCGCGCAGGAGGAGCCGGATGGCGAAGGGTGAGACGCAGCCGAGCAGGACCACCGGCACCGCGAAGAGCAGGACCACCGCCAGCAGCGTGCCGAGCACCAGGCCTGCCGAGAGCTGGGCAAAGCCCTGCTGCGACTCGAGCAGGATGGGGTAGGCGAGGAGCGGGATCAGGCCTATCCAGAGCCCGGCCCAGGCGGTGATCTGGAAGAGCAGGTCGTGGCGGGGCCAGCGGTCGGCGAGCCGGCCGCCGAGCACATAACCAGCGCTGAGATAGACGAGCACCAGGCCGATCAGCACTCCCCAGACGTAGAGGCTCGTTCCGAAGTAGGGAGCCAGCAGGCGCGAGGCACCGAACTCGATGGCCAGGGACGACATGCCGGACACGAAGACGAGCGGGAGCAGCAGGCGGCGGTTTTCCAAGCCTGTGCAGCTTAACCGGCAGGGGAGGCAGGCCTCCCCTGCCAAAGCCCTCCAGGTCGGTGCCAAAAGCCCGGTGATCCCGAGCCGGCCGGCTCCTCCTTGTGGGCTGGCAGCTAACCGGCAGACATGTTGGCTTCACCAGTGAACCAGGACAAGCCGCAGTACCGCTGGTTGGCGGTCAGGGATCAGCTCGGCAGCTCAGTCGCCCAAGCTTTAGTTCTCTCATCCAGCGGCAGCGGGAGGCGGACGGCGACCGTGGCGTAGAGGTCTCCAGGCTGGCCGCCGCGGGCGTCGGGCAAACCCTGACCGCGAATCCGCAGCCGCTTGCCGTTCTGCGTCTCCCCAGGCACCTTGAGACCTACCCTTCCCTTCAGTGTCGGCACGATGACCTCGCCGCCGAGCAGGGCCGTCCGGAGTGGCACCTCAACCTCGACGCTGACATCCTTACCGGAGCGGCTGAACTTCGGATCGAGCAGAACCTTGACCCGCGCCCGCAGACCGGGCGCCCGCAGCACTGTGCCGTCCTCGACCCCGGCCGGGATTTTCAGCTCGACGCGGCGGCCTCCGGGCAGCTCCACTTGGCGGCTGGTGCCGGCGGCCACTTCGCGAAGGCCGATCTCCAGCTCGCCCTCCGCCTCCAGCTCGACGCTCTCTCCGGCCTGGGGACGTCCTCTGGCACCGCCGCGGAAGAGGTTGCCAAAGATATCTCCGAAGCCCGCCGCACTGCCGCCGCCGGCGCCGGCGCCGGCGCCGAAGATGCGCTCGAACTCCTCGGGATCGATCTCCTGATACGCCGTCCGGGGACCTGCGGAGGCGCTGTAGGCAGGCTCAGACCCATTCGCCCCCGCCGCTCGTGCTGCCTGCCAGTCAGCGCCGTAGCGGTCGTAAAGCTTCCGCTTCTCGGGATCGGAGAGCACGTCCTGGGCTTCGCTCACTTCCTTGAAGCTGCGCTCGGCGGCGGCATCGCCCCTGTTCACGTCCGGGTGGTACTTGCGGGCCAGCTTGCGGAAGGCCGACTTGATCTCCTTCTCGCTGGCCTGGCGGGAGACGCCCAGGATCTCGTAGTAGTCCTTCACGTTAGTCATTGCTGTGTACAGTTTTTCCCCGCCCAGGCGACGGCTACACGAGCGGCAGGACGCTGACCCTGAGGTTTTGGCCCAGTTCCAGGATGGCCACGGTTGGCACCGCTTGGTCGCGCCGGTGTCGCATGACCTGCAGCCAGGACCACTCGAACCAGTTGGGGCGGCGACCGAGGCGGCGGCGCGCCTCCCGGGGGGTGACCTGGTAGAGAGCGCCAGGGTTGACCAGCAGCGCGCCACCCCACTCCTCGACGCGGGCCTGATGTGTGTGGCCGTAGACAATCACGTCAACGTCCGGCAGCTGCCCGCGCAGCCAGTCGGCGAGACCCCAGCGAGGTGGTCCGACCACGCCGAGTCCAACAGTCATGAGAAAGGTGAGGGGCTCCTCCAGCAGACGGCTGCGGTTTCCATGCAGCATTCCGATCCGCCATCCCGCCACCTCGATCACCCGGCGTCGCGGCAGATCACGCAGCGCCGCGTCATGGTCGCCTTGTACGGCCTGCACCGGCGCGATCCGCGCCAGCCTCGCCAGAGTTGCCTCACCGCCCGGGCCTGCGACGTCGCCGCAGTGGAGAATTAGCTCCACGCCCTGCAGCCTTCGCTGGAGCGCGGGCAGGGGTAGGGCCGCCAGGTATTCAGGGCAGTGGCTGTCAGCGATGACTCCGACTCGGACCACCCTGCCATTGTCATGGTTCTCTCACATTGTTATTCGGAGTTGCCAATTTGGGAGTTGCGCTTTACACTTTAGGACCATGAACGATCACAAGCGATCCATCCTTGAACGTGTTGCAACCGGCGAGCTGAGCCCCGATGAGGCGGCTGGGTTGCTGTCCGAGGAACCTGCCAGCAGCACCGGGCTGGCCACCGCACCACCTCCGGGCGAACCCATTCAGCGAGTGCGCATCTCTCGAGCACTGGGCTCGATCAAGGTGGTTGGTGATCCCGCGGTTAGGGAGGTGCTGGCGACAGGCCCCCACTCCTTCAGCCGCGACCACGGCACCCTCGTCATCGAGGGCGACGACGAGTCGGGCGAGTTCGCCTTCATCTGGGCTGGACGTAAGCAGGTCCGGATCGGTAGGCCTGAGGCTCGCGCTCTCGAGGTACGGGTCAACCCGCAGCTGGCCTTGGAGTTGGAGGCGCAGGCCGGAACCGTGAAGGTTTCAGGCATGGAGGGCCCTATCAAAGCCACCGTCCAGGCCGGCGCCGCGCGGATCAGCGGCTTTCGCGGACCGCTGGAGGTCGACGTGCAAGCGGGCTCCTTGAGCCTCTCCGGCCGGCTCACTTCTGGCCGCTCGAAGATCCGCTGCGAGGCGGGCAGTGTGCGCATGCACCTCGAACCAGAATCCAGCGTTCGCATCGCCGGCAAGAGCAACCTGGCCCGGCTGCAGGTGGAAGGCGGCACGTACTCGGAGGCCGAGGGCTGGAAGATAGGCGCCGGCGCGGCGACCCTCGACGTCGAAGCAACCATGGGCAATGTGAAGATCAGCGCAAGTTCGTGAACCAGCGCCAGCCGCCGCGCTCAGCGCCGCGGGACTGTCCCGTCTGCGCTGAGCGCCTGGCTCTGACGCGGCTCAGCTGTCCGACCTGCGAGACCGAGATCTCCGGTGACTTCGCCGCCTGCGAGTTCTGCTCGCTCGGTACGGAAGATCGCGAAGTGCTCAGAGTCTTCCTCGCTTCCCGCGGAAACATGAAGGATCTGGAGCGCCACCTGGGCGTCAGCTATCCCACGGCAAGGGCTCGCTTCGACGGCCTGCTACAGCGATTGGGCTTGGCCGCGCCTCCCCAGCCGACGCCGGGCTTGGACCTGCTGGAGCGGCTGGCCCGGGGCGAGATCGGAGTGGACGAGGCGCTGGGCCGGCTGCGTTGAGGCGGCTGGGCTGCTGCACCAGCATTGCGACTGCAGCGCTCGAGGAAGCCCCGAGATACTTCCGTCTATGACTATCAAGTGATCCGGGAGCGGATCGAGGCTCCTGATCCCGACCGCGCTTCCGGAGCCCTGTGCGATCACCTCGCCCACACGTGCCGGGCAGCGGTTACGGGCAGATGAGCGACGTCGTGATCATCGGCGGCGGCATTGTCGGCTCCGCTACCGCGCTTCACCTGAAGCAGGCAGACGCGGCCCTCGAGGTGGTCGTGCTGGAGCCTGACCCGACATACGCCGAGGCCGCTACCTCGCGGGCCTCCGGCGGTGTGCGTCAGCTCTTCTCCCGGCCAGAGAACATCGCCCTGTCGCAGTACACGCTGGATGTGATCCATGCCTGGCCCGAGATAGTAGGGATCGATGGGCAGCCGCCGCCTGACCTCCACTGGCAGCGCCGCGGCTACCTCTTCATCGCCACGCCCTACGACGCCGAGACCCTCGCGGCCAACCTCCTCGTGCAGCGGGAACACGGGGTTCGCGCCGAGTGGCTGGACCCACCGGCGATCGAGGAACGGTACCGGGCGATCCATGCTGCCGACCTTGGCGGCGGCGTGCTCTCACCGAATGACGGGTGGCTGGATCCGCACGCGTTCCTCCAGGGCCTGCGGGCCAAGGCGCGACACCTCGGCTCGCTTTTCCTCGAGGAGCGGGCCCTGGGAGTGGAGGTGGCGGTCAACGGTGTCCGGGGGGTCGAGCTGGCTTCCGGGCACAGTCTGCGGGCGGACGCCGTGGTCAACGCTGCCGGCTGCTGGGCTCCGGCACTGGCCGCCGCCGCCGGCATGCCGGTCCCGGTCGAGCCGATGCTCCGGCTTGAGCACACAGTCGACCTTCCGCCCGACGTACTGCGCGCATGCGCGGCGCTGCCGTTCGTGAAGGATGGGCACGGGTTGGCGATCCACCCCGAGGGGTCGGGGCTGTCGGTCGGCCTGGTCGACTTTGACGCGCCAGGCGGGTTCGACACCGCAGCCGACCCTGGCTACTTCGAGCGGGCGGTGTGGCCGGCGCTTGTGCACCGCTGCCCAGGCCTCGACCGGCTGCGGCTCCACGCCACCAGCAACGGCTTGTACGACCAGAACCGCCTCGACGGCAACCCCGTGATCGGCAATTGGCCGGGCCGACTCGACAACTACTACCTGGCGTGCGGCTTCTCGGGTCACGGCCTGATGCACGCGCCGGGGGTAGGCCGCGCGCTGGCGGAGCTCATCCTCCATGGGTCGTACCAGACGATCGACCTAGAGCGGCTCGGGTACGGGCGGATCCTGCGCCGCGAGCCGTATGCCGAGCGCGGCATCAGGTGAGCGGCCGGCGGCTTGGGGCTGCCCGTCGTCACTCCGAGCTGAGCGGGAGTTGAGCCTGCTTTAGCCCGCTTCCACCTGGATCCGCGCTTCGTAGGAGGCAGCGCCGGCGGGAAAGGCGCGCGCGGCTGCATCACTGACCAGTCGGGCGCCGCTGGTCAGGCGGTTGAGCTCGGCCCAACCGTCGTGCATCCAGGTCACCCCCGGCGGCACTCGGTCGGTGACCTCCGCCCAGGCCTTCATCTCGCCGCGATCGTTGTAGAGGCGGATGGCCCCACCGTCAGCCACGCTGCGCTGCTCGGCATCTGCCGGGTTGAGCCAGAGCCGGGGGCAGGGATCCGCTTGCGCCAGTGAAGGCAGCGCCCGGCCGTGGTCGTAGAAGCCGTGAAAGTGCGTGAATGTTCGGCCATGCGTCAAAACGAGTGGATAGCGCCTCGCTTGAGAAGCTCGACGATGGTTCTCGGGCGCCGGCTCGTACACGGGCAGCGCCGGCACGCCCAGCTCCTCGGCCCGGCTGGTGAGGAACTCCACCTTCCCGCTCGGGGTGGGGAAGCTGAGGTCAGCATGGCCGACGTGCCCGACCGCCAACTCGATGTAGGGCCCTGTGCTGCGCAGCTCGTCGACCTTGGCGTGGCGAGTGGCGTCGTGGTCGAAGAGGGCGTCGACCAGCTCCGCCGGCGATCGCCAGGGAAAGAAGCCCTCCATCCCCAAGCGGCCCGCGAGTTCACCCAGCACCCAGCTGAGCGGGCGCGCTTCGCCGCGCCGGTTCAGGCCCTGGTCCATGAGGTAGCCATGGGTATTGGTGAGCTTGAAGCCGGTGTCCTCCAGCCAGGAGGTGCCCGGCAGCACCACATCGGCGAACTCGCGGAGGGTGTCGTTGAGGAAGAGGTCGAAGCCGACGACAAGCGGCATCCGCGACAGCGCGGTCGCTACCCGGTTTGCGTCGGTGAAGTCGCTGGCCAGGTTCGAGCCGAACATCAGCAGCGCCTTGATTCGGCCCGCCTCCAGCTGATCCAGGATGGTGCTCATCTCGCTCACCATCGAGTCCTCCGGCGACTTGCGGTCGGGCGGCACTATCGAGCTGCGCCCCATGCCGTGGGAGAGGGCGGAGTGCCTGGGTCCCATCCCGGCGCCTGGCCGGCCGAGGCTGCCGGTAAGCGCCGGCAGGCAGGCGAGGGCGCGGGCCGCGTGCCAGCTGTTGCCGCTCTTGTGCATGGAGCTGCCGCCGGCCACTATGACTGACCGCTTGCTCGCCGCGTAGAGACGCGCCAGCTCGACTATGTCAGTCGCCGCCAGCCCTGTCTCCGCCGCCGCCCATTCGGGGGTGAGCGGGCGCACGTGAGCCGCCAGCTCCTCGAACCCGACTGTGTGCTCCGCCAGGAACGCAGCGTCGTGCCGGCCCTCGCCGATGATCACATGCATCAGGGCCAGCGCCAGGGCCGCGTCCGTGCCGGGTCTCAGCACGAAGCCGTGATCGGCGTGCTTGAAGGTATCGGTGCGCCGAACATCGATGGCGATCACTGTGGCGCCACGCTTTCGAGCGGCCAGCACGCGCGGCGCGGTGTTCGCTTGGCTGGCGAAGTTGGCGCCCCAGAGCACCACCAGGTCTGAGTTGCGGGCCAGGTCTTCCATAGAGTTGACCTCGGTCACCCCTGTCAGCGAGAAGCCGAAACCACCCAACCCCCAGCAGACGATGGCGGGAACCCAGGCCTGCGCGCCCAGCATGTGGGCGAAGCGCGTGCAGAGGGGACCGCCATAGCCGTTGGCGTAGACGCCATGGCCCGACCAGACGGAGGTCTTAGCGGGGGTCGCCCGGCGCACGCCGTCAGCTATGCGATCGAGGGCCGCCTCCCAGCTGGCTTCGTACCAGGCGCTAGGCTCGCGGCGGTCGCGCATGAGTGGCCTGAGCAGCCGCTTCGGGTTGTCAACGATTTCGACCGCCGAACGCCCGCGCAGGCACAGGAAGCCGCGGCTGTCAGGGTTCTCCAGATCGCCCTTGATCGAGAGAACTCTGTCGTTCTCGATCTCCACCACCATCCCGCAGTAGGTGGGATGGCAGTTCATGGGACACATGGTCCGGAGAGTGCGGTGACCCGTCGCCGGCACCACGGGGAGCTCTCTCAGGCCAGAAGCAGTCATCCTGCCCATGGTAGGGGGAGGGCTGGCCGCTCCCCCGACCGAAGTCTCCAGCGCCGCCCTGTCAGGTCGATGCGCCGGGTTCATCCCGGCCGGTACACGGCGTCCGGGTGGAAGAGTGACAGCGGATTCAGGACGGACCGTCCAGCGCCAAGACCACTGCGCCTCTGGCATTGACCCGGAGGGGTTCCGAGGAGGAGGCCTGCCTCCCCTTGCCCTTCAATTCAGGTGCGCGACCCGCTGCTGCTTCAGCCACTCCTCGGAGACTGTGAACTCGACGCGGCCGAGGCAGATGGCGCACCAGATCCGCTCGCAGCGCTCGCAGGCGATGTGCTGGTGGTCCTGGCTCAGGTCCAGCTCCATGCTGAAGGTGCCGCATTCGAAGCACTGCACAGGGCACTTCACCGGTTGGCGAACTCCCGCTCGAACTCGGGAAAGTACTGGTTGATCTCAGCCAGTTCGAAGCTAAGCTTGATCTGATCCGCGCGCTCGTGCTTGAGCAGGAAGTCGAAAGCCTGCCTGACCAGGTGCTCGGGAGCGTCGCCCGGCCTGCCCCACCGCTGGAGATCCTCCTTGCTGACCCGAACGTTGTGGCGGCTCACCTTCTCGCCCTCGGAGATCTCGACCACGCAGTCCCAGCCCGCAGCCGTCGGAGAGGCTTCCACCCTGATCATCTGCTCAGCAATCGTAAAGCCGGGCCGCCTCCGCCGGCCGGCTAAGGGGGTGGCGGTTGCAGCGTTTGCAGGTCGGTGCGCGTGAAGTCATCACCCAGATGCAGGATCGGATGGCCTGTCAGCTCTGCCAGCGCATAGGTACAGCAGTCGCCAAAGTTCAGGGCAGCGGGATGGCGGCCCTTGCCGAAGCGTCGCCAGGCGGCCAGCGCTCGCTCAGCCAGATCTGCATCGAACGGCTCAACCTGGATCTGCGCGTCGCGCAGCGCGCGCTGGGAGATTCCGGTCGCCGGCGGACCGGAACGGGCTTCCAGCACGATGCCCAGCTCGAGTGCGTTCGGAGCCGCCATCAAACGGGGTGAAGCGCTTTGGAGCTGGTCCAAGAGCCATAGGTCGTTGGACTCCTGGCGGAGTATGGCGACGAGGGCAGAGGTGTCCACAACCACAGCGCTCATGGCAAGCCATGCTCGTCATAACCGAGGATGTCCTCGGCCGGACGATGATCGAGGACTGTCAGGGAGGAGTACTCGTTGGCAAGCCTCAGCAGCCGGCTGCCCACGTCAAGCTGTTCCGCCTCACGAATCCGCGCCAGACGTTCTCTCAAAGCGACAGTGACCGCCTCAGTCAAGGACTCATGCGTTGCCGCCGCCAGTTCACGCGCCAAGGCATCAGCTTCACTTGTCTTGATGCTCAGGGCCATACCCAGCATTATAGACTTGTATCTCTACTTCTAGACCGCCATCCGACCGGCTCATCCCGCCTGCCGAGACCGTCAGTCCTCTAAAACCCGGGTCTTGAGCTGGCGCTCTTCCGCGCCGGTTGAGCCAGTTCGTTCGACGCTGTAGGCGAAGGCCTGGGGGCGGTCGCTGACCGCTTCGACCAGCTCCTGACCGCTGTAGTGCAGCCCGGTGCCGTCATCGGTCGCATAGCCGGTGGGAAGCTGCCCTTCGGCGATGAGCCGCTGGAAGAGCGGCCGACGCTGCGGCTCGGCGTCGTGGTGCACGCCATTGGCGAAGGGCAGGAAGGCCAGCCCGTTGTCGATCGGGCGCAGATCCGGCCCGAAGGAGTCGGTGGTGCCGCCCACGTGCCAGCAGATGGAGCCGGCCGAGACCCCGCCCAGCACCACACCCGCCTCCCAGCATTCCCGCAGGATCGGCTCCAGGCCGTGCAGCCGCCACATGGCCAGCAGTCCTGCCACGCTGCCGCCGCCGACCCAGATGACGTCCTGGGCGAGCAGGTGAGCGCGGATGTCAACCACGTTCGGCATGGTGAACAGCGCCAAATGTGAGACCTGCACCTCCGTCCCCACGAAGGCGCCGTACACCCAGGCCTGCTGGACCGGGTTGTCGCCCGAGGCGGTGCCGAGATAGCAGAAGCGCGGCCGCTCCGGCCGGCCGGCCAGCTCGAAGGCGAAGTCGATCAGCGGCCCCGGCTCGATCTGGCGCCGGCGGCCGGGATTGAAGCCGCCGGACGTGGCCAGGATGGTCGGTGCGGCTGCCGCCATTCAGCCCCCGCTCAAGGTCGGCTCGTCCTTCACAGCTGCGCTCAGCCTAACCAGGCGGCTGCACCAACCTCAGCCTTGATTCCCGAACGTTTGTTCGCTAAAATGGGCTGGCCTCCTTCTCTCCCCCACGTCCTCGCCGGGGGCATCTCCTTTGGAAAGAAGATGCAGAACGAACTCCAGCGAGCCATCGATGCGATCCATGTCCGCTTCGGCGACCAGTCCCTGGTCAGGGCCACGCGGCTGTCGGCGCCCGAGCCCTGGCTGACAGGCATTCCGGCGGTCGACCGGCTGAGCGGCATCGGGGGTTGGCCGCGAGGCCGGATCGGGCTCCTCTCCGGCCGCTCGGGCTCCGGCAAGCTGACCTTGGGGCTGGCCCTGCTGGCCCGAGCGACGCAGGAGTTCGCCCAGGTGGTGGTGATCGACCCCCAGCGGGGCTTCGATCCCTGGACTTTTGCTTCGCTCGGCGCGGATCTGCGCAACCTGACCTTGGTCAGGCCGCCGAATGCCACAGCCGCCGGCGAGGCGGCGGTCTCCCTGGCCCGGGCCGGGGTCGGCTGCCTGTTGGTGCTCGATTCCCTGCCCGAGCCGGCCCTGGCACCGCTTGAATCCGCCGCCGCCCGCTCCGGCTCTGCAGTATTGGCGGTGACTGGAGAGCCCGCGCCGCAGGGGCTGGCCTTCGCCTCGAGCTTGAGCCTGAGCTTGCAGCGGACTGACTGGATCTGGGAGCGGGGCTTGCCGGTGGGCCTGCGCACCCTGCTCGGCTGCCGGAAGAACAAGCTGGCTGCGCCCGGCGGTGAGGCCGAGCTGGAACTGCGTTATGCGCTGGGGGCGCGGCTCTTCCAGGCTCAGGCAGTACGGGAGACTCAGGCTCAGGAGACGAATGTGAGGGAGCTGCCAGCATGGCGGTTTGCTGCTGTCTAGTCCCTGATCTGGAGCTGGCGCTGCATCCGGCTCTGCGCGGCCGGCCGGTGATCGTCAGCCCGGCCGGGGAGCCGGTTCAAGCCTGTTCACCGGAGGCGCGAAGCGCTGGTGTCCTGCCCGGCCTGACGCCGGCTCAGGCCGAGGCGCTCTGCCCGGCCGCCACCTTCGTCAAGCCGCAGCCGGAGGCGACGGCCAGGCTGGCCAACCGGCTGGCTAGCGCCCTCTACGACCTAGCTCCGGTGGTCCAGGTGCGCCAGGACGGCCGGGTCTGGCTCGGCCTTGACGGCGTGCCCAAGCTCGGTCAGGCCATCGCCGAGGCGCGCCGGCGGCTGGAGGCGGCCACCGGCTGGAATCCGCGGCTGGGACTGGCTCCCGGTCCCTTCAGCGCTGCCCTGGCGGCAGCTCGGGCCGCGCCCGGGCGCGTGCTGGGGGTTGAGAACGCTGCCGTCTTCCTGGCTCCGCTCCCCATCCGAGAGCTGACTCTCCAGCCTGAGCAGTTTGAACGCCTGGAGCTGCTGGGGCTGCGCACGCTTGGTCAGCTGGCGGCCATCGGCCCCCGCCGGCTGGAGAGCCAACTGGGCAAGGCCGGACGGACGGCTGTGCTGCTGGCCCGAGGTGAGGAGCCGCTGCCGCTCAAGCCCTGGCGGCCGGCCGGCGTCATGAGCGCGCACCGCCAACTGGAGCCGCCGGTGGAGGATCGCGAGGCGCTGCTCTTCATCGCTCGGACGCTGGCCGCAGATCTCGCCCAGGAGCTGGGCTGGCGGGGAGCCGGGGCCAAGCGGCTGCGCCTGCGGGTGAACCTGGAGGGGATCGCCGAACCGCTCCTCCGCGAGTCTTTGGTGAGGCATCCGCTCTCCAGCGCGGCGGAGCTGTTCGGGCTGGCCGGCGCCTGGATCAGAGAGCTGCAGCTGACGGGACCGGAGGGCGCTGTCGAGCTGGCGCTAGAGGTGCCCGAGCTAGAGGGCGCCGGCCGCCGCCAGCTGCGGCTCTGGTTGGGCGGAGATCGCTCGGCGGAGGAGGTGGAGGCGGCGTTGGAGCGCTTGCAGGAGCGCTATGGCGCCGAGATGACGCTCAGTGTGCAGCCGGCGCTGCCCGCCTCGCCTCTGGTTGCCCAGCGCTTCTCCATGGTTGCCAAGTGACGTTCCTGGTCGATCCCCCGCGAGAGCTGGAGGTGCGCACAGACGCCGCCGGCTACCCGCGCTGGCTCCAGGCCGACCCGCTGATCGGCGAGGTGGAGCCGGTCCAGCGCTGGCTGGCCGAGCTTGACTGGTGGAGCCGGCCCGTCTCCCGGGAGTACTGGAAAGTGCTCTTGGGCGGCCAGCTGCTCTGTGAGATCTACCGCGACCTGGAAGCCGGCGGGTGGTTCGTAGAACGTGTCTATGACTGAACGGTTAGGCACTGGTCCGCCGTTCAGCCGATCAGCGAAGGCCGTCAGCGAGAGTCACATCCCAGGCCCTCGCTTCCTCCCGATATTCCTTCATCTCGGCGTGGGAGAGTTGCGCATAAGCCTGCCGAACGGCGGCAAACCGCACTCTTCGGGCCTACTCCTGAAGGAGCTTTTAGAGGAACCCGACAACGCTGAGTCCCTCCACCGTCGCCAGCTGCTCGTCGAGAAGGGCGCGAGGGATCCTCAGAGTGCTGGTCGATCCTCTCACGGCGGACATGACCTCAGCTTGCACCAATCACACTCGAAATCACCTGTTAGCTACCCACCGCCCCAACCCCCCACCCGGGGGGTTCAACGATCATATTCAGGCGACATAGACGTTGGCAACAGTGGTTGTGAAGATCCTCGCGTACGCCAGCGGCTTGAGCTTCGCCGAAGCCGCCGACCGCCCTCATGAACCCCTACGTCGAGCTGCACTGCCACTCCAACTTCTCCTTCCTGGACGGCGGCTCCCACCCCGCGGAGCTGGCCCTGCGAGCGGCCGAGCTGGAGATGCCGGCCCTGGCGCTGACTGACACTGGCGGCGTCTACGGCGCCGTCCGCTTCCTCAACGCCTGCCGACAGGTCGGGGTGCGGCCGATCATCGGCGCCTGCCTGGAAGTGGACGGCCAGGACCTCACCCTGCTGGCGCGGACTTTCGCCGGCTACTCCAACCTCTGCCGCCTTCTGAGCCTGGCCCACAAAGACCAACCCAAGGGTGAGGCCCGCACCACACTGGGCGCCCTGAGCGGGTTTTGCCGAGACCTCTTCATCCTCACCGCCACCGACGAGGAGGCGCGGCTCCGAGAGCTCCAGGGGGCTCTGGGCTCAGACCAGGTCTTCGTTGAGCTGCAGCATCACCTGCGCCCGGAGGATGACTGGCTCCTGGCCGGTCGGGCGGAGCTGGCTCGCCGCTGCCGGGCGCCGGTCGTCGCCACCAACGACGTCCGCTACCACGACCGCTCCCGCCGGCCACTCCACGACGTGCTCACCGCCATCCGCCACCGCGCCACGCTGGAGACCGCTCGCCACCTCCTGCCGCCCAACTCGGAGCGGGTTCTGAAGAGCGGTGCCGAGCTGCGGCCGCTGTTCAAGGGCCAGGAGGAAGCGCTGGCCGCGACCTGGGACGTGGCGCAGGAGTGCAGGGTGCACCTGGACTTCCGCCGGGTTCGCTTCCCCGGCTATCCCGTGCCACGCGGGGAGACGCCCTTCAGCCACCTCTACCAGCTCGCCCAGCAGGGCGCCCGCCGGCGCTATCACCCCATCACGCCGGCAGTGGCTCGCCGGCTGCAGCGCGAGCTGGAGGTCATCGAGAAGACAGGTCTGGCCGAGTTCTTCCTCATCAACTGGGACCTGATGCGGTTTGGCCGGGAGCACGGTGTGCCCGGCCAGGGCCGCGGCTCGGCCGCTGACTCGATCATCGCCTACGTGCTCGGCATCACCCGGGTGGATCCAATCGAGCACAACCTGCTCTTCGAGCGCTTCCTGCACGAGGAGATGACCAGCGCCCCCGACATCGACATCGACTTCTCCACTGAGCACCGCGAGCAGGTGATCCAGTACGTCTACGACAAGTACGGCTGGGATCGGACAGGGATGGTCTGCAATGTAGTCACCTTCCGGCCTCGAATGGCGATTCGCCAGGTGGGCAAGGCGCTGGGCTTTCCGATCGACCTCATCGACCGCCTGGCCAAGGGCGTCGACCGCTGGTTCGAGGAGAACGTGGACACCGTGATCGAGACGGCCGGGATCCCACCTGAGCGGTTTGATTCTGTTCTCTGGCAGCACTTCCGTCGGCTGGTCCAGGAGGTGCAGGGCTTTCCCCGCCACCTCTCCATCCACGTGGGCGGCATGCTGGTCACTGGCGAGCCGCTGGTGGACATTGTTCCGGTCGAGCCGGCCACCATGCCGGGCCGGGTGGTGGTCCAGTTCGACAAGAACGACATCGAGGACCTGGGCCTGATCAAGATCGACATGCTCGGCCTGCGCACGCTCTCGGTGGTCGCCGAGACGCTGGAGCTGATCGAGCGCTCGACCGAGCGGCGGCCGGATCTGGACGAGCTGCCGCTCAACGATGCCGAGGTCTACGAGATGTGCAGCCGGGCCGATACCATCGGCGTCTTCCAGATCGAGTCCAGGGCGCAGATGATGACGCTGCCCCGCATCAAGCCGAACGCGTTCAACGATCTCGTGGTCGAGGTGGCGATCATCCGGCCGGGTCCGATCCAGGGCAACGCCGTCCATCCCTACATCCGCCGCAAGCAGGGCCGGGAAGCGGTCGCCTACGCGCACCCGCTGCTGGAGCCGGTCCTCCGCGACACGCTCGGCGTCATCCTCTACCAGGAGCAGATCCTGGAAATAGCCATGCAGGTGGCAGGCATGTCACCGGCCGGTGCCGACCGCTTCCGCCGCGCCATGACGCGGCACTTGAACCGGGTCGAGATGTCGTCTCTGGAGGGCGACTTCGTCAACGGCTGCCTTAGCAACGGCGTGCTTAAAGAGGTGGCCGATGAGCTCTTCAGCGCCGTCCAGGGCTTTGCTGTCTACGGCTTCTGCCGCTCCCACGCGGCAGCCTTCGCCCGCACCACCTATGAGACAGCCTGGCTCAAGCTGCACCACCCGGCCGAGTTCTGCTGCGGCCTTCTGAACAACCAGCCGATGGGCTTCTACCACCCGAGCGTGCTGGTTGAGGACGCCAAGCGGCACGGCGTGAAAGTGCTGCCGGTGGACATCAACCGGTCGGCCGAGCGGTGTCTGCCGGTGACGGTCCAAACAGGCCAGGCGCCGAGCTTGCGGATCGGCTTCAACTACCTGCGCGATATGGGCGAGCCGGGCCGGCTGGCGATCGTCCAGGAGCGAGAACGCGGCGGCCACTACCGCTCACTCGACGATTTCCTGGAGCGGCTGCGCGGTGCTCCCCTCAATCCGAAGGCGGTGCGCAACCTGGTCATGGTGGGCGCTTTCGACGCATTGCACGGTGTGAAGCGGCCCGAAGCCTCTCCCCGCCGGGCGCTGCTCTGGGGCTGGCAGGAGCGCTGGGACGGCCGCGGCCTGCGCCGCAAGCTCGAGCAGCAGTCGGAGCTGCGCCTGCCCGCCGCCGCTCCCCCACTGCCCAGCCTGAGCGAAGAGGAGGTCACCCGTCTCGAGTACCGCATCGCCAACGTCTCCACTGGCCGCCATCTCATCGAGTTCCACCGTGAGCAGCTGCAGGCGCTGGGCGTCCTGATCTCAGCCGAAGCGCTGCGCCAGCCGGCCGGCCGCCTGATCCGGGTGGGCGGGCTGGTCATCACCCGCCAGGCACCGTCGACTGCCAATCAGATCCGCTTCTTCACCCTGGAGGATGAGCGGGGCCACGTCAACCTGACGATCAAGCCTGAGGTGTACCAGCAATACCGCCGGGAAGCGTCCGCCGCGGTTCTGGTGGTGGATGGCAAGGTCCAAACGCAGGACGGCGTGTGGTCACTCCTGGTGACGAAGATCGCCGCCCTGCCCGGCGCCACCAAAGAAACTTCCCACTCACACGATTACAAATAGCGGGGGACCGGCAGGCCGCCTCGCCGCCTCAGTACGCTTCCATCGCTGGCGCACCACTGTTGGAGCCACTGCCGCGGACGCAGTCCGAACCTGCAAAGCGATGTTTTAAACTTCCGGGAGACGCTACCCGAACACCGTCTGGCGCCGCTCCCACTGACTGACCGGACGGTGATGACCCTGAGTGCGCATCTGCGGCCCTTCAGACGACAGGGGTGGCGTTCAGCGGTCGATGAAATGCTGAGCCAAGCTCGCGTTTGGGAGGGCATAGGAGGCGCCACTTCCGCGGCTGGGCGGACCGGTACGCCCACTAACCGAGCCCTCCGAAGGTCGCCGTGTCTGTAAAACGAGGGGTTGGCTTGAAGCGTCCGCGTCGCCTCCATAAGCTCCCTCCAGTGAGGCCATGCAAGGCTACTTCAGAGTTCGCTCCACCGTCCTAATCAGCTCACTAACCTCCTCGGCTATCTCATGACTCGTGAGATGGGCGGCCAACCAAACTGCACTTACCAACCTCGCACCGATTGCCGATAGCCGCTCGTTCAACTGGTGGAGCACTTCTTTTGCGGGGCAATACTCAAGCCGCTTGACATTATCGGCCCAGGCCTCCGTAAGAGAGGGAGCAATGTCCTTCATGATGGTAGCTTCCGTCTCCCGACGCCGGCTAGGATCGTCCTGTTTGACACTCGCGACCGTCTGGAAGAGGACTTCGTCACGGAGCGGCTCAGTAATCTCCTCCAGGAGTTGGTCCACCTGCTGACTTGTGAGACCCGTACGACGGGCAATGGCTGAAGGCACAAGTAGATAGTTTTCGATCTCCTTCTTGCGCCAGATGTGGCAGCTTAGCCCGGCATTCTTGAACTTCTCTTGTAAGTCTCTGACATAAGCTTCCCCGTGATAGTCACGATCCAGGATGAGCGTCCCTGGGATCGCTCCCCTCAACAGCTTCTGATTGAGCCAAGCAAAGCCCTCCAAGCGTCGCCAGTTTGAGCCCCCTTCAATGGGCACCGTCGCCAGGTCAATCTCACTGGCGAATCTCAACGCCCCGAGGGTCCGTGCCAGCGCCCGGAGATACACCATGTCCTCTCCTTCGAGAAACAAGGTGTGTTTCGCACGAAGGGCCCGAGCCAACCGCAGGTTGAACACAGAACCAATGGCCCCCGCCAACTCGCCGAGCATCTGCTCGTCAGGCGCACGGACGGCGCGATTTCGGGTACGGTCCATCCACACGACTGCTGCGGGTCCGACCTCGGCCACGATTTCGGGTGAGTGAGTCGCGACGATGATCTGAGGCCCTAACTGCAGCGCTGCATTAGTGAGGCGACGCTGCAAGTCCGCGTGAAGGTATACGTCCGGTTCGTCCAGAACGACTGACTGTGCACCGCGGAGACGGTAGATGTGGAAGAGCGCTTGTATGAAGACTTGAAATCCGTCCCCCGCCCAAACGAGTTCCTTCCAGCCAGAACCGAGATGGTCACGGTAGTAGACATCGATGTTGTTCCCAACTACTTCCGGAGTGCCTAGCTCTACTTCTGGGAGCCACCGCTGAGAGAAGTCTTTCCACTCCTGCCACACGACGCCGGCCAAGCGTCCAGTCGCGCTGAGCCACAGCTCGTTTCGGAAGTGACGACTGGCAAGACGAGTGTTCATACTTTCACGCACGTAGCCGGCGTCGAGAAGAGTTTCGCGTCTCTCGACGGGAGATATCGGTGGTATCACCGCAACAATTGGCAAGACTTGACGAACCTCAGCGGGCGTTCTGACGTTCTTGCCACTGGGATTAAGCAGATAGAACCAAGGTGAACCGCCGTCGGAAGTGGGCCAGGTTGCCCGGAGGCGGCTGCCGTTGGCGAAGCTTGCTCGGATCTGTACCGGCACATCCTGTAGCTCCCAGTGGAGATTCTCCTCTTCAAGGGAGACGCTGCTCGTTGTGAACTCATATCCCCATACGAGACTTGTGCCAATGTCAATTCGGGCTCGACCGTTCAGACGACGGGCGATCGCAAGCATGTGGGTGACTGCGCGTAGTGCCGATACGACAGTGCTCTTACCTGTGTTGTTCGGCCCCACAAGGACAGCGGACGGACCAAGGGGCACGGCGAAGCGCTGAAATGCGCGAAAGTTCTGAAGTTCGATCCGTGAAACAACCCCGGCTGCCATCGTGTGTTGTCTCTACCGTACTGGCTGACGAGACCGGCAGCGTCGCGCTAGAACGCCACCTTGTCTTTCCCCAGTCTCGCAGGCCGATTCGGTCGAATCTCCCGTGCCGTTGCCCTCATACTGAGGCCGCCATGTCGCTCGATCCCCAGGCCGCCGCCTATCTGCGCCGTCAGGCCGAGTTGGGCGTTCCGCCAACGTCCGACCTCACGCCGGCGGAGGCGCGGCGGCTGATGGAGGAAGGGACTGTCGTCAACTGGGGGGAGTTGGAGCCCATCCCCCGGGTGCGCGATGAAGTGGTCGGCGGTCCCGATCCGGATCTACGAGGCCGAGCCGGACAAAGCGGCGCCGATCCTTCTTTGGATGCACGGCGGTGGTTGGGTGTGCGGTTCGCTTGACACCCATGAGGGCCTCTGCCGCAACCTCGCCAACCGGACAGGTCTGCGCGTCGTCTCGATCGGCTACCGGCTGGCGCCGGAGCATCCCTTTCCCGCCGCCGTCGAGGACTGCTGGGCGGTGTTTCGTTGGGCTGCCCAGGAAGCGCCGTCAGTGGCGGTCGCCGGTGATAGCGCAGGCGGCAACCTGGCAGCCGTCCTGGCCCTGAAGGCCCGAGACATGGGCACGCCTCTCGCGGCGCAGCTGCTCATCTACCCGGTGATGGACCATGACCTCGGGACGGCCTCCTACGAAAGGAACGCCGAGGGCTACGGGCTGACGCGGGAGTCGATGCGCTGGTACTGGGATCACTACCTGAGCGGCGACGACGGCACCCAGCCCGACGCTTCTCCGCTCCGAGCAGGCTCTCTGGCCGGTGTTGCTCCCGCGCTGGTGATGGTCTGTGAGTACGACGTGCTCTACGACGAAGGGATCGTTTATGTGAGGCGGTTGGAGGAGGCGGGCGTGCCGGTCCAAGTCAGCGACCAGCAGGGCATGATCCACGGCTTCCTGCGCCTGCGAGCGATCTTGGACCGGACCGAGACGGCGCTGGCAGAGTGCTCCGCCTTTCTCGCCCAGCACTTCCGCAGACCCGACTGAGCATCCAGCACGCCCCGCGGAAACGGTTCAGCCTCACCGCCAGAGCGGTTCGATGGCAGCCCGCAGCGCGCGGCCGATGTCGCCCAGTCTGTGCCGGCCCTCCTTGACGATCAGCCGGCCGTCCATCAGCACGGTATCGACGTCCGCCGCGGTGGCGCTGAAAAGCACCTGAGACGGGTCGCTGCCGGCAGTGCGCGGACTGTCGAGCCGCACAGCCACCAGATCAGCCCTCTCCCCCACCATCAAACGGCCTGCGTCCGGGAAGCCGAGCGCTTCATGCCGCGTCAGTGCCGCAAGCAGCTCCCCGGGAGTGAACCGGCCCCGCCGGCCGCTGGCCAGCCGCTCGTCCATCTCCAGAGCGCGCGCCTCCTCCAGCAGGTCGATGACCGCGTGCTGGTCACTGCCCAGCGAGACCCTGACACCCGCCTCATGAAGCTGCAGCGCGGGCCCGATGCCGTCGGCCAGGTCTCGTTCAGTGGTGGGGCAAAGGCAAGCCTGCGCTGAGGCGCCACCGAGCAGCACCACATCGTCCTGGCTGAGGTGTGTCGCGTGCACTGCAGTGGTTTGCCGGCTCAGCGCTCCTTCGTGCTGCAGGTGGGCCGTCGGGGTGTAGCCGTAGAAGGCGCGGCAGACTTCGTTCTCCGCCCGCTGCTCCGACACATGGACGTGCAGTGGCACGCCGGCTGCGGCTGCGCTGGCTGAGCGGATCGAGGCCGCAGGCACCGCCCGCACCGAGTGCAGGGCCGCCCCGATAACAGCTGTGTCGGAGCCGGCCAGGCGCCAGAAACGGCCGGCCCAGCCATCGACGTCACCATCCCCGAAGCGCAACTGGACGCCCTCGAGCGGCGTGTGGCCGGAGCCGGTCAGACCGCCGGCGAGATAGCAAGTGTCAAGCAGAGCTATCCGGACGCCTGCCTCCCGCGCCGCCTGCAGCAGCGCTTCGCCCATGGCGTTGGGATCGGCGTAGGGCACGCCGCCCGGGCCGTGGTGCAGGTAGTGGAACTCGCCCACCGCGGTGATGCCGGCCAGCGCCATCTCCGCATACGTCGCTCGCGCCAGCTCCAGATAACTGTCAGGCGTGAGGCGCTCGGCCACCGCGTACATCCGCTCCCGCCAGCTCCAGAAGGTGCCGCCGGAATCCTGAGTGCGGCCGCGCAGCGCGCGATGGAAGGCGTGGCTGTGGACGTTGGCGAACCCTGGCAGAGCGATCCCGGGCAGCCGCTCAGCGCCGGCCGGTGAAGCGTTGGGAGTGACAGCCGTGAAGCGGCCGCCAGAAACTTCGAACAACACGTCGCGGGCGTGCCCCTGAGGCAGCAGGGCGTGCTCGGCGAACCAGCTCTGCGCCTTGGCGCGATCCGCTTCAGCCACTCGAGCTGGGTTCAGCCGCCACCCAGCTAACCCTCACGCATGGGCACCCGCACCCCGCGCTCAGCGGCCACCTCGTCGGCCAGCCCATAGCCGGCGTCGACGTGCCTGATCACGCCCATGCCAGGGTCGTTGGTCAGCACGCGCTCGATCTTCTGGCGAGCCAGCTCGGTGCCGTCGGCCACCGTCACCTGACCGGCGTGAATCGAGCGGCCGATGCCGACGCCCCCGCCGTGGTGGATGGAGACCCAGCTGGCCCCGCTGGCAGTGTTCACCAGGGCGTTGAGCAGCGGCCAGTCAGCTATCGCGTCGGAGCCGTCGGCCATCGCCTCAGTTTCCCGGTAGGGCGAAGCCACCGAGCCGCAGTCGAGGTGGTCGCGGCCGATCACTATCGGCGCCGCCAGCTCACCGGACGCCACCATCTCGTTGAAGCGCAGGCCGGCCAGCTGCCGCTCGCCGTAGCCCAGCCAGCAGATCCTGGCCGGCAGGCCCTGGAAGCTGACGCGATCCTGCGCCGCCCGCAGCCAGCGCTGCAGGTGGTCGTTCTCGGGGAAGAGCTGGAGCACCGCCTCGTCGGTCGCGAAGATGTCGTCAGGATCTCCCGAGAGCGCGGCCCAGCGGAAGGGCCCCTTCCCCTCGCAGAAGAGGGGCCGGATGTAGGCGGGCACGAAGCCCGGGAAGTCGAACGCCCGCTCGTAGCCGGCCTGGCGTGCCTCAGCCCGAATCGAGTTGCCGTAGTCGAAGACCTCGGCTCCGGCGTCGAGGAAGCCGACCATCGCTTCCACGTGCTTCGCCATCGATGCCCGGGCGCGCTCAGTGAACTCCTCCGGATTCCGCCTCCTGGCTTCGTCCCACTCCTCGAACTCGACACCCGCGGGGAGATAGGCGAGCGGGTCGTGGGCTGAGGTCTGGTCGGTCACGATGTCCACCGCCACGCCCCGCCGCAGCAGCTCCGGCAGCACTCGCGAGCAGTTGCCGACCAGGCCGATGGAGCGAGCTGATCGGTCGCGCTTGGCCGCCAGGCAGCGCTTTATCGCGTCGTCCAGGTCATGAGCCACCTCATCCAGGTACCACTGCTTCACCCGCCGCTGCAGCCGGCTGGCATCGACATCCACCACCAGGCACACGCCACCGTTCAGCGTCACGGCGAGCGGCTGGGCGCCCCCCATGCCGCCGCACCCGCCGGTGACGGTCAGGGTGCCGGCCAGCGTCCCGCCGAAGCGCTTGGCGGCCACCGCCGCGAAGGTCTCGTAGGTGCCCTGCAGGATGCCCTGGGTGCCTATGTAGATCCAGGAGCCTGCGGTCATCTGGCCATACATGGTCAGACCGAGGTTCTCCAGGCGGCGAAACTCCGGCCAGGTCGCCCAATCGCCGACCAGGTTGGAGTTGGCGATCAGCACTCGGGGCGCCCACTCGTGCGTCCGCATCACGCCGACCGGCTTGCCCGACTGAACCAGCAGGGTCTCGTCTTCCTGAAGAGTGGTCAGCGTGCGGACAATGGCGTCATAGGCAGACCAGCTCCGCGCTGCCCGGCCGGTGCCGCCGTACACGACCAGGTCCTCGGCCCGCTCGGCGACCTCCGGGTCCAGGTTGTTCATCAGCATTCGCAGGGGCGCCTCCGTCTGCCAGGAACGTGCTGTCAGACCGGTGCCGCGCTGGGCGCGGACTGTGCGGGCGCCTTCCATTCCTTCTCCTTATCCCTCCCGCAGGCGGCGTTTCAAGGTCAGCTGAATTATCCCGCGCAGCCGCCCCGCGGGGGAGCCAACCGCTCCTATCCGAAGAAGCTGCGCTTCCTCATGATGAACTGGTCGCGCCGCGGCCCGACGCCGATCAGATCGATCGACACCCCTGCCACCTCCTCCAGCCTCTCCACGTAGGCGCGGCAGTTGGCGGGCAGCTCATCCCAGGTCCTGCACTGCCCGATGGCAGCCTGCCAGCCAGGCATGCTGACGTAGCGGGGCTCGCAGTGCTTCAGGTGGGAGATGTTGGCCATCGGATGATCGTGCACCATGCCCCGGAACTCGTAGTCGGTGCAGATGCCGACCTCGGGCAGCTCATCCAGCACGTCCAGCTTGGTCAGCGCCATGGACTCGGCGCCGTTCACCCTGACGGCGTAGCGAGCCACCGGCCCGTCGAACCAACCGACCCGGCGGGCCCGGCCGGTGACTGTGCCGAACTCAGCGCCCTTCTCCCGGATTAGATCTCCTCTGCTGTCGGTCAGCTCAGTTGGAAGGGGCCCGTAGCCGACGCGGGTGGTGTAGGCCTTGCAGACGACCAGGCTCAGGTCCACGCTGGTCGGCGGGATGCCCGAACCGGTCAGCGCGCCTCCGGCGGTGGTGTTGGAGGAGGTGACGTAGGGATAGGTGCCGAGATCCAGATCCAACATGGTGGCCTGGGCGCCCTCCAGCAGGAAGTTGGCCTTGCGATCCAGGGCGTCCTGAACCAGCGGATAGATGTCTCTGATGTAGGGATTGAGACGCTCCGCGTAATCCCTATATTCGGCCAGCATCTCCTCCCAGTCGAAGGTCCTGTCGCGGTAGAGGTCGGTCAGGATGGGGTTCTTGACCTGACCCACCACGAAGTCCAGCTTCTTGCGCATGAAGGCTTCCTTCTGCAGGTCACCGATCCGAAAGCCGATCCGGCGGATCTTGTCCGAGTAGGCGGGCCCGATCCCCCGCCGGGTGGTACCCAGGCGATCGTCACCGCGCACGCCCTCCTCCAGCTGGTCGAAGACCGGGTGGTAGCCCATCACCATGTGGGCCCGCTCGCTGATCACCAGGTTGTCGGGTTCGATCCCGCGCTCACGAAGCTGGTCGATCTCGCGGATCAGCACGCGCGGATCGGCCACCACGCCGTGACCGATGACGCAGGTGACGTGGGGGTAGAGGATGCCACTGGGCAGGAGCTGGAACTTGAACTCGCCGTCCTCAGTGACTACCGTGTGGCCCGCGTTGGCCCCACCCTGAGGTCGAACTATCATGTCCGCCCTCTCCGCCAGCAGGTCGATCACCTTGCCCTTGCCCTCGTCCCCCCATTGGGCGCCGGCGATGATGATGACCATCAGCGAGCCGATTCCGGGCGCGCCTGGTCGAATTCAGCTCTCACGGTCGCCAATTAAACCCGGCCGCAGGCCAGGGTGCTCAGGGCCGCCCAGAGGCGGGATCCAGCTGGCGATGGCTGATGTTCTCGAACCGCGTCAGCTCCCGCCGGAAGAAGAGCTCCACCATGCCGGTCGGACCGTTGCGATGCTTGGCGACTATCACCTCGGCGATGCCCGGCTTCTCCGACTTCTCCCGGTTGTAGTACTCGTCCCGATAGAGGAACATCACTATGTCACTGTCCTGCTCGATTGAGTTATGAGCGATGACGCCATCGGCGACGAAGTTGTGCGTACCCTCTATCGTTGCGTCAAAAGTGGGCATGTCGCCCAGCTCCGTGATCTCCTCTACCTCGTCCCAAAAGACATCCGAGCCGGCCAGCGCCGTCAGCGGCTGATCGGCCACGAAGCCTGCCATCCGAGTCAGCCGATCTCGAGAGAAGCGTCGAGGCCGGGTCTCCGAGCCGAGAAGATAGGAACCGCAGTAGCTCTCTCCGAGGTGAGCGGCCAGCGCTCGCTGCGACCCTCCAGCGGCCACAAGCGCGGTGCGTACTTGGGCCGCCACCGCCCAAGGCACGAGGTCGACATTTGGGTTCGGCTTGAGTCCGGCGACGATTGCGGCGGCTTCGGGGATACGTTCACCGCGCGCGCCATTGCACCCGACCGTGGTCAGGAATCGTTGGGCGTCCCCGGCCCCGGTGATCCAGACGTGCCAATTGTCGGAGTACCCGGACTTTCGAGCCCGGTGGACCCGGGAGCGAATGTTGAGACGCAATAGGAGGCGGCGGACTCCATCGACCAAGCGGCGGCTACTAGTTGAATAGTAGATGTTCACGAGGCGGCCGCGCCGGTTCTGGCTAATGGTGATGGATCCGTCAGTGGCCCAAAGGTGATGCAGAAAAAAGGCGATC
>JAABUQ010003933.1_pt1 | contig 26287 bp, 23 predicted proteins | sample 5560001 | NCBI WGS metagenome assembly JAABUQ01 (sample SAMN10711888, study PRJNA513371) | rock metagenome | isolation source: Antarctica rocks | place: Antarctica: Victoria Land, Finger Mt nord | collected 2015-12-18 | reverse complement strand
ATGTGGAAACCGTGTTTTTGATGACAAGCGCAGAGCATTCGTATTTGTCGTCCAGTATCGTCAAGGAGATCGGCAGGCTGGGGGGGGACATTGCGGGCCTTGTTCCTTCAGTTGTCCAGCCGTTTCTGCAAGCGAAGTTTACAAAGCCTGAGTCCGCAGCCAAGTAACATCGCCACTTTTCTTCAAGCAATTATTCACCCAGGGGTAGGGGATTATCATGGACATTCTTAAATTATTAAACGAGCTGGAAGGCCAATTTGAAGGCAACTGGTCATTTTTGGGGTTTACGCACCTAGATCGTGACACGGTGCTGGATTTGACCAACAAAATCCGGGCATCTTTGCCGGATGAAGTGAAAAAAGCCAGTCGGGTTACTGCTGAAAGCGAGCAGATCGTAGACGGTGCGCGCGAGGCGGCGACACAGACATTGGAAGAAGCGCAGGCCGAAGCCGAGCAGATCAGCCGCGAGTCGCGCGTGACGGCGGAGCGCCTGGTGAGGGATGCCGAAGCGCAGGCCAACAAAATGGCTCTTGCTGCGGAAGCGAGCGCCAAGCAGATCGTCAGCGAGGCGCGCCAAAAAGCGGAGCAGATGATGGCAGAGGCTCACCAGCAGTCCCAAAAGATGATCAGCCAGAGTGAAGTTGTCCGTCTGGCGACTGCGCAGGCGCATGAAATTATTGCCGCTTCGGAACATGAATCCAAGGAAACATTGGTGTCGGCGGAGCGCGATGCACGGGAGATGCGTCACGGTGCGGACGAATATGCGCAGGGCGTGATGAGTGATTTGGAGCGCCATGTTGGGGAATTGATGACGACTATTCAGCGCGGGCGCAGCAAGCTGGATCAGCGCGTCGGCGTCGCTCCGGTTCCTCCACCCGTGCCGGGCAATGGGCAGATCGTTAATGGCCGGCAGACAAACCCGGAGCTTGCCGGAACACGCCGCTGACCGGCAGGTTTTTGTGTCCGCCCTGTGTCCGGTTTTCCCTCTTCATCGGGTAAACTAACTCCCTGTGCCGGGGGAAAGTTCAGCGGGAACCCTCGCTGCGAGGGAGGAGCGATCAGCCATGCTGCATTTTGATATGGCGGAAGTGCTGCGAACACCGGGAATGCGTCAGGTTCTGGATATCCATGAGCCGCCGTACACCGACGAAGACGTGGAATATGTGTCACCCATCACAGGCCGGGTAGCGGTGACCAATACCGGCACGATGCTGCTGATCCGAGGCCCGATCCAAACAGTTATAGAACTGGAGTGCAGCCGCTGCCTGCGATCTGTGCGCGTGCCGATCGACGTCATGCTTGAAGAAGATTTCGACCTGAAGGTTGTGGAAGACGCGCCGCATCACGATAAGACGCCACAAGTGGTGGAAGCAGAGATTGGACGCGTATTTGACGGCAAAGTGCTGTGCCTGGACGTTTTGATTCGTCAGGCCGCACTGCTGGCGAGTCCGCTTCAGCCGTTGTGTCGCGAAACATGTCCTGGTATTCCAGTCCAGGAAATAGAAGCCAAAGACGAAGATGTTTACCAAAACTCGCCATTTCGGGATTTGTCCAAACTGTTAAACGATTAAAAAGATTTAAGTAAAGACTGAGGAGAACGATCAGCCATGCCATTGCCGAAGCGAAGACATTCCAACCAGCGGACCCGCAAGCGCCGCACTCATTACAAATTAACCCCCCCTACTTTGGCCCGGACAAACGTTTGCCCGATTGCTTCGCAGCGCGGCGGTTGTCCGGTATTTCAATATCGCCTAGACCATCATGCCTGCCCGGAATGTGGGTTTTATGATGGCAAGCAGGCTATTATAGTCAAAGAAAAAGCAGCAGTGGAAGAGTAGGCCGCCGGCGATGACGACATTGATTGCCGTGGATGCTATGGGCGGTGACTTTGCTCCGTTTGAAGTTGTCAAAGGCGCGTTAATAGTTGCTGAAGAAAACCCGGATTGTACTTTTGCGCTTGTTGGGGATGAAGCCCTTCTGCATGCAGAACTTGAGCGGCAGTCCACAAGCCTTGTTAATGTCGTGATACGGCATGCCCCCGACGCCATTGCCATGGACGAACATCCGGCCACAGCGGTGCGTAAGAAACGTAAGTCGTCGCTGGTAATTGCCGGGCAGATGGTAAGGTCCGGTGAGGCGCAGGCAACGTTCAGCGCGGGTAATACGGGTGCCGCAATGGCGGTTGCCATGCTGGATATTGGACGAGTGCCTGGAATTGACCGCCCTGCAATCGCCGCGACACTGCCTACTCAGCATGGTCAGACATTGATGCTTGATGCTGGCGCAAACGTAGACTCATCACCTCAGAACCTACTGCAATGGGCATTGCTTGGGTCGATGTATGCAGAAAAGGTGCTTGGCAAATCTTCCCCCAAAGTTGGCCTGCTGAATATCGGTGGTGAAGCAGGAAAGGGCAATGAGCTAACAAAATCTGTGTATCCACTGCTTCAAGCAAGCTCGCTAAACTTTGTCGGCAACGTGGAAGGCAAAGATGTCTTTGAGCATGCCGCCGATGTTGTTGTGTGTGATGGGTTTGCGGGGAACGTTCTGCTGAAGAGTGGGGAGGGTGTTGCCGAGTTCATCGTCTCGCTTTTGCGCAAAGAGCTGGGCGAAGGCTCCTATTCGGAAGAAACGCGCGCTTTGTTCAAGCCTCTTCTGAGCAAGCTGCTGCTCCGTATTGACTATGCTGAGACAGGCGGTGCTCCCTTGCTGGGCATCAATGGCGTGTCGATCATCGGCCATGGCAGATCGCACGCCAAAGCAATTGCTAGTGGTCTGCGTGGCGCCCATGCTGTCACTCAAAGCGGCTATGTGGAAGCTATTCGTCAAACGCTTCCTGTTTTGGGCAGTCACGAATGAGCGAACAGCTGCGTCAAGCGGGCATTTGGGGCACTGGGTCTTTTGCGCCGCCCCAGGTTGTCACAAACGATGACCTCGCCCAGCGCTTGGACACCTCCGATGAATGGATACACTCGCGTACTGGAATCAGGTCACGCCGGGTTGCCGAAATGGGGATGCTTACGTCTGATCTGGCCGTAGCGGCTGCGGAGCAGGCTTTGGAGGCAGCGGGTCTTGCCGCTACCGACTTAGACCTGATTATTGTCGCGACTTCGACGCCCGATTATCCAGGGTCTTTTCCTTCAACTGCAGCTTTGGTACAAGCGCGGCTTGGCGCAAAACAAGCGGCGGCATTTGATGTCGGCGCGGTGTGCGCAGGCTTTGCTTATGCGCTTCACATAGGCGCGCAGATGGTGCGAACCGGTGCCTATGAAAAAGTTTTGATTGTCGGGGCGGAGACTTTCTCACGCATTCTGGACTGGCAGGATCGTGCCACAGCCGTGTTGTTTGGCGACGGAGCAGGGGCCGCAGTGTTAGGACCGGTTTCGGAAGGCCGTGGGTATTTAGGCGGAATTTTAGGCGCAGACGGAATAGGCGCTCCTCTGCTCTATGTTTCCAAAGAAACAGGATGCATCTATCAGAACGGCAAGGAGGTCTATAAGTTCGCCGTCACCATCATGGGCGAAGCGGCAGCGCAGGCTGTCGCCGCTGCGGGCCTCCAGACCTGTGATATAGATTTGTTTATTCCTCATCAAGCGAATATCCGCATTATAGAAAAGGCGGCGGAGCGGATGGGACTGTCTATGTCAAAAGTGTTTGTTAATCTGGACCGGTATGGCAACACTTCGGCGGCTTCCATTCCCCTTGCGCTGGATGAAGCCGTGCGCACCGGACGCATCCATGACGGCAGCTTGGTTGTGCTTGTCGGCTTTGGGGCGGGACTGACTTGGGGCGCAAATGTCCTGCGGTGGGGACGTTAAGCTTATGGGAGGACTGGCCTACCTTTTTCCCGGTCAAGGGTCGCAGTCGGTCGGCATGGGGAGTGACTTGTGTGCTCATTCCCCGGCGGCTTTGCGCGTGTTTGACGAGGCGGATGACCTTCTCGGCATGAAAATCAGCACGGTCTGCTTTTATGGGCCGGAGGACACGCTGCGCGAGACGCTGAATGCGCAGCCCGCACTCTTTGTGACATCTGTGGCCGCTTTGCGGGCATTGGAAGAAGCAGGCGCGCCGCCTCCCGATGCTGTCGTAGGGCACTCAGTGGGGGAATACGCGGCCCTTGTCGCGGCGGGCGCTCTGAGCCTGGAAACAGGATTGCCGCTTGTGCAGCGGCGTGCGCAAGAAATGTTCCGTGCGGGCGAGGCATCTCCGGGAACAATGGCCGCTGTGCTGGGATTGTCCGGGGAAGACGTGGCCCAAGTATGCGCGCAAGTGGAGCATGCGGGCGCAGGACTGGTGCAGGTCGCAAACTTCAATGGCGACGGGCAAGTTGTCATTTCAGGGACTGTGCCCGGCGTGGCCGCGGCGACAGAGGCCTTGAAGGCACATGGCGCCCGGCGCGTGATTCCTCTGAATGTATCGGGAGCGTTCCATTCGCGCCTGATGAGCACGGCGGCGCAGGCGATGGCACAGGTTCTGCGGGACGCCGTGGTCACTGATGCCGCTGTGCCCATTGTTGCCAACGTGACAGCGGATTATGAACGATCTGCCGATGAAATCCGACGTAATTTGGCTATTCAGATTGATCATTCGGTGAGGTGGGAAGAATCCATTGCACGGCTGGTTCGGGATGGGTTCAGCCAGTTTATCGAGGTGGGTTCCGGGACAGTGCTGTCTGGCCTTACCAAGCGGCTGGCACCATGCGCGTTAGTAGGCAGCGCAGGTGACTTTGCGGGTATCCAAAGATGCCTGGATACGATAACGGGCGCCGGGCGAGGTATTAGAGAACCAGCGTGACTATGCTCCTTGCGAACAAAAAGGCCATCGTGACAGGGATCAGCAAGTCCGGTGGCGGCATCGGACGCGCAATTGCATTGGCTTTGGCTGAGGCAGGCGCGGATGTGGCTGTGGCAGGACACTCCTCGCCCAAAGGCGCGGAAGCTGTCGCGGAGGAAATCCGTGCCATAGGCCGCCAGGCCATCAGCGCCCAGTGTGATGTCGCCGATGCGCTCCAAGTGGAAACTTTCGTCACGCAGGTCTTGACAACTTGGGGGCGTTTGGATATAGTAGTCAACAATGCAGGAACCACTCGCGATGCGCTGACGATGCGGATGAGTGAAAACGACTGGGATACCGTGTTGAATGGCAATCTCAAAGGGACGTTTTTGATGACACGCGCCGCTCTCAAACCGATGGTCAAACAGAGGCGGGGCAAGATTGTCAACATCGCCTCGGTCATGGGGCTGATCGGCAATCCCGGTCAGGCGAACTATTCCGCCTCTAAAGCCGGGATTATCGGCATGACCCGCTCGGTGGCGAAGGAAGTCGGCAGCCGCAATATCCAGATCAATGTGGTCGCGCCCGGCTTTATTGAAACTGCTTTGACCCGCACCTTGAGCGAAGACGTCAAAAAGGGCATCGTCAAAAATGTCCCGGCGGGGCGGCTGGGCACGCCCGAAGACGTGGCTGGCGTCGTCGTTTTCCTGTGTTCATCGGCTTCGGATTATATGACCGGGCAGACATTGACCGTGGATGGCGGAATGATTATTTAGCAGTTTATCGGCGCAAATTTCAGTCTTATGTCAGTATTATGATGGAGGAGCAGGACATGTCAACATTTGATCGCGTGAAGAAAGTGGTTGTGGAGCAATTGGACGTTGCCGAAGACGAGGTGACCCCGCAGGCATCGTTCGTGGACGATCTGGGCGCGGACTCGCTGGACGTTGTGGAACTGGTCATGGGCCTGGAAGAGGAATTCGATGTGGAAATCCCCGACGAGGATGCGGAGAAAATCACCACTGTCCAGGAAGCGGTGACTTATATCGACGATAAGGCAAAATAAGGTGGGGCGTGTGTCCCCCCGAATCAAGCCCGCCCGCCTCTGGCGGCGGGCTTTTTTTTGTGCGCGTTTGGAGCACACGCTAGGCGCGCAGTAGGATGGATTATGAGACAAAATCGCAGGGTTGTCGTCACGGGCCTGGGGGCGGTCACGCCCATCGGCATCGGCGTGCCGGACTTTTGGCAGGGACTGCTGGCCGGGCGCAGCGGGGTCGGCCCGGTCACGCACTTTGATTGTTCGGCGATTGCCACGCGCATCGCCGCGCAGGTGGAAGGGTTTCGCCCGGAAGACTATCTGGATCGCAAAGATGCCAAGCGCATGGATCGGTTCTGTCAGTTTGCCATTGCGTCCGCGCAGATGGCTGTGACGGATGCCGCTCTTACCATTGACGACACGAACCGGGCGCGGGTGGGCGTCTTTATCGGCAGCGGCATCGGCGGCATCGCCACGCTGGAAGACCAGCACGCCAAACTGATGGAAGGCGGCTTGGGCCGGGTCAGCCCGTTTTTTATCCCCATGATGATTGCGAACATTGCCACGGGGCAGGTGGCCCTGCGCTTTGGCGCGCAGGGGCCGAGCGAATGCGCCGTGACTGCCTGCGCCACGTCGAGTAACTCCATCGGCGATGCGTTTGATGCCGTTCGGCGCGGCGCGGCGGATGCGGCCCTTGCGGGCGGCTCGGAGGCAGCCATTACGCCGCTTGCGATGGCCGGCTTCTCCAACATGCGCGCGATGACCAAGCGTAACGACGACCCCGCCCATGCGTCCCGCCCGTTTGACAAGAACCGGGACGGCTTCATTCTGGGCGAAGGCAGCGGCATTGTCGTCTTGGAAGCGCTGGACACGGCCCTCGCGCGCGGCGCGCAAATCCATGCCGAGATCATCGGCTACGGCGCGAGCAACGATGCCTACGACCTTGTCCACGGCGCACCCGAAGGGCGCGGCGTCGGGCAGGCGATTGTGGCCGCCCTTGAGGACGCCGACATCGTCCCGGAGGCAGTAGGTTATGTCAACGCCCACGCGACAAGCACGCCGTCGGGCGACCCCCTGGAGATGCAGGGCACGCGCACGGCCTTCGGCGACCACGCGCGCAATCTCGCCATCTCGTCCACCAAATCCATGACGGGCCATCTGCTGGGCGCGGCGGGGGCCGTGGAAGCGATTGCCACGGTTCTGGCCCTCAAGAACGGCACCCTCCCCCCAACAATCAACCTGGAAGCCCCCGACCCTGAGTGTGGCGATTTAGACTTCGTGCCAAACAAAGCCCGCAAGCAGCAGGTGGAAATTGCCCTGTCCAACTCGTTCGGCTTCGGCGGGCACAACGCGACATTGGTGTTTCGCCGCTGGGCCGGGAATTAGGCGCATCGCGCTGTTGTTATTGTAAAGGCGTTGCGCGGGCGTTGCTTGGCCGTTTTATGGGCGTGTTCCTTGTGTGTACAGAAAGTGCTAGGAAGGCCCCCCCGCCCCAATTCTGGGGAGCCAGAGGGAAAAAGAGACCCTCACTCGGCATCGGAATGCCACCCTCAGAGGCCCTCACCCGGCACTGCGTGCCACCCTCTCCCGCAAGCGGGCGAGGGTTCGGAGTAGTTCCTTCATGCTCCCCCTCGCCCGCTTGCGGGAGAGGGGGCTGGGGGGTGAGGGCTTCCTTCGGCTTTCCTAAGCCGTGTCAAACGCTTGGCAAGCGCGTACCAACGACGGAACAATTTCTTCCGTCGTTGGTATGCCGCGCGAAAGCCATAGCAATGCCGAAAGAAGCCCTTTGGAACCTTTTGACAGGCGCCATGTGTCTATGTTATACTAAACTTATGCTTTTGCAGACATGGGTACAACTGCATATTTTGCTGTCGGCGGCTCCCGCTCTCGCCGGGTGGATGCCATATTTGCATGCCCTGCCCCTGGGGCCGGGGCAGGCGGTGTATGGCGTTCGCGCGACCCCGTGTTCTGTTGCGGTGCGGGCGCAGCACAGCGCAAAGATGCGTTTGGCCCCGGTTGTCTGCGCGCTGGCGCTGCCGGGGGAATGGACACGCCGGGCGCAGGGTTTGACTGCGCCGGGGCGCGTCGACGGCTCTGCGCCGCGCCATCGGAATAGGCTTGCATCCCCGCATGGCCCGCGTGCGCCTTAAACCTGTCCCTTTGATTTCAAGATAAGAGGGGTGCGGCGGGCTGTTAGGTTCGGCGCGACGGGTGATGTCGCCTCCAATAATTGGGGGCGTAAGGTGAATGGAACCGATGAACTTTCTCAAAAACTTATTTGACGGCAATGAGCGCGATATTCAGAAGTATCGCAAAGTGGCGGAGCAGATCAACGCTCTGGAGCCGACCATGAAGGCGATGACGGACGAACAGCTGCGCGACAAAACGACCGAGTTCAAGGCGCGCGTTGCCGAGACAATCGCGTCGGAATGCGAGCGGCGCGGCAAAACGTGGGAAGAATTGGAGCGCGACGACAAGCGCGTTGTTTCGGATGCGGCCCTGGACCCGCTGCTGACCGAGGCGTTTGCAGTCGTGCGAGAAGCGGGGGCGCGGACGCTGAAAATGCGCCCATTTGACGTGCAGCTGATCGGCGGCATAGTGCTGCACGACGGGCGCATTGCGGAAATGAAGACCGGCGAAGGCAAGACATTGACGGCGACCCTGCCGATGTACCTGAACGCCTTGACCGGGCACGGCGTGCATCTCATCACGGTCAACGACTATCTGAGCAAAGTCGGCGCGGTGGCGATGGGGCCGCTGTACCACTTCCTCGGCCTGTCCGTGGGCATTATCCAGGGCCAAAGCCCGGAAACCGGGGATTCGGGCGGCACTTACATCTACGACCCTGAGTTCCGGCATCCCGACCCGCGCTACGACTTCGCGCGTCCGATTGCCAGCCGCCGCGAGGCTTACGACTGCGATGTCACGTATGGCACCAACAACGAGTATGGCTTTGACTACCTGCGCGACAACCTGACGCAGCCGGGCCAGGAATTGGCCCAGCCCGAATTGATGTTCGCGATTGTGGATGAAGTCGACTCCATTCTGATTGACGAAGCCCGCACCCCGCTGATTATTTCGGGCCAGGCGGAAGCGTCCAGCGATTTGTACGGCAAGATGGACCGCATTATCCGCCAGCTTAAAGAGGAGCGGGACTACAAGATTGAAGAAAAGCAAAAGACGGCGACGTTCACCGACGACGGCCAGCGCCGCGTGGAGCTTGCCCTGAACGTCCAGAACCTCAGCGACCCGGAAAACCTGTCGCTGATGCAGCATGCCAACGCGGGCCTGCGCGCCCATGCCTGCTACAAGCGCGATATTGACTACCTCGTCAAGAAGAACGAGGAAGGCAAAGACGAAGTCGTTATTATTGACGAGTTTACGGGGCGCTTAATGTTTGGGCGCAGATGGTCGGACGGCCTGCACCAAGCCGTGGAAGCCAAGGAAGGGGTCAAGATTGAAAACGAGAACCAGACTTTGGCGACAATCACGTTCCAGAACCTGTTTCGCCTGTACCCCAAGCTGGGCGGCATGACCGGCACGGCGAAGACCGAAGAAGACGAGTTCCGCAAAATCTACGCCTTAGATGTTGTCAGTGTCCCCACCAACAAAGAAATGATCCGCAAGGACATGGCCGACGTGATTTTCAAGTCCGAGGAAGCCAAGCTGCGCGGGCTGGCGCGAGAGATATTGTCCATGTACGCGCGGCAGCAGCCTGTCCTGGTCGGCACGCGCTCGGTGGAGATGAGCGAGCGTGTCTCCGAGCGTTTGCGCTTTGATCGCCTGGAAATGCTGGGCCTTGCTGATATATTGCGCGACAAGCTGGAGACGGCCAAAGGGCTGGACAAAGCCAAGTACGCCGAGTGGAGCGCATTGCTCAATCAGAAGCTGCCGACACTCACGGCGGGCAAACTGGTGGACGCCGCCCGGCACTTTGATGTGCCGACATCCATGAAAGACCCGCGCAGCATTGACGCACTGGCAAAGCTGCTGGAAGTCGCGCCCGCCAACAAGCACTACTTGGAAGAGGGCTTGACGCACGGCATCCCGCACAACATCCTGAACGCCAAGTCGCACGAAAAGGAAGCCAAGATTGTCTCCGAAGCGGGGCGCAAAGGCACGGTCACAATCGCCACCAACATGGCGGGACGCGGCGTGGACATTCTGCTGGGCGGCAGCCTGGTCGGCGACGAAACAGGCGAGGGCGACGAGGATGCCTACCAGTACCGGCGCGGCGGCAAGCCCATCGTTGGCCTGACGCCTGCCGGTGAAAAAGGCAGCGCGCAGCATCAGGCCGAAGCCGACGAAGTGCGCAAGCTGGGCGGGCTGGCAATCTTGGGGTGCGAGCGTCACGAGTCGCGGCGCATTGACAACCAGTTGCGGGGCCGCGCGGGTCGTCAGGGCGATCCGGGCCAGTCGCGGTTCTTTGTGTCGCTGGAAGACGAACTGTGGCGCTTGTTTGGGGACAAAGCGAACTCCCCGATGCTGGCGGGCTGGACGGAAGACCAGGCCATTGATGCCCGCATCCTGTCCAAGATGATTGAACGTGCGCAGAAGAAAGTGGAGATGCACCACTTCGACCAGCGCAAAAACGTGCTGGACTATGACGATGTGATGAACGTGCAGCGCGAGACGATCTACGGCCAGCGCCGCCGCGTGATGGAGGGGGCAGACCTGCACGATACTGTGGTCGGCTACCTGGTGGACTCGGTGCAGGCCGACCTGAACTTCTACGCGCCTGAGAGTGTCGCCAGCGACGAGTGGGACTTGGACGGACTGTACGACAGCCTCAATCAAACGTTTCCATTGGCGAACTATGTCGCCTCTGATGCACTGAAAAACAAGTCGCGGGCGGAAGTGGCCGACCTGATCACCGAGGCCGCTGAGCGCTCGTATGCCGACAAAGAAGCGCACTTTATTGAGACGCTGGGCGCGGACGACGGCCCGGCTGAGATGCGCAATTTGGAAAGGCAGGTCACTCTGGGCGCGCTGGACCGCCATTGGATGGAGCATCTGTCCAACATGGACTATCTGCGCGAGGGAATTGGGTGGAGAGGCTATTCAGGCATTGACCCCAAAGTCATCTACAAAAAAGAAGCGTATGATATGTTCCAGCAGATGCTTGGGTCGGTGCAGGAAGAAGTGGTGCGGATCATGTCCCATATCCAGATCAGCCTGGAGCCGCAGCAGCCGCAAGGCCCCAATATCCGCCCGATGCTGATGCAGGGCGCGGACGAGGACGGCATGGGCGAGGCGGGTGCCCCCGAACCAGTCGCCGGGGGACAGGGCAGCCAACGCCGCACGCCCAAAGGCCGCCGCCGCTGATGAGTAACTGACGCCGCTCATGAGTAGATGAGCAACTGATGTTGCGCAGAGCGCCGGGGGTACCCAAACCCCCGGCAAGGGGTCAAGGCACGTCCTTCGGACGCAGGAAAAGCAGCCGCCCCCTGTTCTCCTGCCCGCGAGGGCATGGCTGCGTTTCCGTGCCCAGCGCCGGAAGGCGTTTGTGGGGGGGTTATACCCCTCGCTTGCCGCTCTTTTCAGGGAAGCATGCTCCGGCTGCGTAACTTTATTGCGTCCGGCTGCGTAACTTCATTGAGCAGTGATAAAAAGGGCCGTGCCTGTACAGGCACGGCCCTTTCTGTTTGTGTATGGGTAACTTCTAGTACAGCATAGAAATGGGGAGTGTCCCATTTCGCTCGGCTTGGCATTGCCGGTGTCCCGTGAATTGAGGCCGCCCGCAAAAGCTTCCAAACCCAGTGCGCACACATTCCCACGGCTTTTCTGCGGGTGACCCACGGTGTACCGACGACGGAAGAAACTGTTCCGTCGTTGCAGCGCGCTGGGCACGCCGTTGCAGCGCCGGGGCAATGCCGCTGGAACAGGAAGGAAAAACCGACAGGAAGGCAAGACCGAGCCGAAAGGGATACTCCCCGGAAATGCTTATGGGCGGCGCACCATCTGCTTCATTTCGGTGACGTTGCCGGCATTGTGGATGGCCTCTTCTTCGGAAATCAGGCCGGCACGGAAGAACTTCAGCAGGCACTGGTTCATGGTCTGCATGCCCCAAAAGTTACCCTCGGCAATCGCGCCGTACAATTGCGAGGCCCGGCCTTCTTCAATCAGTTTGGAGATAGTGGGCGTCACCACCATAATCTCAATGCCCGCAACACGGCCTGTGCCGTCGGTGCGGGGCAGCAGCTTTTGCGAGACGACGCCTTTGAGCGAGCCGGACAGCCGCAGGCACACCATGTCCCGATCCTGGGGGGGGAACAGGTTGATGATACGATCCAGGGTTTCCGCCGCCGATGCTGTGTGCAGGGTGGAAAAAACCAAGTGGCCGGTTTCCGCCGCCGCCAGGCCGACGTTCATGGTTTCAATGTCGCGCATCTCGCCCACCAAAATAACATCGGGGTTCTGGCGCATCATATACTTCATGGCATCCATGAACGAGTCGGTATCCAGGCCGACTTCGCGCTGGGACACAATGCTTTGCTTGTCGGGATGCACGAACTCAATTGGGTCTTCCACCGTGATGATGTTGCTTTGGCGGGTTGAGTTGATCAGGTCGATCATGGCCGCCAATGTCGTTGACTTGCCCGAACCAGTGGGGCCGGTGATCAAAATCAGCCCTTGACGCGCTTTGGTCATCTCGGACAAGACCGGCGGCATGCCCAGCTGCTCCAAAGAATAAATCTTCAAGGGGACAAGGCGGCACACCATGCCAATGGAGCCGCGCTGCTGGTGAACGTTGGCGCGAATGCGCGTGATGCCGGGAATCTCAAAGGCGATGTCCAGCTCGTGCCGGTGCTCAAACCGCCCGATTTGCTCGTGGGTCATCACGCTGTAAGCGAGGCTGCGGGTGTCGTCCGGCGTCAGCGGCGGCCCGTCCTGCACAATGACGCGTCCGTTCAGGCGCATGGCGGGCGGGCTGCCGGCCTTCATAAACAGGTCAGAGGCTTTCTTTTCTGCTGCCGACCGCAGCAGGGTATCCAGTTCAATCATAGTTATCGTTCCTTTCACGTGTTTCCGGCCTTGCCTGGGGCGGCCATGCCCCCGCACCGGGACGTTTTATAGCTGCCGCGCCAAAAGGCTGTACACAACCGCGCCTGCGCCCAGGGCTGCCAGCACCACCAGGACGACCATCCAGGGCCGCGCGGTGCGCGGGGTTTCGCTTCGTCCGCTGACTGAGCGGGCCTGTCCGGGCGGCATCTGATAACGCGGCAAAGTCAGCCTGCCGAAATGAGGATTGCGCACGACAATCTGGTAGGAATAGGTCGTGCCGTGCTGGGTCATCGCAATCTGGACATGATTATCGGCATAGTCGCGCAGTCCCTGAAACCCAAAGCCCGGCTCGGTGAAGTAAGTCAGGCCGATCTGGTGATAGCCCCGAAACGCATTAACAAACGGCGCAACTTCCAAAGTGTCCGAGCGGGGCGTCAGCGCGCCCGAAACCGTGCATTCCAGCCCAGTCATCTTGCCGCGGACGTTCTGGATGGGAGGCGGCAGATCGGTAATCTTGACATCGGAGAAGCGCCACCCAGTTTCCAACTGGAGCGCCTTGAGGTCGCGCTGCGCCTGCGCGTGCGGCACGACATTGGGATAAGTCACGCCGACCTGTCCCTGCCCGGAAGACAAAGCATAGACCAGAATTAAAACATTGGGACGCTGGGAGGCAGGGGCCGCGTGCGCGGGATGGGCAGGTGCAAAGGCAAGCGCAAGGGCAAGACACAGGCAGGCGATACGCCACGCGCGCGGCACAGCGACGGGAAAGATGGGAATGGGGAAAGCGTCGCGACCGGTCATTGGGGCGGCGCTGCTTTCTGGTACATGGCGAGCGCTTTGGCGCGCTGGGCGGCATGGTCCACAACCGGGGCGGGATAGTCCGCGCACCCAAGATGCGCGCGCTCGGAGGGCGACAGCTTCCAGGGCGTATGGATCATGCCGGCGGGCAGTTTGGCAAGTTCAGGCACCCAGCGGCGCACATACGCGCCGTCCGGGTCAAACTTTTCCCCCTGCAATGTTGGGTTGAAGATGCGAAAGAAAGGCTGGGCATCTGTGCCTGTGCCTGCCGCCCACTGCCAGCCCCCATTATTGGCCGCCTGGTCGCCGTCCACAAGCTGCTGCATAAAGTACTGCTCGCCCCAGCGCCAGTCTATCAGCAAATCTTTGGTGAGGAACGAGGCGACAATCATGCGGCCTCGGTTGTGCATCCAGGCTTCGGAGTTCATCTGGCGCATGGCGGCATCCACAATTGGGTACCCTGTCCGTCCCTGCTTCCATGCGCCAAACAGCGTCTCGTCGTTCTCCCATTCCAGCGCGTCAAACTGCGGGCGGAATGCGCTCCCAGCGACATGGGGAAACTCGGCGAGTATCTGCAGGTAAAAGTCGTGCCAGGCCATTTCGTTGAGGAACGAAACTGCGCCGCCGCCGGATGTTTGATGCTCCGCGCGCGCTTCTTTGCTGGGGCTGGGCTTGGCCGCGCCCTTTTGGGACACCCGCCGAACGGCATCGGTCATGGTGCGCATGCCCAATGTGCCCAGGTGCAGGTGTCGGGAAAGACGAGACGTGCTGTCTTCGGCCAACTGGTCGCGATGCGCGCCGTAGTCAGAGACTTTGTTTTGGAGAAACTCCTGAAGCAGCTCCTGCGCCATTGTTTCTCCTCCGCAGGCAAAGGTCTGCTGCGTGTGGAACTTCAGAATGTCGGCTTTGGGAATAGGACTGCCGTGCGCATTGCTGGGCACGGAGATGTGCTGGGGAGCGGGCAGGGGAGCGTCGGCAGGCTTGTCAAACCAAATGCGCTTGTAGGGCGAGAAGACCGTGTACGGCTGCCCGCCGTGCGAGACGATCTCTCCCGCCTCAAACAAGGCCACGTCTTTGAATACTTCCAGCACCGTGCCGTTTGCGTCGAGCGCGGCTTTGACCTGAGCATCCCGCGCCGCGCCGAATGGCTCATATTCGCGGTGATGAAACACGGCTTCGGCCCCAAACTCTTTGACGGCCTGGATCAATGCGTCCGGGGTTTTGCCCTCGCGCACGACCAGTCTGCCGCCTCGCGCCTGAAGGTTGGCGTCCAGAACACGCAGGGCATCCAGCAGAAACGCGACGCGCGCCGCACCCGTATCGGGCCTGCGCAGAATAGTTTCGTCTAAGATAAACAGCGGCACGACATGCGTTGCGGCAAGGCAGGCATGGTGCAAAGCGGCGTTGTCACTCGTGCGCAAGTCCCGGCGCAGCCAGACAATAGCCGTATGATAGTGATTTGTTTCCGCCACTCGATTGCCGCCCCTGTCTTTTCTCCTGTATTATACTGCCCAAACAGGGCACGATGCAACCGCAAGGCGGCGGCGGGAGTATCTCATTTCGCGCAGGCCGGCGGCGGCGCATTTTTTCTGGGGCTGATGCGGCTTTCTCCGCATTGCCTGCGCGCTGTGAAGGCGTGGAAAGCGCGTCTCAAGCCTGTACCGACGACGGAAGAAACTGTTCCGTCGCTGCAGCGCGCTGGGTACGCCGTTGCAGCGCGCAGGCAACGCCGCTGGAACAGGGAGGGAAAACCGACAGGGAGGCAAGACCGAGCCGAAATGAACACCTCTCAGGCCGGCGGGTCAAAACGCGCGCTCAACAGCGCATCCGGTCACGGATCACAGACGGCAGCAGGTCTGGGGTCAATGTACGGGCGTCACGGTCAGCCAGCACGACGCAGCGTTCTATGGCGTTCTCCAGTTCGCGCACATTGCCGGGCCAGGGGTAGCCGACCAGGCTGTGCATCGCCGCCGGGTTGACATCGGATAAGTGTGTCCCGTTTTCGGCATTGAACTTGCGCAGAAAACCCTCCACCAGCATGGGGATGTCTTCCCGCCGTTCGCGCAGGGGCGGCAGCAATATTTGGATGACGTGCAGGCGATAGTACAAGTCCTCGCGGAACTTGCCTTCGGCAATCCGCTTTTCCAAGTCCGCATTGGTGGCGGCGACCACGCGCACGTCCACTTTGATTGCTTTGACGCCGCCGACTCGCTCAAACTCGCGCTGCTGCAATACGCGCAGGAGTTTGATCTGCACAGGCATCGGCACATCTCCGATCTCGTCCAGAAACAAAGTCCCCCCATGCGCCATCTCAAAGCGGCCTTTGCGTTCGGTGGCCGCCCCCGTGAAAGCGTTCTTTTCGTGCCCGAACAGCTCGCTTTCCAGCAATGTCTCGGACAGGGCGGCACAAGACACGGCGACAAACGGCTCAGCCGCACGTTCGGACTGCTCATGCAGGGCGCGGGCGACCAGTTCCTTGCCGGTGCCGCTTTCGCCGCGCACCAGAACTGTCGCGCGCGAGGCCGCCGCGCGGGTGACTGTTTTGTTGACTTCCAGCATGGCCGGGCTGATTGCCGTGCCCATGTTCGGCATGTCGCGCTTTTGGCTTGCGCCGCCCAAAGCGGCCCTTTGCGCTTCTAGGGAGCGCGCAAGGGCACGCTTCACCACTGCCCGTATCTCGTCCACGTCAAAGGGCTTGGTGATATAATCCGACGCCCCGTAATGCATCGCATCCACGCAGGTCTTGATGGTGGCATAAGCCGTAATCATAATCGCCGTGACATCCGGCTGGCGCAGCTTGATCTTTTGCAGCAGCTCCACGCCGTTCATGTCCGGCATAATGAGGTCTGTGATCAATACATGGACAGGCTGCGCGGCGGCCAACTCTAGGGCTTTGACGCCGTTTTCGGCGACATGGACATCGTAGCCGTCTTTGACAAAGATGGCCTGCAGGATACGCCGGATGTTGGGTTCATCGTCGGCGATCAGCAGCGTCTTTTTGTCTGCTTCACTTGCCTTGCTGTCTGCTTTAGGGAATGCTGTGGTACTGCTCATACAACGGGTGCTGCCTTTGCTGAATAAGAAAACGGATGACGGGTATGAATTATAACGGGTTGGAATTAGGTGATAGGAGAAGCGCGCGCTTCGTACAGCCTGCCCGGCGTGTCGCTGCGCTGGTCGGTGATCTCAGCGCGCGCGTGGGACATCATTTCCAAGTGCAGCGGGTTCACCGGCAGGTGCAGCGTGAATGTAGACCCTTCGCCGGGCGTGGTGCGCACAGACAAGCGCCCCCCATGTGTTTCGGCAATCTTGCGCGCAATCGCCAGCCCCAGGCCCGTGCCTTTGGTTTTGGTGGTAAAGAACGGCGTCCATATCTTCTCCATCTTGTCCGAGGGGATGCCGTTGCCGGTGTCTGTGAAGGACAGTTCTACGATGTCGGTGGCGGCGAAGTAGCGTGTCCCAATCGTCAGGTAGCCGCCATGCGGCATGGCCTGCACGGCATTGATGACGATGTTTTTCATCACCTGCTCGATCTGTCCTTTGTCGATAAACAGCAGGGGCAGGTCGTCATCCAGGGCCGGAATGACCGTCACTTCGTGGCTGCTCAGATAGGTCTGCATAAACTGAACCAGACGCGAAACTTGCGCATTGAGGTTGACCTGCCGCATCTCGGGCGGGGTGACCCGGCTGAACTCCAGAAACTCCGTGGTCATGCGGTTCAGCCCATTGGCTTCGTCCACGATGATGTCCAGAAACTCGCCGTGCTGGGCGACATAGTCGGCGGGAAGCTCGGAACGCAGAAGCTGGGCCGCGCCTTTGATCGATGACAAGGGGTTGCGCAGCTCGTGGGCGATATTGGCGGCTAATTGCCCGGTTTCGGCCAGTTTGCTGACCCGCTCCACTTCTTCTTTCATCTGGATTTCGCCCGTCACGTCCTCAAACACAACCACAATGCCCAGGTACTCCCCGGCCTCGGAGCGCAGCTGCGAGGCCGACAGGTTGACATACGTTTCTTCCCCCTGCGGCGACCGATAGCAAAGCTGGTTGCGCGTAAAGACTTTGCCGGTCTGGGCGGTCAGTTCCACCATCCGCATGGTTTCATCGCGCACGGGCGTGTCCACTTGCAGCATTCGGATAAACTCACTGTAGTGTCGCCCGACAATTTGGTGCGCCCGCAGATTGATAATCTCTTCGGCTCGCCGGTTCCACGTCACGATAAACCCGTTTTTATCTACAGTAATCACGCCCGCCGCGATAGAGCGCAGGATGTTGTCCGTGTAGCGGGTCAATGTGCGCAGGCTGCTCATTTCCCGGTAAATGGTTGCCGCCTGCGATGTGACCAGGTGCAGCATCTTGACGCTGTCTTCGCTGTACACGTTCCGTGACTGGCTTTGCATCGTCAGCACGCCGATCATTTCATCTCCGACAATCAGTGGCAGGGCCAATTCTGAGGGTGCGGCGCTGTTCTTTTTGCGGCCCGACTGCGTGGCGATCAATGCGGTGCGCTCGCGCAAAGAACGCGCGGCGATGCTGTCGCCGTCCAAAGCCAATGTGTCCCTGCCGACCCGCCCCTCCGAGTTTGGGCCGCGTGCCGCCCGCACAGTCAGGGTTTTGCCGTCCTCGTTGATGGTCAGCAGGCTGGACTCATCGCTCCACACTAAACTGGCGACAATGTCCAGTATGGAATCCAATGCTTCATCCAGCGCCGTGGCCGCCCGCAGTTTTTGCATCAGTTCGCGGATGGCCGAAAGTTCCAGCTCCCGCTGCCCAATGCGCCGCTCATACGAACGGGCATTGGCGAGCACGGCGGCGGCCTGCTGCGAGGCGGCGGCGATCAAAGTCACCGCGCCGCTGCTGTACTCGCCGCTTTGCCGGCCCAGGGCCAGAAACCCAATAATCTCATCGTCCACGATGAGGGGAATCAGTGCGGCGGCCCGATTTTGACGCATAAACAACGCGCGGATAGGTCGCCACTCCGGCCCCAGCGCGGACTCGGCGTCGTCGCGTGACAGCAGGCGCGGCAGTCGCATGTCACGCGCGTGGGGCCACACGGGAACCGGGGAAACAAACGATTTCAGTCTTCGGCTCAGCTCGGGTTCCACGCCGTGCCAATGAACTGCGCCCAAGCCGTCTTTGGCGGCACTAAACAGCAAAAGCAACCCGGCATCGCTGTCCGTGATCTTGATCGCAAGCTCAGTGATGGTTTCCGCCGCTGTTTGTACCCCGGATGTGGCGGCCAGCGTGCTGGAAAACTCGTAAAGCGTCGTCAGCTCCGCGAAGCGTTTTTCCTGGCCTTGATAAAAGCGCGCGTTTTCAATCGCGATGCCTGCCTGCCCCACAAATGTAGACAGCAAATCCGTGCTGCCGGGCGTGATTGGCCGGTGCGAGCCTGTATTGCTGACCACCAGGACGCCGATGCACCGCCCACGCGCGACAATCGGCTGCGCATAGTACGACTCCATGCCCAGCAGTTCGCCGTAAGCCCGCAGTTCGGGAACCGTCTCGCCGATGTCCTCCACCAGGATCGGCACCTGACGCTGCGCCACCTGGCCGATGACGCCTTCGCCCACCTCAAACTCTTCTTCACGGGTGGGAAACGACTCTTCACGGGTGGGAAGCGGCGACCACGGAAAGCCCCGCACGATTCGCGGCGCGAACTTGCCGCTTTCCATGTCGGCCAGATAAATGCGGCAGCGGTCAAAATGCACGACATCCACGATGTTGTCCGCGACTTGATTGAGCACCTGGTCTAGATCAAGCGTGGAGGAAATTGTTTCCGTCAGCGCGGCCAGTGTCGACAGCTCCTGAAGCTTGTGGTTGAGACGCGCATAAAGCTGGGCGTTGTTGACGGCTAAAGACACCTGCGTGCCGAAGATAGAAAACAAGCGCAGGTCTTCATCCGTAAAGCAGGGACGATCCGCCGCCCGCCGGATACACAGCACGCCCTGCACATGCCCGTCCTCATCCCGCATGGGCATGCAGATGGACGACCCGATCCCGGCCTGCCGGGCGAACACATCCGCGAAACGCCCATCCCCGACGAGTGAATCCAGCCGCAGAGCTTCGCCGGTCGCCGCAACCTGTCCCGCAATGCCTTCCCCGACAAAAATGCGCGTGTTTTCCACCACTTCATCCGCCAGCCCATACGAGGCCGCGATCAGAAATGGCTCGTTTTCCGCCATCCTCAGCAGCAAAGAACACGCCTGCGCATCCATCACCTGCGCGGCCCGCTCGGTAATCATTTCCAGCAGGCGATCAATCTCCACCTTGTCCATCGCCTGCCCGACTTCATACACGGTGGCGACTTCCCGAATGCGCCGCTCCACATCGCGCTGCGCCTGCGCCATGCGCTGCTGTGACTGGCCGACCTCCATGCGCAGGCGCGCTTGACGCAGCCCGATCAGGAAAAACGGCTCCAGCGCTTCCGCCATCGCCCGGCATCGCACCGCGTCTCGTGCCCCAGCGAAGTCCACCGCCCACACCCCGACCGGCGCGCCTTCGTCTTCCAGCGCGTGCCCTTCCTGCGGCTTGCGCCGCCCGCCTTCCATGCCGCCTGCGCCGCCGCGCGCAAGTTCGGCGTTTCCACCCCGCCCGCCAGGCACAGTTTCGTTCCTGCCGGGGTCGTGGTGACCTGGTACAGCGCCGCGCCCGCTGTTTGCAATGCCTGCCCCGCCAAAGCCGCGATTTTGGCGGGCGTGTCTTCGGCATCTTCCGCGCACAGCCGGGCGGCTTCCATCAGCAGGGGCGCTAAGTTGTGATCCCATTCGGGCATGTCGTTCATACAATCACTTGTCAGTCATTATCCGTCACTTTTTGCTGGGTGTCAAGGAATAATGATTTTGACCCGGCCTTGAAGAACCCATCGGGTACGCTTTTTCCGGCATGCGTTTGTCCTGCCCGCCGACCGGGAACAACACAACATCAATCCTATCGCCCGTGCCCCGGAGATTTTCATGGCTCAAGACGACAATTCAGTCCCCAACAACAACCTGTCTTCCGGTGAGCGCGCTTCTGCGCCCGCCTTTCGCGACCGGGCCGAAGAAGTCGCCGACCGCGCCGTTTTGGGCGGCGCGGCCATCGACCACAGCCTCGCCAACGAAATCGCCGCCAAGACCGAAACCCCGCAGGAGGCCGCTATTGACGCCGCCAACGGCCTGCGCGGCAGCAAAGGCCGCACGCCCCGCCCGGAAGACTTTGAGGGCCTGCTGACCCCGGAAGGCAACAGCGGCGACATTGTCGGCAGCGACATCGGGGCCGGCAGCCCGTTTGTGTTCGGCAAAGATGCCAGCCTCGGCGACACCGACCCGAAGTAGCCTCGCTTTTGTTCTTCTGACTTTTGTTCTTCTGATGCCCTCAATTGTCGGCAGACCCGTGCGAGATACTTATGCCTCTGCCGCGCACCAACCAGCGCACCGCAGGGTCGGATCAACCCGCCGTCTCGCCGGAGCATCGGGCTATCTTGCCCCCGGCGGCCGCCTCTTGGAGCACGAACACTACCACGGCCTCGCCGCTCGCGCTTTGACCGAAGGGCTGCCCGTCCATGATGACGTGCGCACCTTCCAGGATGCCAACCGCCTCGACCGCGCCCTCCACGTCCGCCGCCGCTAATTGCCCCCGTCCCGGAACTCCCTCTTTGCCGCCGGGCCGTCCCTGTTTCCAGTGCGTTCCCTGGGCGCGGTGCAGGCATTCCCACGGCATACCGACGACGGAAAGATTTCTTCCGTCGTCGGTTCGCGCTGGCAAAGCGTTCAGAAAGCGCAGGCCGCACCGAGGAAACAGGCTGTCGCCGTGATCAGCCACCGAGACCCGCAAACGGTATAATAAACAGCGGAGAAGACCTGATGACAACGACACTCAGCCCTGAAGCCAAAGTCTATGAGGAAGTCGTCAACCTGATTGCCACAGGCGGCGGTTCTGCCTCTGTGGCCGCCTTCCGTCCCTCGGAAGCCGCCAAAGCCGGTGTATGCGAGCTGCTGGCCCACCAGCACTCAGCGAATAGCCCTGCTTCGTAGTTGCGCGCCCTCAGACCAGCAACTTTGGCGGGCAGCCCTCCCGCTAGACGGACGCCCACTTTCAGTCGCGCATTCTTATGTCTGTCGGCACTTGAACTGCTTGGCACGATTGAATAAGCCCTCGCGCAGACGCAGACTGCCTCCTCCCAAACACGCTTATGCCAGCCCTGCGGCCAAAAAAGAGTACAACCTGTATGCAGGAAAGCGGGCAGACAGCATAGAAAATCCATTGAATAATTTACATCAGAAAGGCATGTAATCATGTCACAAGTGAGTTTGGATGATTTGCTGCAACGGATGCAAAGCATTGCTGAGGCCGTCAACCAATTTAAGTCTGAGGTTGTTCAGCAACAAGCATTTACATTGCTGATGCAGGCTGCGGGTGTAGAACACGGCAAAACGGTTTCAGAAGAACCAACCCTAGATGCTAAACAAATCACCAGCAGTATGGAAGATGCAGTTAGGCCAGTAAACCGAAAGCCAGCACCAAAACGTGAGAAATTAAATGCAAACAAACCTAGTCTCATCAGCGACTTGAACTTAAGACCACAAAACACTGTTTCGCTGAGGGATTTCGTTGCCGAAAAAACACCAAAAACGAATGAGGAACATTTCGCCGTTTTTGTTTACTATCTACAACATAAACTTAACATCAGTGGCATAAATCAAAACCACATCTACACAGGCTTTAAGGAACTAAACATCAAGGTTCCTATAGATATAAATGACGGCTTGTACAAATGTGCTCATCGAAAAGGTTGGATTGATGCGTCAGATACATCCAACATCACTATAACAACGCGCGGCGAAAACTTTGTAGAACATGACTTGCCTAAGCAGGAGCCAAAAAAGTAATATCAAAACATGGCAATTCAAAGCATAGATACCTCTTCTGTTCTTGCGAACATTCCCACTGGCTTACGGACGCCCCTGTTGCAAGAGTTTAACGATATTGTAAAGAATTACCGTGAGCAAAGATGGGAGCCTACAGAATTAAAGGGGGGTAAGTTCAGCGAAGTTGTCTATACTATCCTAAAGGGATATATAACCAATGGTGCTAGTTTTAACTGTCATAGGAGTTACGCAGTTGGTTCTAACTGAATGGTCGGCTTTTGCAAATAGAGCCGAATGGCCTCACGAATAAGACCCGCTTTGGCGGCATAGCCGCTGATACCTGTCTTGAGCCGATGTGCTTCCAAGCGCACGAACGCCCGCAAAGACAACAAAATATGACACTTCTGTGCTTTTGCACTTCGCACCTGCGCCCGTTCGATGCCGCAGCACTGCTTTAACTGACGGTGGTAGTTCTCGATGGCGAACACTTGGCGCACTAACTCGCGCCGCTCGATGTCCTCCATCTTCAGATCGTCGGTCGCCCAATACTCAATCTTTTCATGTTGCGCGTCGCCGTTAGGAGCAACCGTCCGAAACACTTGAATGAAACCAAAGCCTTTTAGGTGAACCTCACGTCCGTGAGCAGGAATATCTAGGCGCTCGACTGCGACGTTGCCAGTGTCATCGGGGTTCACCTGACGGTTGGATTTCAGTCTGGTCAAGAAGTGCCAGCCGTGCCCGCGCACCGCCTTCAGGTTCGCCAGGCTGCTGTACCAGCCGTCGAAGCACACATAACGCGGACGGAACTGTCGCTCTTTGGCCGCTTGCAGCATTGCCAGAAAATGGTCGTTTTTCGTGACCTGTTCCTTGCCTTCTTCGGCAGGCTCGTACAAGCGGCAGTCGCAGGGCAGGCTGATCAGGCCGTCCGTCCAAAGCAGAGTGGTTAGGTTGATGCCTTCCACGACTGCGTGGTGCTTGCCGCTCCAATGGCGCGTCACCAGGCCCATCTTCTGCGCGTAAGGCTTGTCCAGCGTGGTGTCGTCCACGACCAGCAGGCCGCGCCGTTTGTCGATCAGCGGCTCGACTTCCTGCCACAACGCCGTCGTATTAGGCGGCAGTCTTGTCAAGAGGCGCGTATAGGCGTCATGGGACGCACTCTCGGCACAGCGGGCCGCCTCCGTGCAGGTGTAGACCCGCTGGGCGGCGATCAAGAACTGAATGTAGTCAACATCGGAAACTTTAGGCGCGTTCATCAAGCAAAGTATGAACCCGAAAAACAGCCTAAGTCAACTGCGTAAGTCCTATACTGTATTTCTCGACCGTGCCGTGCTGGCTGTCCCACTCTAAAATGGTTCCATCCGCCATCTTCCAACGCGCACGAAGGCTGCCTCCACCCTGCACAGGCGTTTTAGACCTTGCTTTCTGCGCGTTCGGGAAGCCCGGCAATTGTTGTGGAGGTGAATGATACGCCAAAACATTATACCATAGATGCCGGGCAGAAGTTCGCCGCGCTCGCTCCTGATTCCTTCCTTCTTTGCACCCCGTCTCAGTGCAGCTTGGCAGCGATTGGCATGGGCGTCAGCAGGCACGCTCCCTTGTTGCCCCAGCAAACAATTTGTCCCTGGTCGTTGATGGCGTCTGCTTCGTATAGCACCCAGCCTGATTTGTGCGCCAGCAAACGGTTCAAGTCGGTCATGCGCCCATGCTGCCACACAAACGCATGGGTGATTTCCTCCTGCTTGTCCATCTTGCCAGTGCCATACGAGCCAACTACCTGCCCACGGTTGTTGATGGCAGCGGCATTGCTCGCCCCGCCTGAACGGGGGCCGATGTCCTCACATCGCCGCTTCCGCCAGACGCAGGCGCGAGGGACGCTGACTGAGTTTCGCGTTTTTTGGTACTGTCCAATAATCCAGCCCGCACCATTGGCGCCGGTCACTGTTTGATTTTCCCCTGACAGCGGCGCGACGCTCAGCGGGCTGTCAATGGCAACAAACTGCCCCTGACTGTTGACCCACACGTCAGCCTTAGCCGTATCGCACAATTGATATTTGCCTGCATGGTACAGGTAAGTCTTGTAAACAACATCATCGGGATTAGGGGCCTGCAAAGTGACGCGCACCAGAATATCGCCGTTTCGGTTGATCCCGTCCGGCAATGGATTGGCTAAGTCCGAGGCGTCCGCTGGCGGCAAGACTACGACATGTCCGCTTTGCCAAATGAATACCTCACCAGAGGCGGAGGCCCATCCAGCATCTTCCACGTCGTAGAACGTGCCGACAACCGTACTTGCGTCGTTGATGCCCGCCGCCTCTGTTTTGCTGTAGCGCGGATCATGCAGAGGGTTATGAATTGTCCACCGCTTGCCATGCTGCCACACAACATCGCCGCAAGCCACCATCCCCTGGCTGTTGATGAACGCAGGGCTGTAGGGCAGATTGAGGCCCAGCAGTGGCGTTATACCGTAACAAACAGAGGGTGCTGCCGCCGCTCGTTGGCCTAATCCGACCGCAAGCAGCCCAACAACACCGAGAATGCATTTAGGAAAGCGCTTCATGGTTCACCAAGCCCAATTTTTGTAGAATACAGGGGCAGTTCCTTGACAATCTGCTCCCACGTCACGGCGGCGATTTTTTGCGTGCGCGTGTGCCATGTCAACCAATCTCCTGCCATGTTCTTGCTGTGATGAACTGAGACAAATGTCCAGCATTGGTGGTAGCGATAATAACTTCCCCTTCTGGCAGACCCAGTGCAAGTACCTGTGCCGCCAGAATAACGTCCCCGTCCAGTGCGTGTGGGTCGGCAGTTTGGCGATTGGCAAGGCGGGCGTCCGCCCACAACTGCGCGGCCTGACGCATCATCTGCGTCGTGAGTGGCAGGTAACTGAGGGTGTTGGTCAGGGCATCAAGGTTGGCAAGGCCCGCTGTTTTACCCGCTCGCACCAACTCGCGCCGCACTTCGTAATCTGCGATTTCCGGCACAACCACGCGCACGCCCCGTACCGTGAGTGCCCGCACCCACTGACGGCACGCCAGCGCATCGAGTTTGGCCTTTGGGCTTGTCGCCAAACTGAGCGGCCCGGTGTCCAGCACAACGGCCCGCAATACGGAAACAAGTTCCGTCACGCGCCTGCGCCTGTTTGCAGGGTTTGGCTCCCGCGTAGGGAAATGGGATACTCCCGCTCAGCCTGTGTAAGCAGGGCCAGCGTTTCGCGCTGCTCGGCCTCATCGCCTTCGGTCGGGGCGTCCAATGCGGCTAATGCGCGGGTCACGCCTTCGGGCGTTGCCAGCCGGTCAACAAGCGGGTTGGCAAGGGAAGCGTCAGATGCGGGTTCCAACTGCGCCAGTACATCGGCTCGCGCCACGCGCACAATGCGCGAGCCTGTCAGTGTGCGTGCGGGCAAAAGGCCCTGCCGAATGCGGTTTCTAACCGTGCGTGGGTCAACGTGCAAAAGGTTTGCGACCTCTGTGATAGACAGCAATTCGGAAGACTGAGTTTCGGTTTGCATAGTTTGTCCCTTGCTGACATTATGCACCAGCACAGTGAATACAGGCGGCTTTTGCAAATGACACCAGTGAAAAAGGCAGTATGGTAGAGGGAGGGGTGGAAGCAACCCTTTGTACTACCTGCGCAGGGTGATATTCGCCGTGTTCGCCCCTAATTCCTTCCTTCTTTGCCGCCAGCATTTGCTTGAACATCTTTGCGGATGCTGTTGATATACTTGAGAGAACGCATCATCTTAAACCACTAAAGCGTCGTCAGAATGCTTGATAATGCATCTAGCCATTGATAACAAGGTTCGTCTATAGGCGCAATCTCAGGGCGCAGC
>JAABUQ010003932.1_pt1 | contig 26288 bp, 19 predicted proteins | sample 5560001 | NCBI WGS metagenome assembly JAABUQ01 (sample SAMN10711888, study PRJNA513371) | rock metagenome | isolation source: Antarctica rocks | place: Antarctica: Victoria Land, Finger Mt nord | collected 2015-12-18 | reverse complement strand
AGACGATCTGAAGCGAGTACAGAAGAAGATTCTTCGGCGGCTCCTGGAGCCAGTGAAGCTGCCGGACTACTTTTTTGGGGCTGTGCCAAAGCGCTCTGTTGGCTGTCACGCGAAGAGGCATCTCGGAACAACAACCATCGTCAAGATGGACATAGAACGTTATTACCCTAACATCACAGCGCGGCATGTCTATAAGGTTTGGACAGCAGTACTTGGTTGTTCCCCTGAGATCGCCGCGCTACTAACAAAACTGACAACCTGCAACTTCTATCTTCCCCAAAGTGCACCTACTAGCCCTGCGCTTGCCAACCTGCTTTTAGCATCCTTCTACGATCCAGTTGTAAAGATCTGCGTGGATTTAGGAGTCACAACCACTGTATGGGTTGACGACCTCACCTTCTCAGGCCCGCGTGCCCGCGAGGTCATCGAGCCAGCGCGACAGACCTTTGCGGCTAACGGTTTCAAAATCTCCCGGCAGAAGCTAGAGATCCTTGGTCCTCGTGACGCTAAGCACGTTACGGGACCGCGCCTAGGCCTAGAAGCTCTTCGCGCTTCCGGTGAGACCTTGAGCGACATCCGAGCAGGCCTCTTCCATCTCCGCTGCGGGCGTTTTACGGCTAAAGAGACGGCCAAAGATGTTCAGAGCTTGCAAGGCAAGGTCGCCTATGTTCGGTCGATCTGTCCAGCAGATGCTGAAGTAGCGGAAGCCGAGCTGTTGAACATCGTGAGATCACCGCAAAGATGAAACAGAGAATGCAGCAGCTGTTGCAATAGGAACATCACCTGTTCTACAATGAAAGCCATGGGCGGGAAAGCGGCTCTCCGCAAAGACACTGACTACGAGACCCGGTTTCGGTGTGCCGGTGGGATAGGCATTCTCCGGGAGGAGGTCTGGGTGAACGGTAAAGGTAAAGTTGTTCGATACAATCTGGCGTTCCTCTTGCCTCACCTGTCCCGAGTAGACAAAGGCCGCGTACTTGGCTTCGACAACGCACATGGAATCCATGAGCGTCACTCTACCGGTGACGTACGCCCAGTTCAGTTCAGAGGGTATCTGGCCACTGCAAAGCGTTTCTATCGGGAAGCAGAAGCTATCAGGAGAAGCTATGAAAACTAAGGTTTTCCACGACGGATTTGATGGGCATGTGCGACGCTCGCTAGAGCGAGCCACGAAAAGAGAGAGTGGTCAGCCGTTGGAGGCAGAGAAGATCATCACCTTTGCTGACCCGCTTGACATGATGGAATGCCTGACAGCACAACGCGTTCGCATTTGCCAAATCGTTAGGACGAAGCAGCTGAGTATATCGGGTTTAGCCCAGGAATTGGGCCGCAATCGAGGGTCAGTGACCCGAGACGTGAACAAGCTCAAGGGATTCGGGCTGATCCGTCTACGACAACAGGTAAACCCAGGACACGGCGTAGTGCAGATCGTTGAGCCCGTCGCACAGAGGCTTCAGATGCGTGTTGCTTTGTAGTCACTTGGCATACGGAAAGTTGAGACTTTAGAACAAGATGAAGAGGCGTGACCCAAACACACTCAGCAAACCACTCCAAAATTACTACAGAGATCTAGAAGGTTTTGCAGAGCAGAACATCACGCATGAGACAGCTGTCCGGTCGGCATTCCAGAATTTGCTTGCAGACAGCGCGAGATCTCACGACTGGATGCTCATTCCAGAACTTGGGAAGTCGGGTACGCGACGGGTGATTCCAGATGGAACCCTTCGCGATATCAACAACCTTCCGAGAGGCTACTGGGAAGCCAAAGACACAAAAGACAAGCTCGACCCAGAGATAGCGAAGAAAATTGCTCTTGGATACCCCTTAATGAACCTCATTTTTCAGGACACCCGCGAAGGTGTTCTTTACCACAATAGCGGTGTGGCCTACCGAGCAAATCTTGCTGATTCCGACCAGCTCTCAGAACTGGGGGCTGTTGAGCGACATTGGCTAAAGCACTAGACCCTCTGTCAATCGAACAGAAAGGCGGCAAGGCAAGCGCCGGGGACGCGGCGTAGCGGGTTCCTACATCAACAAGGTCGTGATTCCGCTTCTGTGCAAGAAAGCCGCCGTCCCGATGGACGACGCCCGTGGACGTATCACCAGTCACCGGGCCAGGGCTACCATCGCCTCGCAGCTCTATAACGCGAAGGAACCGCTGAGTCTGTTCGAGCTACAGGAATGGCTCGGTCACAGTTTCCCTGAGTCAACTCGGCATTACACGAAGATCACACCAACCAAACTTGCGAAGTCCTACCAGGATGCTGGTTACTTCGCCCGGAACCTGAGGGCCGTCGAGGTTCTCATCGACCGGAGCCCACGCAGAGCCCTCGAGCGCCTCAAGTTTGAGCATGGCGGTCAGGAGCACTCCCACACGGTGGGTAGGGAGCGTGGCTATGAGATGTCTGAGACGGTTGGCTTTTGAGGAACCAAGCGCATCCATGCCCGGAGCGTAAACATCGACGCCGATAGTATCGAGCACGAGTTCGCCGAAGGTTGTGTTGCTAAACCCCATAACGTACCCGTCGCCCATTCTGAGCAGCTTCTCGATCACTCGTCTTTCAATGTTCGTCAAGCCGACATTGTTCGTAGCTCACTCCTGTGGCGGAATTGGTCAAAAGGCTACGGGACCAACCTCCCTTTGTCGAAAAACTAGAAGACGCGTAAAGACGAATCAGCCTTTCCTCAAGCGCGCTTTTGCATAGCCGATCACGCGCTCTGCTTTTTCCGGAGCATCTCGCAAGGTCGTATCCACCAGCGCGAGCGTCGGCCAGTCGAACATCGTCATCAACTGCTCGAAGTTGTACTTGCAGTATCCAAGCTCATGTACACCCGTAGAACCGCGGCTAGGCTCGCCCATGGCAAGGTGCGCGAAACGGCGGCCGAAACGGCTGGACCAGTTTTTATATGCTGCCGGAGTTTGTCCCGCGTGCAAAAAGCTGAAAGTGGTATCGAGCCAGCTCTCGGTCGCGATCATCAGGTTGGGGTTTTCGTCCCGGAGGTCGCCAACAATTTTGCGCAGGCCGTCGATCGGCGGATGGAGCCGGTCGTTGTCCAAGCTGGGTTGCGTATCGAAGAAGGCACCGTCGATGCCATAGTCGCGCATGGTCGCGCGCACCTGCTCCGTAAGGTGCTGCCGCCAGCCCGGAGCACCCGGGTTCAGCCACGCTGAGCCGTTCGTGTCGCTGCCGCGCACCGTGGACCAATCGACCGAGTAGCCGCGCAGCGGTGTCCAGCCCAAATTGCCGTCTCCCTCAAAGTGCGACCCAGGGGCGTACTCGGCAAAGCCTGGAGTGCCCGGCATGGCGGCATTACCGGCGTACATCGGCATGACGTGCGCGCCTTTGTTGTGCGCGCCTTGAATCAGCGCGTGAAAGCCGGCATCGCCGCCCATACGCGAATGCGGCACGCTGTTGCCGTAGCTGCGGTAGTAGCGGCCTTCCCATCCTGCGATGAAAAACAGTACGTGCTTGCCCGGGATGCGCGCCGTGACCCAGTCGATATTGGCGCGCATGGCGGCGTAGTCGTTCAAGACGTATCCGCTCCAGTGCATTCCGTGCAGGCACACTACCAAACCGAGGTCGTGTACCCAGGACGGCATATCGGTGCGGCGCTCCCACGGGAGCATGCCTGCTTGCTTTTCAAGCAGCGCAATGCGACTTTCGATGGCTTCATCGAGAGTGGTGTTGCCGAGAATCTCCCACTCGGGGGCCGCAAAGCTGTTGGACCAGTAGCGTGCATCCTGCTCGACGATAAGCTCGATACGTGAGTCGCCGCTCGGCTCGCGCGCAGCAACGAACCGTCGGGGACGCGGCGTTGCATCGAGCGATGAGAAGCTGATGCCGCGCTCGCCGTTGTGCGCGAGAAACCAGACAGGCGAGCCGCCCTGATAACTCGGATACGAGAGAGCCAGCGACTCGGGCGGCACCGGAGCGAGATTCGCCACGGCCTCCCAGCTGGTAAAGCCGATGCGCCCCTCCGGCAGTTCGTGCAGGATGAGCTTGACCGCGCGTACCGGCTCCTTTTCGACCGTCGCGGTGATAAACACGCTGATGCGCTCGCCACGCTTGCTCAGCCGTACCTCGCATAATCCATCGACATGTTGCTGCTGGCCTGCTGTGGTGAGTTGGGTGGCACGAATAACTACGGCGTGCGCGTCTCCGGTCAGATGCAGGCTGCCGGCGTGGAGAGAGTAGGTGTTCTCATCGGCGCCGGTCGTGACAACCTGCACGGAGAACGCCAGACCCAGCGCGCGCATGAGCGGGTCCTTGTTGTCGAAGCTCCAGAACTGGACGCGGGGCAAACACCACAGATCCATCTGAAACCCGGGACCGGGTTCGACGGTGTTGCCGGCCTTGTTCGCCGGCAACTCCTGCGCGTAGGCACCGGCGAGCGAAAGCGTCGTAGCGGAAACAGCGGCAGAGGCGAGAAAGGTGCGACGGCTGGGACGTTCCTTGTGTGACATTTGCACATCCTGAATACATTTCTGGTTAAGGTCTTGCATCAGCAACACCCTGCCCGAAAACAACGTCGGTAACAGTACGATCCGTTACAACCCCGTAGTCGACTCCGTCTCGGAGTTCAATGTGCAGACCACCGGTATCTGCTCGTAAAGCTGAACGTGGGTTTGAGGTGCAATGGAACGAAAAACCGAGTTAAGAACGCAGAGGCTGAGCATTTGTGGCCGGGATGAGTAGCCAATGAGGGGTGGCCAATCCGCTTGATTATGAGGACGTGACCTGGCATACAAATCTGGACACATACAATCCATATCGTTCTGGATCGGGTCACTTCAAGAATGTATGATCCGCCGCACGACTGCAAGGGAAAAGCTGTGGAACGAGAAGACAAGACCGAGCTCCTACATTATCTCCGCATCTCCGCCAGGTCGCGATACGTGACGCCGTACTTGCAAGACCAGCGAACGCATAACAAAAAGATCTCGATCGGAAACCGGCGGCGCTTGAACATGAGCGGCACTCGCTCAATGACTGCTTCAGACTACGCCAATCCCGTTAACGCATTAGGAGCTTGTTGAAATAGCTCTCGTCTACATGTGTTTGCTTGTGGGATGCGGGTACTTTGGCTGGATTGGGATGGATGCGAGACGTTGTTGGGAATGCTGGATGGGTGTTTTGCCGCACTCACCCGTGTTCAGGCGCACTGCGGCTGAGGGTACTGCTGGAGTTGGTTTGCGAGCAGCCGTGGCAGGCGCAGGAGGTTGTGCGCGGCGCAGCTGAAGACGAAGATCCAGTCGACCTTGGCCAGGCCGCGCAGCTTCACCTGTCGCAGTGGTCCGGTCGCCTTGAGCCAGCCGAAGGTCTTCTCCACGAGCCAGCGGCGGCTCAGCGAGCGGGCATACCCCGGGTGCCTCGTCGTTCTTCGGTCGATGCGGGAGCGGCGCCCTTTCTCGTTCTTCTGCACAGGCACGGTGACGTTCAACTGGCGTGCCGTGGCAACGAAATCCTCGCTGTCATAAGCCTTGTCCGCGCCGACCGTGACCCTGTGAGAGCGCTTTTGCTGAAGCATCAGCAGCGCGGCATCGCGCTCCGCATGACCGTCGGCGGTGGTTGCCATAGCGGCGGCGATCAGGTCGTTACGGTTCTCCACCAGCACGTGGCCCAGGTAGGCCAGCTTCGATTCCTTGCCATAACTCTTCCTGTACAGCCGCGCGTCCGGGTCGGTGCTGGACTGGTGCGTGTCGGTGGAGCGCTTCTGGCCACGGAAGTTCGTACCGTCGTCATCGTCGGATCCATCCTTGGGCCGGAAGCTCTTCTGCGAAGCCCACGCCTGGATCAGCGTGCCATCCACGGTGAAGTGCTCATCGGTCATGAAGCGCTTGGCCAGCCGGTTCACCTCCGCGAAGAAGCGCTGCGCCACTTCGATGCTGAGCAGCCGGTCGCGGTTCTTTGAGAACACCGCATGGTTCCACACCGCGTCATCCATGCTCAGACCGACGAACCAACGAAACAGCAGGTTATAGTCCAGCTGCTCGACCAACTGCCGTTCCGAGCGCACCGAGTAGAACGCCTGCAACAACAGCGCCCGCAGCACATACTCCGGCGCAATCGAGGGCCGCCCCGAAGCCGCGTACAGCTGATCAAACTCTGCGCTCAAGCTCCGCAGCACCGTGTCCGTCAGCCCCCGAATCTCCCGCAAAGGGTGATCCGCCGGAACACCCTGCTCCAACGTCACATAGCTGAACATCTTGTCCTGACTACGCTCATCACCACGCATACCCGTAAGACGAAATCAACCCTGTGCATCGCCGCCCGAGGTGCCTATTTCAACAAGCTCTTAGAGCCCCACCACTCGGATATACACTTTTCTTCGATAACAGCTCACAAAGTCATTGACAACAAGCAGTGACCTAGCCCAATGTAGTTGGGCTTCAATAGTGAAATGAATTCCGGCACGCTAATTTCTGACATAGCCTATCTCTGAATGTCTTTAAAGCGATCCGCTCCCTAGTCTGCTCGAGAGAAACGAATGTAGAGAGTTTCCGAAGAAACTAGAGGGCACCTCAAACTTGAGGAGTGGCATCGCAATTAAGCAACTCTTGATCCAAGTTCAATGACAATTTAGGTCGCAGGGTGCGGTCATCTGGGTTATATCTCGGACGTTTTTCCCGCGCGCATTCGCTCCAAGTGCCGAGCCTTGGCGCCAGCTCGCCGGGTGATGAACACGACCGGCATGTTGGGCGTAAGAAATGCAAGCAGAGGGAGAACTTACAATGTACTAAGTCAGCCCCAACTGCTCTCTCGATACCCGAGTTACCTCACATGCCAGCTTCGCCCAGAGGGCGCGGCGTCGCCTCTCACCGGGGAAAACGCTTTTCGTTCTTCTAACAATCGTGCTCTCCGGCCAGAGCAGCCATGCCCAAAACGGATTTTACAATCCGCTCTGGGGACATCGAGCAGATCCGTTTATCACTTATCAAAACGGGTCGTACTACTTCATGTCCACCAATCCCCAGAACCTGCTTACGGTTACCGCATCGTCAAGCATCCAGGGTCTTCCCTATGCGAACGAAGTGAACGTCTACAATTCGGGCCCGCTCGAAGCTCCAGATCTCTCTTATTTCTCCGATCAGGGACACTGGTATATCTACTACACCAGCACCAGTGCTGGTACAAGTAACCAAAGCTACGTCATCGAGAGCGATGGCGGAGATGCCCAGGGCACTTACCACTACAAAGGACAGATCTGCAGTGGATGCTGGGATCTTTCTGTCTTCACGTGGATAGATGGTTCTCGCTATGTTATGTATACCAATGGTGGCGGCAGCCTCATGATAAGCGCGCTCAGCGATCCGTGGACTCCCTCCGGCAACGCCGTAGCGATCGCTCAGCGCACGCAATCGTGGGAGAACAGCCCGCAGGGCTGCTGCATCGAAAATCCCTGGGCCGTGATTCACAATGGGCAGCTTTCTGTCCTCTATGCCGCAAATTGGTATGCATCGACCGGCTATGCGGAGGGCTTGCTCAAGTTCAATGGCGGAAACTTGTTAGATCCCAACTCCTGGACCAAAGTGGCCGGTCCGGTTTTCGGTGGTTCCAACTCCTCCTCTCCTGGGTACGGGGCTGGAACAGCGGCGCTTTTTTCTTCTCCGGATGGAACCGAGACATGGTTTGCATATCACGCGTGGCCTGAAAACTATTTTAGCGGGGACGCTCGCGACATCCGGGTACAACGCGTAAGTTGGAATAGTGACAATACCCCAAATCTCGGGAGCATCGATCCGATCACAAAGTTAGAGCCGCTGCCATCGGGGGATCCCGGAGGTTCCTTCGGTCCGCAAAACGCCCAGACCTTCAGGATCGCCAACGTGTCCTCCGGAAAGTGTATCGACCAACTTGGTTCGACAAGTACCTTCGCGCCCATCGGGCAGTGGGATTGCAGATCATCGGGAGACCCGAACCAACAATGGCGCCTCAGCGATCAGGGAAGTAGATTTTTCGGTCTGACTAGCTTAACCAGTGGGCAATGTATTGATGACCCCGGTGGGATGACCGCATCGAGCACCAAGCTGCAACAGTATCCCTGCAATGATCTAAGCCCGCAGAGCTGGAGATTTACGCCGCTTGGATACGGTCAGTACAAACTATATAACCAGGCTGGCGGTTTAATCTTTGATGATCCCGGGGGATCGACCAACAACGGCGAAACGCAACAGCTCTATCACGATGTAGGTGCTCCTCCCCAACAATGGACTCTCCAGCAGCAGCAGCCATATTAGAATGGGTACACTCAACGTTGCCCTTATAGGTGGCGATTTGGATGCCGTCGGCAGAATATTGAGTGTCTTCAAGCGGCTTGCGCGAGGATGCGGTAGAGGATGGCGGGTGACGCTAAAGGTTAGGGGCGACCTCGGCACGGGTTGTCCTTCTTTTTGGCGTCACCCGTACCGCCCTCCAAAACCCGGCCTACATCGCCGGCCTCAGGCTCACCACCGAAGCCATGATCTCCGAAATCCGGCTTTGGTGCAAATAGCGAACCCGTTTCGGTAGAGTGGTCTTCGGAGGAGGTCGAGAACAGGCAATGGGCAAGCGAAAGGGTATCGAAGCGTTGTTTGCGGGGCGGCACTTTGACCAGGACCATCGCGGCATCAAGTTCAGAACCAGGCCGATGCTCGGGTTCAAGAACTTCGCATCTGCCACCATCACGATCGCTGGCGTTGAACTGCTCCGGCGCATCCACAAGGGCCAGTTCGCCCTTGATCGGCTGCGGCTCAAGACTCAAGCTACGCCAGCAATCTGAATGCGGTGCTGGCCGCGTCATCAGATCCACTCTCAATGCCTTGATTCGCTACACCCCGCTATTTGCACCAGAGCCGTCAAGACCATGAGAAGCTTGGTTGTCTTTAGCGCTTCATTATGATGTCGCGCCATGATCTCCGTTCTCTCCGCTACACCTTCCCTCCAACGCCAGCACCGGTCTCGTATATGCTGGAATGAGTGGGGTGAAGTCCTCGTCATAATTAGTTGAGTGAAGAGGCGCGGGCCTCGGCTAGATTGATACGGGCTCTTGTGCCGTGACGTTCAAGCATACTCAGCAATTCAGCCCCACTGATGAGGGTCAAGGGCTTGTCTCGAGCGAATGTATAGGCATCCGTGCCGAATGTGGCAGTGGTGACTAGAATCCCCTTCATTGCACCTTCATGCTGCACGGTTCCGTAGAGGTCTCTTACAGCGGACACGCCAACAGTATGCGTATACCTTTTGGCCTGGATGATAATCTTGCCGCCTCGTAGTGGGTCGGGATCGAATGCAACGGCATCAACGCCGCCATCCCTAGAGGCTTGTGTAATCTTCACTTCGCCCCCGTTACGACTGAACTCTCGTCCGAAAACCTCTCGAATCAGATTCTCGAAATCTTGCCAATCCATAGCCGCCAGGTTCACGCTATTGTCGATAGAATCGGCAACGGCGTAACCCTCTACAAATCTGGGGTCTTCCATATTCAACATGGCGACTGGTCTAACCGGTGTCAAATCTGCAAGCCTACTACTCGCGACGCCTTTCAGGCTCTTGAAACAGGCTTTTGGGTCAACGCGCTTCAGGTCTAGGCAGGTGAATTCGTCTCTCCCGGCCTGAAGCGACAGGATGCAACCGTGTGCCTCTGCGCCAGTTGCAAGATCTATGCTGCGAACCCAGCCATTGAAGACAACGCTGAGAATCTGTGGAATCGTGTCGCTGGAGAAGATTCGATTGATGGTTCGAAGGGCCATCTGGTAGAGAACTTTATCGTAGGTCGCTCGTTTCCACGTGTCGGTAACTGGAACGTATTGAAGTTCCGAACGGTTCGCGATAAATTTCACTTCTCTAAACTTCGGCAAAGCGGTTTGATTAGGCAGTTCGTAGTCGATTACAAGCACCCGAGAGTCCTGCTCAAGGCGGAGGTCGAACCCTTGTGGGAATGTTTCGGGTAGGGACGAGCGCGTTAGAGCCTCACTTGCTAGATACTCGATAGATTCAGTGCTTCCTTCAGCGTATGCAAGAGCTAGGCGATCAATGAAGGCGTGCTGCTCTCGCTGGGTTTCGTGGTGAGCGGCCTTCATCTTTTGCCATTCGCTCACGCGTAATATGTCGTCAGCTTTTGCCTTAATGGTGAGTTCATCAATACGGTGTCGTTCTTTAGTGAAGACTGCTACCGCCTGGTCGTGAGCCGCTTTTGCTTCAAGCTGCCGTTGGAGAAGGTTGTCCCTATGAGCCTGATTGTCGGCCTGCTTCCTTTCGGCGAACCGCTTCGCATGCTCGTAATGCGACTCGGCTTCCCTCAGCTTCGCTTTCGCTCGGCTAGGAATCAGCATTTCCATCATGGTCAGTTTCGGTTCGTGAAGCTCTGGCATGATGACTGCCGACAGCTCTGGAATTGGTCCTGCTACCCATTGCGGTGGTTCAGTGGGTTGCTTTAGAGGAGTTGGAGCTGCGGGCGCGGGTTGTCGGAAGGCTTTGTCTTTGAGTGTGTCCCACGTGCATTGAGGCTCGTTGCAGCCGTTCAGGAGTAGATGGTCGAGTTCTTCGATAGCCGCACGAGCCTGCTCAGTCAAGGTGGAGGCTTCCTGTTTCCCATGAATTATCAGGTTCAGTCTGCTCTCCCTTGAGCTTTTGAGAAGCTCGGAAGCCTGCATCCGCTTCCATCTTGCCTCCCAGATGGTTTTCTGAGCATCCGCCTTTGCCTCTGCGTCTTGGCGAAATTGTCCTTTGATGACTCGATAGGCGGGAATGCGGTCGTCTTTGATCCGAATCTCGTACATCTTTTCTTGCTCCTGTCAGTTCTCGCCTAGGAGTTACCGTACTTATGGGGCATACGTCACTGGACACTGTGCCGAGAATCAGCCTAACAGTCGTCTCATTGGGGGCACGAGGCGAATGCATTCTGACCGAGCGAGGATTTGAAGCGTACAAATGTCGGCGTCAAGCCGTGCATCGGGATCGCAACGAGACGGCCCTCGGGGGCCGCCTCCATAGCCTTCACCGCTGCGTCGATGTCGACTGGAGCGGTCTGTTCGGTGTACATACCCCAAGCCGGTACCAAAGCGAGGCGGGTCGATGGGCAGCCGTGAAGTCAGGTCCAGCCGGAAGCTGCCGTAAGGGTTGACGTGGCTGTAGACCAGTGGAGTGAGCCCGCGTAGATCGACGCCTGGCCGATTGAATTGTTGGTGAATAGACTTGGCAAGCCAGCAATCAAAGCGCTTTCTTAACGCATCTGTGACTTGCGTCGAGTGTTATGGGCTCACTGAAGCGAAAATCTTGCGCCAAGGACGCACTTCGGTCCACCCCATGATTTGCAGGCTCTCCCCAGTTCTTTTGCTCGCATGCACGCTTGCGGCTGCCTTCCCCGCAACACTTCACGCGCAGATCGATCGCGCGCAGATCAACGGCACAGTCACGGACAGCTCCGGCGCAGTCGTACTTGGCGCGGAAATCGATTTACTGCAGGAGGGCACGGGCGCCACGCGTCACGTCGTCTCCGGTGGTCAGGGCAGCTTTGTGCTCGCCTCGCTTCCTTTCGGCCGATATACGATGACGGTGTCGCGAGCGGGGTTTACGAGCCTGCGCGTCGGTCCGATCGAGCTGAACGCCGGCGTGACGCGCACGATCGACGCGCGTCTTCGGATCGCTTCAGCGGCGCAGACTGTGGAGGTGGAGGGCGACCGCAGTGCCGAGGATCTCGATAAGAACGACGCGACCTTTGGCGGCACAATCCATTCCGTGCAGGTGGCCAAGCTGCCGCTGAACGGGCGGAACATCGCGACGCTGGAACTGCTCGCACCCGGAGCGATCGACTCCGGTAACGGGCAGCAGGCGAGCATCCGTTTTGCGGGGCAGGGCATTGACGATAACAACTACCGGTTCGACGGGGTGGATGCGGCGGGCGGCATCCGCCAGGCGCTGAAGTCCGGTCTGCGGCTCCAGTTCTCGACCGAAGCTGTGGCTGAGTTCAAAGTCGCCGCCGGAACCTACACAGCCGACACCGGCGGCTCGGCGGGCGCGCAGATCGGCCTGGTCTCGAAATCCGGCACCAACAGTTTTCACGGCAGCGTCTTCGACTACCTGCGCAACAGCTACTTCGACGCGCTCTCCCCCATTCAAAGCCCCTTCCACCCCAACTTTCACCTGAACCAGTTCGGCGGCAATCTGGGCGGGCCTATCGTGCACAACCGCACTTTCTTTTTTGCCAACTACGAGGGCTTCCGCCAGACCCTCGGAGGCATTCCCAGCATTGGCACGGTGCCGAGCGCCGCCTTCCGCGCACAGGTAGCCGCAACGCAGCCCGCGCTCGCTCCGTTTATCAACGCCTACCCGGTTGGGTTAACCCCCTCCACCACAGATTCGAACGCGGCGCTCTACACCAGCGTTGTGCCCAGCCCCAACAATGAGAACTCCGGGGTTGTTCGCATCGATCACCGCTTCTCCGATCACGATTCGACCTACGGAAGGTACAACATCGACGATGGCAGCTCGACCACGGCGCTGAACAGCGTGGGCCAAGCGAGCACCGTTGATTCCCGGGTGCAGAATCTGGTGCTGGAAGAGCTGCACGTCTTCAGCCCAACGCTGCTGAATGAGGTGCAGTTCGGTTTCAATCGCAACACATACATTCAGACCCAAAGGACGGGCCTGCCCTACAATCTCGCCGTTCCTGGCTTCACGACGATAGCGGAAGACTACGACAAGGTTCAGGTGCCCACCACCTACTCAGGCATCGATACGGTGACGTTGACCCGCGGTCAGCACACCGTCAAGGCCGGGATCGACTTCCGCCGCGTGCAGCTCAACTCATCCAACTCGCTCGACGGCACGTTGAGCTACACCACAGAGGCCAACCTGCTGGCGAACCGCTTGAACTCGATTCAGGTGTCCGCCCCGGTGACGCCGCGCGGTCTGCGCAAGGTGCAGCTGGCGGCGTATGCGCAGGACCAGTGGAAGTTCACGCCGAACCTGACCCTGAACTACGGCCTGCGCTACAACTACTTTGGCCCTTTCTACGAAGCTCACAACAACGCCGATCCCTTCGATATCGCCACCTGCGGCGGTTACTGCGGCATCGGAGCGCCGTTTCAACTCCGCAATGTGTTGAACTTCGACCCACGCGTCTCGCTCGCCTACTCGCCAGCGGCGCTTGCGGGACGGACGGTGCTGCGTGCGGGCTTCGGCATCTACCACGGCGAGGTGCAACTCGGCGATCTCGACAGCGCCGTCGTCAATACCGAGCCCTCGACGACGCTGACCTCCTCAAACACGACGGTGTACACCTATCCGGCCGCGCTCGCGCTGATTCCAGCCACGGGTCTTGCGACCACGCCGCGCTCGCTCGCCCGGGACCGCCCAGATTCCTACACCACACAGTGGACCGGTTCCGTGCAGCAGGCGCTCGGCGGCCAGGCCGTGCTGACGGCCACGTATCTGGGTATCAAGGGCACGCACCTGTTTCGCCGCACGTACACGAATCTAATCAACCCTTCAACGGGCCAGCGGCCGCTCGGAGCTCAATTCCCTAGCCAGATCGACTACAAGAACAACGAAGGCATGAGCATCTTCCATGCGCTGCAGCTCAACCTCGTTCGGCGCTTTCACAATGGGCTGTTTCTCTCGGGCAACTACATGTATTCACACGCGCTCGACGACGGGTCGGTTGGCGCGGGCGAGGCGCTCTCGGCGCAGAACGTCTCGTGCTGGCGCTGCGAGTACGCCAACAGCGCGTTTGACGTGCGGCACAGCGCCAACGCAAGCCTGGTTTACAACCTGCCCTTTGGCATCGGCCAGCGCTATCTTAATTCGAGCCGCCTCGCCGATGTCTTCCTCGGCGGCTGGTCGCTCGACAGCCTTCTGATCGCCCGCGGCGGCCTGCCGGTGAATGTCACCGTCAGCCGGTCGAGCACCACCCTGCCGGATGGCAACAATCAGAACCAGCGGCCCGACCGCGTACCGGGGCAGCCAATCTACAACGGCAAGGGGATTCGCAGCTGGCTCAATCCGGCTGCTTTTAGCCTGCCGGTCGCCGGCACCTGGGGTAATCTCGAACGCAATGCCGCTGTCGGGCCAACGCTATGGCAGGACGATGCTGCTGCGGAGAAGTCTTTCCATCTGACCGAGCGCAACAACCTGATCTTTCGTGCCGAGGCGTTTAATCTCTTCAACCGCGCGCAGTACGGGCAGCCCAACTCGACGCTGTCCACCAAGAAGTGCACGCCCGGCTCGCCGTCCTGCACGCCGGACGGGTTGACGCTCGCGCCACCGGCCACCTTTGGCCAGATCACCAGTACGATCAACTCGACCGGCCTGGTCGGCACCGGTACGCCGCGCGTGCTGGAGTTTGCGCTAAGACTGACGTACTAGACCGAACAGCACACCTGTAGGAAGATGAGGAGCCTCCAACCTGCCATGAAGCTTCGCTTTGCCGTTCTCTCGTTCTGCGCCGCCGCCACCCTCGCCTCTGCGGCGCAGGGCCGCCCCGCCAAGGTGCCACCACGCAGCGCGGAACACCGTCCCAAGCTGCTGCTCGCTATCATCGTGGACCAGTTCCGCTTCGACTACACCACGCGCTTCGCGGCACGCTACACCGGCGGGCTCCGTACCATGCTGAACGACGGCGCGGTCTATCTGGATGCGCACCAGGATCATTACCCCACGGTGACCGCGACCGGCCACGCCACGTTTCTGAGTGGATCGACCCCGGCGACGAGCGGCATCATCGGCAATGAGTGGTACGACCGCAGCTTGGGCCGCTCGATCACCTCGGTCGAAGACAGCGAGACCAAGCTGCTGGGCGGAGCTCCCGGCGCGACCGGCTCGTCACCGCACAACCTGTTGGTCAGCACGGTGGGCGATGAGTTGAAGATCGCCGATCGCAACAGCTCGCGGGTCATCGGCATTTCCATGAAGGATCGGGCGGCCATTCTGCCTGCTGGGCGCATGGCGGACGCGGCGTACTGGCTCGACGGCACAAGCGGCGCGTTCGTCTCAAGCACCTGGTACGGCAGCTCACTTCCGGTCTGGGTCGCGAGCTTCAACCAGGAGAGGCAGGCCGAGCAATATCTGGGCAAGATCTGGATGGCCGCCGGCTCGGACTCCGCCAAAGCCAAGCCGTTCCTCACCATGCCCTCGCAACCTGGCAAGGCGTACATGACCGCGTTTGAAGAGACGCCTTGGTCGAACGACCTGCTGGAGAGTTTTGCCGAACTGGCCATGCAGAAGGAAAATCTAGGGCACCACGCGGGCATCGATGTGCTGACGGTGAGTTTTTCGGCCAACGATCACCTAGGGCATGCAGTCGGTCCGGACGATCCGGCGGTCGAGGAGATGTCAGTCGCGACCGACCGCACGCTCGGCAAACTGCTGGCCGCCGCGGTCAAGCAAGCGGGTGGTGTGGGCAATCTGCTGGTCGTTATGAGCGCGGACCACGGCGTCGCGCCCGTCCCGGAGGTGAACTTCGCGCGTCACATGCCCGGCGGCCGAGCCAGCAAATCCGAGTACACGCACACCGTCGAGCAGGCGCTCGAGAGCCGCTTCGGCAAAGGCAAGTGGATCCTCGGTAGCTGGGAAAGCGGCTTCTACTTCGACCAGAACCTCATCCGCGAGCACAAACTGAACCCCGCGGACGTCGAAGACGAAGCCGCTCGCGCAGTGGAGACGCTGCCGTATGTCGAGCGCGTCTACACCCGCACGGAGCTGATGCAGCGCACCGCGATGGTCTCGCGGGTGGACGACTACGTCGTCCGGTCGTTCTTCCCCGAGCGCGGCCCCGACCTGTTCGTCATCCTCAAGCCCTACTGGCTGTTTGGCACCGAGGGCACTTCGCACGGTTCACCCTGGGATTACGACACGCACGTGCCCCTGCTGTTCTACGGAGCCGGCATCCGGCCCGGCGTGTACACGGAGCGAGTTGGCATCTCCGATGTCGCTCCCACGCTGGCCGCCCTGCTCGCGGTCGAAACCCCGTCGGGGAGCGTCGGCCGCATCCTGCCTGAGATCGTTAGCCCGCATGCCCTCCCGAAAGGAGCCCAGTAAGAATGAAGACCTGTACCTCGCTCTCCCTCGCCCTCGCGTTGGCCAGCCTCGTCACGCCCTCGCTCGCCCAGACATCGGACCCTATCAAGGAGCAGGTCCCGCCACCCGTCACACTCCTCCACCTCACCGAACTGCCTGAGATCACCGGTGACTTCGACCACCTCGCCTTCGACCTGAAGCGGAATCACCTCTTCGTCACCGCCGAAGTTCATCATTCGGTCGAGATGTTTGACCTGAAAACCGGCGAGCACCTCCGTAGCATTCCCGGCTTCAAGACGCCGCACTCGATCGCTTATGCGCCCGAAAAAGACGAGCTGCTGGTCGCGGACGGCGGCGACTCCGCCCTGATCCTCTTATCGGGCGAGGACCTGCAGCGAACCGGCCGCATTCCGCTGATCGACGGCTCCGCCACAGGCAAGGGCGACTCGCCCGACGCGGCGTACTACGACGCGCCCAACCGCCTCCTCTACATCGGCAACGGCGGCGCTTCAGCCAACCTGCCGGAGTCCACCATCTCCATCTTCTCGGTCGATCAGGGCAAGGTCATCGGCGAGATTTCGATACCTGGCAACAACGTCGAGAGCATGGGGATCGACAGCGCGCGCCACCGGCTGTTTGTGAACATCCGAGACAAGCAGCAGGTGGGCGTTGTCGACCTCGACACGCGCAAGCTGCTGACTACCTGGACCGCGCCGGGCATGAACAAGAACACTGCGCTGGTCGTCGACCAAAACACCCATCGCGTCTTCGTCGCTGGCCGCAACCCAGGCATGCTGTACGTCTTTGACGAGGACGGCAAGATAGTCGCGCAGATGCCGTGCGTCAACATCAACGACGACATGCACTTTGACCCGGAGATGAAGCGGCTCTACATCAGCGGCTCGCAGGGCCTCAGCATCATCCGCCAGGACTCGCCCGACAAGTACACGGAGCTCGTCCAGATTCCGACCAACGGCGGCAAGACCTCGACCTACGTCCCCAGCCTCCGGCAGCTCTACGTCATTCACCCGCAGACCAGCATCGATACCGCGGGCCTGCTCGTCTACCGCGTCAACCCGTAACGCGATCCGCACCGGAGGTATTCGCATGCCTGCCCTTCCTGCTCTTGCATTCCTTCTGGTGTTGGTCGCGCAACAGCCGGTGGCACCAGCAGCCGCCAGTGCGCCTCTACCACCGGCGGCTCGCTATCTCCAGGTCAGCGCGCCCTTTGCGCAGCAGCTGATCCTTGCCACCAAAGCAGTACACCCGGAGCTCAAGAAGATCGGTCTGCACGCTGTTCCGCCCGGCCAAACGGACAGCTGCATTATCGCGAACGCCATTCCGTCCAAGATCGGCAAGATCTCGTCGGCGAAGGATCTCGAAGCCGTGATCTCCGGTCAGGCCAGGAACTACCCGCACGCCGAGGAGGGCGGCTTCTTCGATTTAGCTCTATCCGTCTCCGACCAGCAGCACCAGCCGGTCGGTCTGCTAGTGATGGAGATTCCGTACCGATTCGCACCGGAAAGCGAACAGGCCCTTGCCATGGGCCGCCGCATTCGCAATGAGATCGCCGCGAAGATTCCCAGCAAGCCGGCGCTCTTCGGCCCAGCGGCTTAGCTCTGCCGAAACTACTTCCCCAAAGGAGAACTCCCATGACCCTTCTGAACCGCCGCCGCTTCATACACCTCGCCTCCGTCTCAGCCGGTGCGCTTGCGCTTCCGTTGCCAGCTTTGGCCGTGGAGCAGCAGGAGCTGGTTCCAGCGGAGATCTGCGGACGCTGGGGGTTCCTCAATGCAAAGGGAGCGGTCGAGATCGCACCGCGCTACGAGGCGGTCTTCGGCTTTGCCAGCGGACTGGCCGCGGTGCGACTCAATGGCGAGTGGGGCTACATCGACGGGCACGGAAAAATGGTGCTGGCTCCGCAGTTCGATGAGGCGCGCAATTTTCACTCCGGATCAAGTCCAGTGCGTGTGGGCAAGCAGTGGCAGTTCATTCGGCCGGATGGCAAGGATGCTTTTCCCGCCCGCTTCGACCTCGCTCGCAGTTTTCAGGACGGCCGCGCACGCGTGCAGCTCGGTGGCAAGTGGGGCTACATCACCCCCGATGGCGCGATGGCCATCCAGCCGCAGTACGACGGTGCAAACGGATACAACAACGATCTCGCGCCGGTGCGCCGCGGAGATCGTTGGGGCTACATCGACAAAGCCGGAGCGATCGCCATTCCGTTCGAGTATCCTGGAGCACTCTCCTTTAACGACGGCTTGGCGGCAGTCGAATCCGAAAAGCTCTGGGGCTTCGTTGACACCCACGGCAAGCTGCAGATCCAGCCTGCCTGGGAGAAAACCGGCGAGTTTAGCGAGGCGATGTGCCCCGTCCAGAAAGATGGGCTGTGGGGCATAATCGATCGATCCGGCAAGGTGCTGCTGCAGCCCGCCTTCACCACCATGGGCAACTTCGATGGCAACCTGCTCACAGTCACTCAGGGAAAGCAATCCATGTACCTCGATCGGAGCTATAAGATCGTCTGGCGCGCCCCGCTACAGTGTGACACCATCAGCTCCGCTACCTGACGCCCACATCTAACATTGCCCGTGGTGACAGCAATGTTTGTTGGGTTTACCCCTTGTTCCAGACCCTCACGGCGGATCCGACGGACAGGCAACGGCTGAACTGGATGCGCTGCTGAAACTGCGGGACGGCGCGAAGGTAAGTACGTTCACCTGGCTGCGCTCGCCTCCGGGCGCACCGGCGACGCAGAACATCCTGCTTCACATCGAACAGCTACGGTGTATTCGTCGTAGTCTCTTGGCTAATTTTGCATTTGCCAAGAAATTCATGCAGGGCTTCGTACTGGTCAGAGGCAATGTAGTCGATTCCGGCGCGGAGGGCAGCACGCCATCGCTGCTGAACGGCTTCGAGCGAGCCGAAATTGTAGCCGCGGAACCAGCCGAAGGAGCTAAGCATCGGGGTGGGCGCGCCGTCGAGCGTGTAGAAGCGTATCCAGAGGTGGTGAGCGTGGGCGTGGTCGACGAGGGCCCGGAGGCGGGCGTCGCTGGCTGGGGTCCAATCGCCGGCATTGGACTGGCCGCTGGCTTCGACGACCTTCCAGGGGTTGTTCCACCACCGGCGATAGTTATTGGCGGGCTCGGGCTGGAGAACGCTAGGCGGAGCCATGGGGTCGGCTTCGTTGGTGTGGGCGGAGCCGAAGAGGAGGAGGTCGCCGCCTACGGGGATGGTGTCATAGAAGCCGCGCTGCTGGGCGTCGGACTCGCCGGTGAGGACGAGGATGGGGCGGACGGTGAGGGGCTGCACGTCGTGGATGTCTGCGGTCTTGACGGCGGTGGTGAGCCAGGCTTTGTGGGTGCGGAGGGTGGCGAGGATGGCGGCGAGGTGCTCCGGTGCTCCGGTTCTTCGGTTTTGAGGTCGAGGTTGAGGGTGATCAGGGGCCACTTGCTATGGTCCGAGGACTTTAGGGCGCTCTCGACTACGGGGCGGACCTGGTCGAAGAAGTAGGTTTCGAGGGTTGGCTCCTGACCGGTGGCCGGAGGACCGTGGGTGACGACGGAGTAGGCCCTGCCGGTGCGCGGATCGTGGTACCAGAGCAGGTCTTGTTCGATCGCGAGGGGGGTGCCTGTGGCGAGGGCGCGGTTGATGCGGTCGCCCCACACTCGAAGTAGGGGTAACAGTTGTGGGCGTCCATGAGGGCGCGCGCACCGGGATGTGCCTGGTCTGGCGCTGACGTTTGCGCCGGGGATGGCTGCGCGTCGAGCTTGTGGGGCGTTGGAGCAATGAAGCTCAATAAGACAGCGAGTAGAGACAGACGGTTCGTTTGCGTCATGGGGGACGTTCTCCCGTGAGGAGGGGTTTAGGGCAGGGGCGTGACGTGGGGGTTGGCTCCGGTCCAGTTGATGTAGATGGGATTGCCGAGGATTAGCATGTGGCCGTCCGCGGCGCGGATGTTGACGCGGAACCAGTGGCGTTTGCCGTCCGAGGGGACGTCGAAGGTTGTCATGGCTTCGCCGAACAGGAGCGGGGCTGGCTCGTCGTGGACGATCTCGGGATACGCACCCTGCAGGTTAAGCATTCTTAGTGCGAAATGGATGGCCTGCCCAGTGGGAGCGTTGAGGATGTCGCCCATGGCGGCGGTTTCGGCACCGGAGGTGGCGGAGAACTCCATGCCGCGGTCGCCGCTGCCTTCGAGATCGACGAAAACGTGGCCGGCGCGGACCCCGTCGAGGATAGCGCGCTCGGAGAGATTGGCGGCGTAGACGACGGTGGTGGGGTGGCCGACGGAGGACCGGATCATGGGGGGATAGGCGGCTTCGTGATTGTCGCTGCCGCCGATGCCAGCTAGCCTGAAGCCTGCGTTGAGCTTGTCCTGCCAGAAGGGGATGCCGGAGCCGCGGCCGTCGAGCGATCCGCCATTGAGGGCTTCGACGGAGGTGATGCGGGTGTAGTCGGTATTGCGCGCGTCCCAGCCGCAGCCCATGCAGGAGGCACCGGTGGGTGAGCCGGGATGGTTGATGGAGATGAGGCCGTGATAAGCGGCGACCTGCTTGCTGATGGTGTTGATGTCAGGGACGGTGGCGCTGCCGAGGCGGAAGTCGACGAAGTCGGTGATGCCGAAGATGTTGGCGTGGCCGTGGAAGGTGGTAATCTCGCGGGCGGGGATGAGGAGGAGTTGGTCGAAGTAGGGCTGGAGCTCGCGCTCATCGTTATATTGCGAGGTGGCGTTGTGGTCGCTGATGGCGATGAAGTCGAGCTTGCGGGCGGCGGCGGCTTCGACGGTCTTGAAGAGGGGGCAGGGGACGTTGATGCCGGCCTGGCTGAGGCAGGAGCCGTCGCTGTGGGCGTCGTGCATGTGGAAGTCGCCGCGATACCAGGCGGGGCCTTGCCGGAGCGGGGCGCGACTGAAGGTGGAGACGGCGGGCTGGTCGCCGGTGTGGGCGAAGGAGATTTTGGCTTCGTAGTTGGAGGTGATGCCCTGCTCGATGTTGGGGATACCGAGGAGCAGCTTCCAGATGCCTGGGCGGATGGCGCCGGGAAGGAAGGAGGGCGTGGCGTCGGTCTCGGAGAGGGTGAAGGAGCTTTTGTTGCCGCCGCTCCAGCCGCGGAAGCGCTCGTTGTCGAGGATGCCGAGGTCGATGCTGGTCTTCTTGTCGCGCTCGGTGTAGGCGAAGTCGACGGTGACGCGGGTGGTGCCGGAGGGAACGCTGAAGGGGAGTTCGCGGTAGGTTTGGGCGTCGGCGGTGGTGACGGTGCCCTTGAGGGTGAGGTCGGGCGCTTGCTGCGCCGGAGCTTGTGGGGTAAGCACGGAGAGCAGGAGAGAGAGGACGGTGGCGGCGATGGTGTGCCGTGGGTTCGGCTGCATGGGAGACTCCGGCTGAAGCTAGGCTGATTTAGGGATGGTGTAGAGGCTGCAAACGCAGATTCCCTTCGGGAATGACAAATGGAAAGGCAAAAGCACCTCTACACCCGTTTGCGGTGTTGCTGTAATGCTCTAGAGAAACTCGGCTGGCCCGCGTGGATGCGGACCAGCCGGGAAAGGGAAGGCGGGTTAGAAGGAGAGGCGCAGGGCGAGCTGCATGACGCGGGGGTCGCCGGCGAGCGAGGTGATCTGGCCGGTGGAGCTGCTGCTGAAGTTGGCGTTGGGCTGGCCGAACTCGGTCGTGTTGGTGACGTTGAAGACCTCCCAGCGGAACTCGAGGTTGGCGGTGTCGTGGAGGGGGAACTCGCGGAGGAGGGCGGCATCGAAGACGTTGACGCCGGGACCGCGCAGGGTGTTGCGTCCACTGTTGCCGATGACGCCCGCGGGTGCCAGCCGGAAGGCGTCGGTGAGCCCGGCGGGAGCTTTGCCGGCGCACTTGGAGTTTGCAGCGGCATAGAACCAGCAGTCAGGGCTGCCGACATAGTTGACCTTGCCGATGACGTTGACCGTGGCGACCGCTGCGCCGTAAGGATCGAGCGCGCTCGAGAGGCTGCCGCCGTTAATGGTGAAGGGGCGGCCCTGGTAGAAGGTGTACACGCCGGAGGTGCGGAAGCCGCCGACGATGTAGCTGAGGATGCCCTCGTGCGCGAATTGCTTGCCCTTGCCAAAGGGCAGCTCGTATAGATAGTTAAAGGAAACTCGCTGGGGGATGTCGAAGTCGCTGCGGCCGTACCAGCCGCGGTAGTTGCGGCCATCGGGCGGCGCGCCGGAGTTGTTTTCGAGCTCCTGCGGGGCGTTGTCCAGGCTGTGCGAGTAGGTGTAGGCGGCGCGGAAGCTGAAGCCGTTCGAGAAGCGGCGGGAGACGGTCGCCTCGAGGCCGTTGTAGTTGCCGAAGCCGATCGAGTTTTGATACTCGATGTAGCCGAAGTTGGGGAAGGGCGAGATGTTGGTGGTGACACCGTTGTTGAAGGTGGGCTGGTTGAGGTCGTTGAGCACGTCGAGGTGGGTCGATTTGGTGCCGACGTAGTTGACGTCTGCGATAAAGTGCATGGGCAGCTCGCGCTGGAAGCCGAAGCTCCACTGCTGGACGTTGGGCGCGGGCTGGTGCGGGTTGACGGCGCGGATGTGGTAGGACTGCAGCTGCGTCAGGTCGAATTTGGTTGGGTCGACGAAGCCGGCGGAAAAGCCATTTTGCGCGATCAGGACCGGCACCTTGGAGTTGCCGGCGACGGCTGGGGTTTTGTTGATGAGGAAGGGCGGGTTGAGCGCGAGCTGGTTCTCGGAGCCGAAGCGCTCAAAGAGAGAGTAGTAGTAGCCGTAACCGCCGCGGACGATCGTCTTCTGGTGGATGGAGTAAGCGAAGCCGAAGCGCGGGGCGAAGTTTTTGTAGTTGGGCTGGACGAGGGAACGGCTTTGGAGACCGCCGCTCGCGGCGAAGACCAGGCCGCCGGCGCCGCCGTTGGCGGTTGGGTCGAAGTTAGCCATCTGGTTTTTGCCTTCGAGGGCGGGGGTGGCGAACTCGTAACGCAGGCCGAGGTTGAGAGTCAGCTTGGGCGTGACCTTCCAGTCGTCCTGGGCGAAGCCGGAGATGAACCAGAGGCGCTGGTCGACGAAGTGGACGTTGGAGAGCTGGACCTGCTGCGCGTAGCCGAGCAGGCCGTCGGCGTAGGAGATGCCGCCGCTGACGCAGCCACCGCTCGCGCCGCCACGCAGGCAGGTGAAAATGCCGGAGAAGCCGAGGTCGCCGCGGGTGCTGGGCTCGTCCTGGAAGATGTTGCGCATAGGGGCGTAGAGCGTCGCGCCGAACTTCATGGAGTGGCGGCCGCGGGAGACCGAGAGCGCGTCGATGTACTGGTACTGCTGCGGTGCCTGGGACTTGGGAAGGAAGTCGGGCGAGCCGATGAAGGTGTTGGCCGGGCTGCCGAACTGGGTTTGCGGAACACCGCCGGCGGTCGCGGGGTTGTTGGGAATGCCGGGGACGTACTGGTCGGCGGCGTTGAGGCCGAAGGGATCTTGCTGGGCGAGCGAGAGATTGCGGATGTAGCCGAAGTGGAAGTCGTTCAGGATGGTGGGCGAGAAGATGTGGGTCCAGCCGAACACGCCACTGTAGGCCTTGAGCTGCTGCCGGCCCTGCGAGGAGGAGCCGGTGCCGTCGGCGATGCCGCCGTAGTTGCCGGGAATAAAGCGGGAACGGTTGATGTAGGCATAGCGGACGAAGAGGTTGTCCTTCTTGCCAGCGGTCCAGTCGATGCGGCCGTCGTAGGAGTCGTTGTTGTCGGTAATGAGCGGGCTGCGGATGTAGTTGTTGAGCTGTGCCCCCGGCGTGTTCGGCAGCGGGAACAGGTTGATGAGGGCGCTGACCGCTTTGTCGAGCCGGGCGACGGGAATCTGGTTGTTGGGGAAGGGCAGGCCAGTGAGCGGGTCGTAGATGGTGTTGTACTTGAGCCCGGGGACGCCCGAGGCGGCGATGGCGGCGGCGCTGAAGTCACCGATGCGCTCGTTGGACAGGGGCACGGTGGAGATGCGGGTGACGCCCTGCTTGATGCGGGTGCCCTCGTAGTCGAAGAAGAAGAAGAGACGGTCGTGCAGGATGGGACCGCTAACGTTGCCGCCAAACTGATGCTGATTGTTTTCGAGCTTGCGGGTGCTGATGGGGTTGCGCTTGGTGTAGAAGTCGGTCGCGTCGAAGTACTGGTTGCGCAGGTATTCGAAGACCAGTCCGTGGAAGCGGTTGGTGCCGCTGATGGTGTTGACGGAGAGGGCGGCACCGGGCGCGCGGCCGTACTCGGAGGAGTAGGGGCTGGTTACGATGGTGAACTGCTGGATGGTGTCGACCGAAGGATGCGCGGCCTGGGTGCTGAGCTCCTGGACGTTCTCGGAGATGGTGTTGTTGTCGATGCCGTCGAGGATGAAGTTGTTCTGGAGCGAGTGGACGCCGTGCACGTTGAAGGAGCCGATGCGACCGGAGCTGGTGGCGCCGCCCTGCTGGGTGAAGCGCGCGATCTGCACGCCGGCGACGGTGCGGAGCAGGTCGTCCCAGTTGCGCTGGTAGAGGGGCGTGCCTTCGATCGTCTCCTTGCCGATGACGGTGCTGATGGAGGCGTCGTCGGGGGAGAGGGAGCTGTTGTCGGCGCTGATGGTGATGGTGTCCTGCGATCCGCCGAGCTGCAGGGTGAAGTCGCGGCGGGTCTTCTCGGCGGCGTCGAGCTGGACGTCTTCAGCGGTCTTCGAGAAGCCGGGCTGCTCGACCGTGACGGTGTAGAGGCCGATGGGCAGGGCGGGGAAGTTGTAGTAGCCCGCGCCGTCGGTCTCGCCGTCGCGAGTAAGGCCGGTGGCCTTGTTGGCGATGACGACGCGCGCATGGGCGATGCTGGCACCCGAGGGGTCCTTGACGAGGCCGGTGAGGCTGGAGGTGTTGATCTGTGCGTAGGTGAGAACGTTACCAAACGCGCTGAACGCTGCCATGGAGACGACGGCGACGATCTGCCTGCATCGTTGAAACGAGAGCATACGGGACCTCAAAAAGTAGGGTGATGGCGGCGTGTCGATGCCGGTGAACAAACGGGAAACACAGTCTGTCATAGGTGTTTTATTGGAGTTCATCACCCTAGAGTCAACCTGGTATGAAGTAGCGTTGACAGTAAAGTGAATCTTTCAAGCGCCTCGCAACGTGATGTTCACCGTGTACTCGCGCTTGCCGAATACGGGCTCGAGGTCTCGGCCCAGGCATTCATTCGAGCTACTGGCAGCAGGTGTCGCGACCTATAGCTAAGCTCGATCTTTGAGATCCGCGTACGAACGATCAGCCACAGATTCAAATTACAAGCGTGCGATTTTTGACGTTTGGTGTAGTGACCCCTTTTACGGCCGCCATCCTCAACAATCAGCCGATGGGGTTCTACTCGGCGGCGGTCCTGGTGAAGGATGCACAGCGACATCGGCTTCGTATCAAGCCGATTGATATCCTCCGTTCGAGCTGGCCCTGCACTCTGGAGAAAGAAGAAAACGGAACGCTTTCGTTGCGGCTTGGCCTGCGTTACGTGCGTGGCCTGCGCGAGGCCAGTGACGTTGAACTTGTAGCTGCCCGCCAGATGCGGCCGTTTGGCTCTTATAGAGGAGCTCGCCCGTCGCGTCTCATCGCTGACACGGGCAGATCTGACCACGCTTGCCGAAGTAGGTGCCCTGAACTCCATCGGCGAAGGCGGCCATCGCAGAGAGGCGCTCTGGCAGGTCGAACGTGCCGGACCACAGCAGGGCCGCTGCTGGCATCACTGGATCGCGATGAGGAAGTTGCTTCACCCCTGCGGGCGATGGAACCACAGGAAAGGACGGTTGCCGACTATGCCTCTACTGGTGTCACAGTCGGATGGCATCCCATGGCCCATTATCGTCCACAACTCCGGGAAAGGCGGGTCGTCCGTTCAGGCGATCTTTCGCTTCTCCGGCATGGAGTGCAGACTCGAATAGCCGGCTGCGTCATCGCTCGCCAGAGACCGGGCACCGCCCATGGCTTCATCTTTCTATCGATTGAAGATGAGACGGGCATCGCGAATGCCATCATTGATCCGCAGCTCTACGAACGGCACCGCTCTCTGATCACATATGCCAAGTTCCTACTGGTGGAAGGCGCTTTGCAGAACATCGACAAGATCATTCACATCCGCGCAAAGCATATCCAGGAGTTGAACGTCACTGTGGCTCCCATGCAATCGCATGACTTCCACTGGAATGCCCGGCCCTTTTTATACCAGTTGATGAGCGATAAAACTGGAACAAGAGGAGCTTTGGATGGCACGAGGCAAGAAGCATACGGTTGAGCAGATTGTGAACCTGCTGCGGCAGGTTGAGGTTGGAGTTGCGAACGG
>JAABUQ010003931.1_pt1 | contig 26290 bp, 29 predicted proteins | sample 5560001 | NCBI WGS metagenome assembly JAABUQ01 (sample SAMN10711888, study PRJNA513371) | rock metagenome | isolation source: Antarctica rocks | place: Antarctica: Victoria Land, Finger Mt nord | collected 2015-12-18 | reverse complement strand
TCTGCTCGATGCTGGTGGCCAGCCGGCCGAGGGCCGCGGCTGTGGCCTGGTTGCGACCTGCTCCGAGATCACGCACGAACTGCTGGGCGTACCGTGGGTACACGGTATTCAGCTCGGCCGGCGCGTCACCATACATACCGGCAGCAAGCAACAGCGCCTGCAGCGCATACAAGTGTCGTCGCGCGTTCACGGGCAGTGAGAGGGGCTGACCGGGCTGGTAGTCATTCCATGCGTCGGCAAGGGCCTGATACGGATCAGGCGGAGCAGCGCAGCTCGGCCTCGGGGCGGGTGCAGCTGGGCCTGCGCATCCGACGAGCGGCAGATAAGCGAGCGCGAATTGACACAGCTGCGGCCGGACGGCATGGCTCAGTCTCGCTGCTCGCCCGCCCGATCAGCAGCACGTGCACCGCCAAGGTCGCGCTGACACGCGCTGTTCCCTACCACGTCAGTATCACTCGCCTGCCGCGCACCGAGCGCACCCAGCGCCTGACCCGTCTGTAAGCAAGCTTACAGGCGTTGCGTGGTCAGAATCGGTAGGCTGGAATCGCGGTGGGAGCGAGTGCCCGAAGTGTAGTGTGGTGAGTCCACTGGAAGACGCGATGGCTCTTGGCACGGCTGCACCGCGGCACGCTTCGTGGCCGGCGACGCTTCCCCCTGCTGGCGGCCAGGCGGCAGGCCAGCGCGGGGTAGACTGCGTGCAGACCTGAATGCGAGCCGTACACGCCACTGCTGGTCTCAACCAGGGAGCCGGATGAGCATGCTCTCGGAGCCGAACGGACTGCCCACAGCGGTCAAGTACGATGCCGACTACGTCTTTTACGAGCTGACACGCAGCATCTGCCCCGAGTGTCGCCGGGTCGTCGATGCCCAGGTGCTGCTGCGCGACGGCAAGGTCTACCAGCGCAAGCGGTGTCCTGAGCATGGGCGGTTTGAGGTCCTGGTGTACGCCGACGCGCAGGCGTACACCTCGTCAGCACGGTTCAACAAGCCAGGCACGATACCGCTGGCCTACTCGACCGACATCCAGCACGGCTGCCCGCATGACTGCGGCTTGTGCCCCGACCACCAGCAGCATGCGTGCCTCGGGATCATCGAGATCAACAGCGCCTGCAACATGCAGTGCCCACTGTGCTTTGCCGACGCCGGCGCCGGCTTCAGCCTCACCCTGGCCGAGGTTGAGGCCATCCTGGACGGCTTCGTTCACACCGAGGGTCGGCCCGAAGTGGTGCAGTTCTCGGGTGGCGAGCCGACCATCCACCCCGACATCGTACCCATGCTGCGTGCTGCCAAAGCCAGGCCCATCCGCCACGTGATGATCAATACCAATGGCAAGCGGATCGCGACCGACGACGCCTTCGTCGCCGACCTGACCGAGCTCAAGCCGGCGATCTACTTCCAGTTCGACGGCTTCGACTCGGAGACGTATCGGGTCATCCGCGGCGAACCCGACATCCTGGCCGAGAAGCTGCGTGCCCTGGATCGGCTGATCGGGACCGGCTGCAAGGTGGTGCTGGTGCCCGCGATCGAACGGGGCGTCAACGAGCACGAGGTCGGCGCGATCGTCCGCTTCGGCATGCAGCATCCGGCGGTCCTCGGCGTCAACTTCCAACCGGCGTTTCACGCCGGGCGCTACCTGGCGCACGACCCGCTGCAGCGGATCACCATCCCGGACGTGCTCAAGCTGATCGAAGCTCAAACTGAGGGCCTGTTCGCGATCAGCGACTTCGTGCCCGTGCCGTGCTGCTTCCCCACGTGCAACGCGGTCACCTATGCCTATGTCGACGGCGAGACCGTCCTGCCCATTACGCGCCTGCTGAAGGTCGAGGACTACCTCGACTACATCTCCAACCGCATCCTGCCGGGCTTCGGCGACGAGGTCCTCGCCGCGCTGGAAGGGCTCTGGTCGTCGTCGGCGGTGCCAGGCTCCGCCCAAGCCGCCCGCGACTTCGCGATCTCGTGCGCCGCCTGCGGTCTGCCCGACGGAGTGGCTGCCGGCCAGGCGGTGCGGACGATCGCCGAGCGGATGTTCATGGTCATGCTCCAGGACTTCATGGATCCGTGGACCTTCAACCAGAAGAATGTCATGAAGTGCTGCAAGGAGTTCCTGTTACCGGACGGCAAGCAGATCCCGTTCTGTGCCTACAACAGCGTCGGCTATCGGGAGCAGGCGCGCTCGCAGCTCGTCGCTCGGCAGCGGGCGCGCCTGCACGCCGCACGCAACGGGGTTGCGTACACCCCGCAACCGCTCACGTTCACCTTCGAGCAGCCGGGCGTGCATCAGCCGGTCCGATGAGTCTGAAGGATGCGGCCCAGAATGGGGCCGCGAGCGCGACCAAGGCCTGCTGCGCCGCGATCTATGCGAGCGACTGGGTACGGTTGCTGCTCGGCGACTCCTTCCATCCGGGTGGGGTCGCATTGACCGAGCGGCTCGGCGTGCTGCTCGGCCTGCACGCTGGGCTGCGCCTGCTCGATGTGGCGGCCGGGCGGGGCACCTCCGCGCTGCAGATCGCACAACGCTTCGGCTGCCAGGTGGTCGGCGTGGACTACGCTCTTGCCAACGTCGAGGCCGCACGTGGCGCGGCCGCCGCCGCCGGGTTGGCCGATCGAGTCGAGTTCGTCCAGGCGGACGCGGAGGACCTGTCGGGGCTTGCAGACGCGTCGTTCGACGCCGTGATCTGCGAGTGCGCCTTCTGCACCTTTCCCGACAAGGCCACGGCCGGGCGTGAGATCCGCCGTGTGCTGCGGCCAGGAGGCCGCTTCGGGCTCAGCGACCTCACCCGGTCGGGTCCGCTGCCATCGGACCTGGAAGGTCTGCTGGCGTGGATCGCCTGTCTGGCGGGCGCCCACTCGGTGGACGAGTACATCGCCGATCTTCGGGCTGGCGGCTTGTCCGTGGTGCGAGTCGAGGCACATGACGACGCACTGGCCGAGCTGGTGCAGCAGGTGCGCGCGCGGCTGCTGGTGACGGAGGTCGCCGTGCAGCTGCGGCGGCTCGCGCTCCCTGGAGCTGACCTTGCGTACGGGCGGGAGCTGGCGGCCAAGGCGGCGGCGGCCGTCGCCGCGGGCAACCTCGGCTATGCGCTGATCGTCGCTGCCGCGCCGAGCGTCGGCTAGCGACCGTTTTATCCAGATGGCTGTCACGCGGGCCACACACGAGCTGCTCGAGAAGGCACTGGCTCGGATCGACCTGAGCTGGGACGATGCTCGGCACCTGTTGGCGCTGGACGTCAACTCAGACGACGCATACGCCTTGCTGGCCGCCGCCAACCGCTACACGCGGCAACAGAGCGGTGGTCGCGGGACCGTGTACTCCCAGGTCGGCCTGAACGTGTGGCCCTGCCCAGAGAACTGTGACTTCTGTTACCTGGCGACCAAGCACGGCATCGTCAAGGAGCTGCACGAGCTGACGCCGGACGCGGTGGTCGCGCGCGCCCGCACGTTCGAGGCGGCTGGCGCCGACGAGGTCTATCTCATGACGACGGCCAACTATCCACTCACCAGGTTCCTCGAGATCGGCCAGGAGGTCCGGCGAGCGCTCGATCCGCGGACGGTCCTGGTCGCGAACATCGGCGACTTCGGGCGTGCCGACGCCTACCGTCTCCGCGACACCGGCTTCGCCGGTGTCTACCACGTGTATCGCTTCGGCGAGGGCGTCGTCACCGAGATCGAGCCGGCCCGCCGTCGCGCCACCTTCGCCGCGATCAGTGAAGTTGGGCTCGACCTACGCTACTGCGTCGAGCCACTTGGCCCCGAACACACGCCCGACGAGATCGTCGCGCAGATGTTCCTGGCGCGCGAGTTTGGGGCGACCATCGCCGCGGTGATGCGCCGTATTCCGGTACCGGGCACGCCGTTCGAGCACGCGGGCCTGTTGACCGAAACGGAGGTGGCGAAGATCGTGGCCGTGGTCCGGCTGGTCCTGGGCGAGCGACTGCGTGAGATGGGCGTGCACGAGCCCAGCCTGCTCGCGCTGCGCGCGGGCGCGCACCGCATCTGCGCCGAGGTGGGCATGAATCCGCGTGACCTGGCGGTCGACACGGCGACGGGCCGCGGCCGATCGGTCGCCGACTGCGAAGCGATGCTCTGGGAAGCCGGCTTCGTCCACGAACGGAAGCGCGGCGGTGTGTCGAACGGCATAGTCCCGGAACGGCGCGAGAACAAGCGTGAGACTTGCGTCGCAACCACCAGCGGCCGAGCCGCCGGCGGCGAGCACGAGAGCATGAAAAAGTGGGGGAGATGCTGAGGTAGGGCGGGAGAACGTGAGCGGGGCGGTGGTGGTGGCCATGGGGCTTCCTCGTCAGGGTCGAGTCGGCGTCTCTGAGGTGCCGGCTACATCTACGATCTACTACTTTATCGCACGAAAGTCAACTATTTAGCACCATTATCTTCATCTATCTGCTACACTGTGGCATCCCCGAGGACGGAGAACGACCCATGCCCCAGGATGAGCTACTGACGGTGGACGAGATCGCCCAGCGGCTCAAGCTGCACCCGGAGACGATTCGGCGCTGGATCCGCGCGGGCCGGCTGCGCGGCGTCTGGCTGGGCAGCGACCACGCCGGCTGGCGCATCCGCGCCTCAGACGTCGAGCGGCTACTCGAAGGTTGCAACGAAAAAAAGGCCGCGGCCTGAGTAACCAGGCCACGACCCCTCAGAGACGCCGCGGACCCTGACGAGGCGCGGCACCGCGAGTCTACCCGAGCAAGGGTAGCGTGTCGTAATCCCCACCGACCCACACCAGCCGGCAGCGCGGAGGAGGCAAGCCGATGACGATCAAAGACCGTCTACACCAACTCGTCGACGAGCTCCCCGAGGGCGAGATTGCTGCGGCCGCCGAGGAGCTGCTCCTCGAGCTGCGGGACCACGGCGGCGATTCGCTTGCCAGGAAGCTGCTGAGCGCCCCGATCGACGACGAGCCCGTCACGGACGACGACCTAGCTGAGATCGAGGCCGCACGTGCCGAGGCGCACCATGGCGAGGGTCGACCGTGGGAGGAGGTCCGGCGGAAGCTGGCCGGGAGTGGATAGGCCACGATGGACGGTCGTCATTCCACCGAGGGTCGAGAAGACCCTTGCTGGCATTGGGCGCGCGCGCGATCGCCAGCGTCTCCGTCTGGCGATCGACGAGCTGGAGGGTGGCTTCGTGGGGGACGTGAAGAAGCTCCAAGGGATGCCAGAGACCTATCGTCGGCGGGTGGGCGACTGGCGGATCATCTTCGCGATCGACTTCGGCACGCGCCACATCACCGTCCTGCGCGTGGCCCAGCGCGGCAGTGTCTACCGTGACTGAACCATCACCCAGTACCAGCGTGGTTGGGTCGACGCTGTCAGAGCCCCCGACTGGCACTGGTGGTATGCCGTCCGGGCCCGCGTGCTCCGCGGTCAGCCGCCCGACCTGGAGACGTTAGATACGGCCGCGGCGCGCCGGGTCAACCTGCCGCCCCACCTGCGCTAACCTCCGCCCGAGGTCCGTCCCTGCTGCCCGCGTCGACGAGCTCGCCGAGCAGCAGGGACGCGCGTTCTAGGCCGGCTCCAGCAGGTAGGCGCCGACGGCATGCTTGGGCACCAGGACCCGCCGGCCATCGGCGTCCACGAGCAGGCTCCAGGTGTCCATCTCCAGCAGGCGGACACTCTTCTAGGTCTGACCGTTCCGGAGCACGACGCCGAAGGTGCGCGCCGTCGTCAGCACACGCCGGTCCAGCTCGACCCGCGGCGGTGGCTTCGGCGAGTTGGTCGGTGACGCCGGCGGCGGGGCGGTGCTTGTCGCTGGCTGCGGCTTGGGCGGTGTCGCCGGGTGAGCGGGTGCTGGCGGTGGGGTGGCCATGCGGCCATTGTGCCAGCAGTGGTGGACCTCTGGGCGCCGGTTGGTGTTCACTGGGCCCTGCCAGCGGGTAAGGGACACGGGGGCCGCTGAGCAGCTCTGGGGAGGGCGTTGGATGTCCACCGAGGAGAACAAGGCGGTGATCCGCCTCTTCTACGCCATCATGGGGAACCTGGACCGCCAGGCCGAGATGATCGACGAGAACCGCGTCGATCACAGCGCACCGCCCGGCATGCAGAAAGGCCCCACGGGTTTCCGCCACTACCTGGGCCCGTTCTATGCTGCGTTCCCCGACGTATAGGTCACCGTCGCGCAGATGGTGGCGGAGGGGGATCTGGTCGCCTCGCACTGGACCGCCCGTGCCACACACCAGGGCGAGCTGATGGGCGCACCGCCCACCGGCACAGCGGTGACGATCACAGGCACTGCCATCGACCGCGTGGCCGGCGGCATGATCATGGAGTCTTGGGTCAACACCGACCACCTGGGGCTGTTACAGCAGATCGGGGCTCTCCCGACATCGGGTGCCTCCGCGACGCCCTAGATCTGGATCCCACACCCGGAGCACACGGGTCATCCACGCCGGCGCGCCGCAGAATGGCCGTGGTCATGGTCGTCCTGGTCGCCTCCACGGCTCGGACGACACGGCCACTTGGCTCTGCTTCGCCCGCCTGGGTGTGGTCCAGAACACGGTGATAGACGTTCTTAACGAGCTCCGGTGCGGTGTCCCCTCCCCGTACCCCCGCCGCAGCGGCGAGTGCCCACGCCCAAGCCTTTCGACGGACTACTGGTCCATGCGAGCTCGGCGCGCACGAGAGAGTGCAAGCCTGGCCGCCAAGCGGTGAGCGCGCAGACATACAGCCGTGAGCTTGCGAACGGGCGATACTGCAAAATCGACCACCTGGCGCAGCGGAGCGAGCCCTCTGGTACGGCCAGCATGCAGGCGGACGGGCCGAGCGGGCGGGGGACCCGCGAGCCAGGGAGTCGTCAGCTTCAGTATGCGGTGTCGAACCCGGAGAGGGTCATTCGTTGCGTGACGCGCTCCCCGTCGCTGAGCCACTTTCCGCGACGTGGCTCAGCCATCTCCGCGCGATGGCTCGCGGTGGCGGCGAAGCACCGCGGCGAGGTCGGCCAGGTTAGCCGCTGGCCTCCCTACAGTTTGCGGCCGATCCCGGCCAACCCGATGGATCCCTCGGGATTGTCGAGCAGGAGGTCGTCAGGCTCCTCGGGACGCCAGGTGGGCACGTAGACCAGACCGGGCTCGACCATCTCCAGCCCCGCGAAGTACGCCGCGATCTGGGCCTTGGAGCGGACCCTGACCGGGTGCGACGTGCCAGCGTACAGCCGGATCATCTGGGTATTCATCTCCACGGAGACCCGCTCGGTGGTGCCGTGCGAGATGAGCATGTAGCTGCCCGGTGGCAGCGCATCGCGCAGTACGCCCACGACGTGCAAGGCCTCGTCGTCGTCCACCACGAAGTGGAGGACGAAGGCCAGGATCAGGGCGACCGGCTTGCCGAAGTCCAGCAGGCTGCGGACGGCCGGGTTGGCCAGGATCCGCTCGGGTTGGCGGGCATCCGCCTCGATGATGGTGGCGCGGGGATTGTCCACGAGCATGGCCGCGCTGTGGGCCACGGCCACCGGGTCGACGTCGACGTAGACCACCCGGGCGCGGGAGTTGGCCTGCTGAGCGATCTGGTGGACGTTGCCGACGGTCGGAATACCGGAGCCAATGTCGAGGAACTGCTCGATGCCCTGCCCGACCAGGAACTGGACGGCCCGGCGCAAGAAGGCCCGGTTGGCCTGCATGACCAGCGGGAAACCGGGGAAGATGGCGATGGCGGCCTCGGCGGCGGCGCGGTCGCTGGCGAAGTTATGGTGGCCACCCAGGTAGTAGTCGTACATGCGCGCCACGCTGGGCCGGGCCAGCTGGTCCTGGGTCAACCCCGGGGGTGGCGTAGCCAGGGTCGTCGTGGTCCCAGTCGTCGTCATGGCGGAGCTCCTCTTACGGGATGCTGTTGGTCAGAGTCGCCACGCGCCGATAACCCTGTTGCCACAGCTCGGCGCGACACACCATCTCTCCCATAACTTCACTGGTGCTATGAAAGTATACGGCGTGGTGGAGTGCGGTACTCCCTTACCAGCCGTGATCCGTGCGCTCGTGTTAGCGCTCGCCAGCGTCCCACGGCCCGAGAGCTGGCCACGGGACCCCTCCTGGCAAGGGTGGTGTGTTGTCCGCGTCCGTGTGCTCCGCGGCAAGCCGCCCGCCCCGGAGACACTGGATACGGCCGAGGCGCGCCGAGTCAATGTGCCGCTCCACCTCCGCTAGCCGCCCCCGCGCCCCCGGCCGCGGCGCACACAGACGAGCTCGCCGAGCAGCAGGGACGGGCGTTCTGAAGGGCTGGCGCGCCGCTTGCGGGGATCCACTTGGCGGCGCTGTCCGGGGTGCGGGGATGCAGCCTGTGGGCTCGGACAACGCCGCTGCTGCTGTGCGTTCCTGAGCGTCGTTGACGTCCCGGTACTCGCCGATCAGCACGCAGTGCTTAAATGTCCTCGACCAGGCGCGAGAATGGACGGCGAGCGCCGCGCTGGACCGTGACGTGCCCGTGTGTGGTGTCCCCTCCCAGTCCACCCGCCGCAGCGGCGAGTGCCCACGCCCAAGCCAGCTCGTACTCCCCTGGACGAGAATGGCGACGTCCTTACGGGTAGGGGGCGGGTGGCGGGACAATCGCGTGCGGAGCCGGCTCGGGCGGCGGCTCTTGGCAACCGCAGCCCCAGAGCGGGTGGAGCACGCGGCGGCGGTCGCAGCGGTGCGGAGCAAGCCGGCCTGTGCCTCGGGGCACTTCGGAACCATGAGATCAGGCGGGCGTCCGCAGCGACCGCCGCACGGCGGGCCCCAGTGAGGCCGGCCAACCTGGCCGATTGGTCACCCGGACTTTCATGGACGACGTCGGGCTCGAGCGGCTCAGTTGCGCCGCTGCCAGGCCCGCTCGAGCTCGCCGAGGGTGTCGACCAGGACCTGGCGCAAGCTCTCCAGAGCGGGCCGGTGAAGCGGGTCCCGGCTCGGACGCAGCAGGCCGCTGCTCGGCCGGCCACGCCCGCGTCTGGTCCTTGGCGTCCCAGGCAGCCAGGGCGCGGACCACGCGCCGCAGACGGGCACTGGTCAGGGCGTGCCTGCGCACAAACTGCTCAAGGTCCGCGTGGCACCGGTACACGCCGGCAGGATAGCGGTGCGCCACTCACCTCCACGACCGGGTGAGGCCGCACGCCGTGTCGCGCACCGGCGACCAGGCACCAGCGTTCGCCGACGCTTATGCGGAGCGTGGAGGACGGCCACGCCGCCGGGGTGGTGCTGCCACTGCTGCCGGCGCCGCAGGTTCGGCCACCCGTGGTCGGCGCTGCCGTCGGCCATTGGTCGGCTTTGCCGGAGCGTCCCCCACGACCTGGAAGTACAGCACCTCCACCGTAGCGTGCCGGCTCCATCTCAGCCGGTAGCCAAGGTCCTTGGCCGCTTGTCTGAGGCGCCGCTTGATGGCACGATCGGACAGACCTTGACGCTCGATCGCTGCTGCTTGTCCTGGCTCCAGGCCGCGTAGAACGGCGACGTACGTCGCCGCCGGCAACGACGGCGTGCCGCAGCGTCCCGACGCTGAGCAAGCCTTCAAGGATGTCTTCGCCCAGCCGGTGGCCGCGGCCTACCCGAGCCTGAGCCCCGACGACCAGCGGAGCCTGGCGCAGCTCACCGTCCTGGACGCCCAGCTCCACCAGGCCTGGCCGAGCCTGCCGGCCGATCAGCGCCTGGCCGCGCGGGACCAGTGGGCTGCCGCCGTCCAGAATCAGGTAGCCAACGCGCCCTGCGAGCTGTTCGACGCCCTGGCGCGCGCCCAGCTGCTGCCCAGCTTCGGCCAATACAAGCAACCGAACCTGGATCGGCTGGTCGCCTGCTGGAACCAGCACCCGGAGCTGGCCAGGGGGGTGCTGGCAGCCACGCAGCCTTCGTGGGGCTGATGAATGCCAACACGATGAGCTTCGCCGCCAGCATGAACATCGCCAGCAACATCGGCGGCGGTGCCTACACCTACACGGTGAAGTAGCACGCTTACACATCCAGGTCGCCCACAGCCCGCCGTCTGGCAAGCGGTAGGCTGTGGGTGGGCCATGGAGCGCTAACGCGCCTCGAGCAACACGCGCGTGGTGTAGTCACGCGATAGGCGGGCTGCACGCCAGCGCCCGGGAGCTGCCCCGGCCGCCGCATTGGGGCACACCGGGAACCAGATAACGGTGTTCGCCGATGCCTATGCGGAGCGTGGAGGACGGCCACGCCGCCGGGGTGGTGCTGCCGGTTCCGCCGGCGCCGCAGGTTCGGCCACCTTTGGTCGGCGCTGCCGCCGGCCATTCGTCACCTTGGCAGGCGGGGTCCCCACGACCTGGAAGTACAGCGCCTCCGCCGTGGCTTGCCGGCTCCATCTCAGCCGGTAGCCAAGATCTTTGGCCGCTTGTCCTAGACGCCGTTTGATGACACGGTCGGATAGTCCTTGACGGTCGATCCCCGCTGCTTGTCCTGGCTCTAGGTCCCGGAGAGCGTTGACGTACTCCGACAGGTTTTGTTGACCGCGGTGGGGAAACGCGCGCTGGGCATCCTCGAGCGCGAGCTTCCGGATCGTCACAGGCATAGCGAACTCCTTGTTTGTGCTCAGCCTAGCCGCTTTCCCGCGCGGAAGCGAGGACTCTTGCCGGCCGACTCGCTGGCACACTTGACGGCAGATGGCTCCGGCGGTAACTCGCCCACTATGTCGTACCAGGTGGCATCGTTCCAACCTGCCACGGGAAATCACCGCCCGGCCATTAGTTTGCGGGGAGTCAGCATGAGCCGGATGTACTGCGACTGCTTTGACCTCGGCCTCGGACGACGGGGCAGACAGTTCCGTGAGCCGATCATTTGGCGGCTGCGTTCAAGGTGCTCTGAGCGCCTCTTCGGAGGCATTTTGCGCGCCATCGTCAACGGGTAAGGCGGAGCCTTCGACTGGTCTGATCAGCTTTGTTCGCACAGTCTGGTGGAGCGTAGCGCCGCGCCCCGCCACCGGTCAGCGACTTCGGCGAGCTCCATGACCAGGTCACGGCGGGCCAACAACTAGATCGGCGGCCGGGGCCGCGCCCTCGGACCCACCGCTGTGAGCCGGCGGTCGTGACCGATATGTATCTGTCCGGGCGGGGCTAATCGGCTCGGAGCACCCGTATGCTGCGCCCATGACGACCGTCACCATCGCCAACCGCAAGGGTGGCGTCGGAAAGACCGTGACCACCTGGTACACCGCGCGGTGGCTCGCCCGGATGGGCTACCGGGTGCATCTCCGCGACGAGGATCCCCAGCGGGGGCTCTGGGACATCGCCGAAATGTTGGGGCACCCGGACGGGGTCATCACCCAGCGCCTCCAACTCGTGGAACCGCCACGGAGCGACGCCACGGCCGACTTCGTCCTGATCGATACCCCGCCCGCCCTGGATGGCAGTTTGCCTGTCTTGGCCGAGGCGGACTGGATCCTTGTGCCAGTCATCCCAGAGACGCAGGAGGTCCGGCAACTGGAGAAGTTCCTGAACACGCTGGAAGCTACCCACATGGCCCGACCGTTCACGCGACTCCTCGGCATCGTTCCTGTTCGGTACATCAAGACCTGGGAAGCGCACCAGGCAATGCTGGACGAGATTAGTGCCCTGGCCGGCGAGTTTGGCCACTCCGTCTTCGCCCCGGTCCCGATGAGTAAGGCGGTCTCCCGCTACAGTCTGGCCGGTGGTCTTTGGAAGCCCGTCGCCGAGCGGCTGGCGGTGCTGCACGGCCAAGAGGTCGCACGTGCCGCCTAAGAGCACCACGCTCGACTTCCGAACCGCGCGCTCCAAGCCCGTGGCGCTCGGCGTCTCAGATCTGGAGCAGGCGCGGGTCGACACCGAGGCACGGCGGGCCATGCACCCGATCAAGGTGGCGTGGCTCCCGCTGAGCGAGATCGACTCCACACCGGCAGAGCTGAACAGCCGCACGGGCTACGCCGAGTCGGCGCTGAATGAGTTGGCGCAGTCGTTGAAGGAGCTTGGTGTTCTCCAGCCGATCTGTGTGCGACCGACGGGATCTCGCTATACGGTCGTATTCGGCAACCGGCGCCTCAAGGCGGCCGGCCAGGCCCAGATGGCTGAGATCCCGTGCACGATCCAGGTGGCCGACGATGACCGGGCGTTCCTGCTCAACACCGTCGAGAACCTGCACCGCCAGCAGCTCACGGGAGCCGAGCGGGTCCGGGCCATCGAGCGGTTGGCGGCAACCAGTCTGTCGGTTAACGAGATCAGCCTGCGCACTGGCTTCAATAAGTCGACGATCTCGCGCTGGCTCAAGATCGACAGGCGCCTGCTCCTGAAGGAAGCACTAGAGTCAAATCGCATTGATGTTGGTCGGGCCATGGCGCTGGCGGACGCGCCCGAGGACGCGGTGCCACAGCTCCTCGAGGCTGTGCGCAACCTAAGCCAGCAGGAGCTGAAGGAACGCGTGGCAGCGTTGCGTAGTAGTGCACCAGCGCCGGCATCCACCGCCTCCCGCCGCCTGCTCGAACTCGTCCGTCTAGCAGGTCTCATCCAGCGCATCGAGCCGGAGGATCTGCCCCTGGTCGACCAGGTTGAGGCCCATCTCGCCCGCCTGCGCCGGCACGCTGCCGCCGGCGGCACGTCGACCACCATGTCTGTTGCGTAACGCAACAGCGGCGGCCAGCCGGGGGTAGAGGCGAGGGTCTGTCGGCCCTCGCCTCCCTGGGCGCTCAGCTGGTGCTCACGCCGATCAGCAGCTCGCGTAGGCGGCGCAGGCCACGCCGGAGCAGCACGTTCGCCATGCCGTCCGTGGTGCCAATCTCGCCAGCGACCTCCGCCAGCGTGCGGCCGTCGGCGTACCGGCCCAGCACGACGGCCCGCTCCATGGCGTCCAGCTTTCCCAGAACGTCATGGAGCCGGTGGGCCAGTCGCGTCGCGACCGCCTCCGGGGTGTCGTCCTGGTTCGCAGGATCGACAAGAGCAGGGTTGTGGTCCTGGCCCTCGGTGCCCCAGCCGAACGGCACCGTCTGCGGCCGGCGCCGCAGCGTGAGTGCCACCCGCAGCAGACGGCGGCGGGCAACCTGGAACACGTAGGCTTTCAGCGTGTGATCGTCATGGGCGCGCAGGCGGGACCAGTTGCGCCATAGGACGACGAAGGCGTCGGCGGCGACCTCTTCGGCCTCGGCCCAGTCCCGCAGGTCGGCCACGCAGTACGCGACGATCTGGCGATAGTGGCCGGTGTGGAATGCCTCGAAGGCACGCTCGGCCGCCCGCGAGCGACGGGTGCGCCGCTTGGGCGCGACGGCTGTAGACTCTGGCTGCATCTCATGACTCCTCGATAGTCGGGATGCGTGTGGCCCTCGGGGTGTTCAGACCACCTCGGGGGCCTTGGCCGGTGGATCAGACGGGCAGCTTCCCGGTGGCAGACTCCTTTCTGGTGGTGATGGTGGGAAGCGCCTGTGTACCTGCACCCAACGCTGGAGGGATCGCTCGACCCACGAGCCCCGGTCACTTGCCGCCGGGCGGGGCAGGCACCGGTCTCTCGGATCGGCGCGACCGCTGGCGACCGCCTTCCCCCATGCCGGGGAATCGCTCGGTGCAGGTTGTTCAGCTACGCGGTGGATGAGGCCAATGTGCTTCCGCACATTGGTCACCTCCCGTCGGGAGCGGGGTGAAGCGGTCAAGCCCCGTCGAGCGCAGTGGGAAGGGCCCCACGCGCAGGCGCGCAGCGCCGAGCATGGGTAGGTTCCCACGCAGCGTGGGCTTGACCACGAGGGGCAGCAGCCCCTCGTCTCTGTCGCCGCCGGCGACCCCTCCGCAGCGGCCGTAGCAAGCGGACCGCGCGCCGCGGCACTTCGGAACCGCGTGCCCGCGGGGAGCGCGCCGGCCGCGGAGTTACGTTAGCGTGATCCCCGCCGTCCCTGGCTCACACAAGCGACGCGCACGCGGATCTCGGGGCATCCGTTCGGCACCGTGCTGGCTTCTCTTGCGCCAACAACCGCTTGGGTGCTTCCTGTCGCCACGACCGTCATACTGCTTGTCACGGTGTTCAAGGTCCCCAACGCGGTCCAGCTGCGTGTCGCGCTGGCCGACATCGAGCCGGCGATCTGGCGCCGCCTCGTCGTCCCTCGCACCTTCCACCTGGGTCACTTGCATCGCGTCATCCAGGCGGCCTTCGGTTGGTGGGACTACCACCTGCACGAGTTCCGCATCGGCGGCCTGTCGTACGGTGATGCTGAGATCGGCGCACCAGAGTTCGAGGGCGATCCTCGCAGGTTCGACGAAACCGCGGTGCGGCTGCTCGACTTCAGCCCTGGCGATCACGTCGGCTTCGTCTACGTCTACGACTTCGGCGATGATTGGGAACACACGGTCGAGCTCGATCGCCTGCTGGTGCTCGATCCGGCACCGCGTGTGGCGACCTGCACGGACGGCGCGCGCGCCCGGCCACCCGAGGACGTCGGCGGTGTGGACGGGTATGCCGGCTTCCTCGAGATCCTCGCCGACCCGCAGCATCCCGAGTACCGCGACACCAAACGGTGGGTCGGCGGGCACTTTGACCTGGAGTGGTTCGATCTCGCGCTCACCGATCGGGATGTGCGCCTGGCGCTACGAGCCAACCGTCGCATCCGCCTGCACCAGCCCGCACGTCGGCGACAGAACCGGTCGTCATAGGCGTCGGCGCGCCGACGGTTGGAACGCTTCCACATCAGCCGCTGCTCTACGCGGACGGCGGACCACACCGTAAGGCTGGCCCGCCGTCGCCACGCGTGCCTGGGCGCGCGCCACAGCCGTCGGGTTGCGGTCGCAGCCCCAGAAGCGCCGGCTCAGTGCCTGGGCAACCACCGCGGTCGTGCCGCTGCCGACGAACGGGTCGACGACCAGGTCCCCGGGGAACGACAGCAGCTTGATGAGCCGGCGGGGCAGCTCCTCGGGGAACGGGGCCGGATAGCCGACCCGCTCGGAGTGCTCGCCGGCAAATGACCACGCCGCCAGCGTCCACGTCAGCCACTCCTCGTGGGTCAGGTCGCTCGCCTCACTGCGACCGAGGTGCCACGCGCCCTTGTGGACAATCAGCACGAGCTCGGCCGGGCAGATCAAGTTGATCGCCGCCGGCGAGTCCAGCGAGCCCCGCGCGACACTGCGGGCGACGTTGCCCTCCTGCCAGACCACCGTGGCGCGGTACTGGAAGCCAGCCGCGCGCAGGACCTGCAGCCAGTCGCTGGCCACCGGCTGCCGCTGGCCACGGGCGATGTCGACCGGCACGTTGAGCGCCAGCCGGCCGGTTGGCTGCAGCACGCGGTACAGCTCGCGCGCCCAGGTCGCCGCCGCGGCCAGGTACGCGGCATAGTCGGTGAAGTCGACGTACCCCTGCTCGGCGATCCCGAGACAGTAGGGTGGGCTGCCGACCACCAGCGCGACGTGGTCGCACGACGCCGGCTGACAGGCTGGCCCGTGGGCGTCGCCGTCGGGCAGCGGCAGGTGCGCCGCATCACCCACGACGATCCGACACGCCTCGTTGGCCCGTCGTGGAACCAGCGGCACCACCGCGGGCCGCGCGGTCAGGCGCGCCGCCTGCTGCGCGGCCTGCTTGTCGCGGATGACCGCCCGCAGCTGCCTCAGGGTCAGGCTGGACAGGTCGGCAGTCGCGGCGATCGCCCGCTGCTCACTGGGCGCCAGTGGCGCTAGGGCGAGCGCGTGCAGCAGCGTCAGGGGAGCCGCATTTTTATCATTATGAGAAAGATTACGGTCAACCTCGGCCGCGGTGAGCAGCCGGTAGAGTGTGGCCTGGCTCTGCCCGAACTCGGCGACGGCGCATTCCCGCCAGGAGGGGTAGCCGAGAGCGCGCCAGCCCTGGCGCTGGTACAGGTCCAGGAGCTGGTCCCGCGCGGCGTCCAGGTGGTGCCGGATCGCGACCACGCAGGCGCGCGCTTCCTCGCCTGTCATCGGCGTGACCGCGACAGGAAGCGCCCGTGTCGCGCTCCCATCCTCAGCCACGGTCGGGAACGTGGCGAGGCTCACGAGCGGCGCTCCCAGGTACGCGCCAGGGCGAAGGCCTCGATGTACTCGCGTGTCGGCTCCTGCCCGCTGGCACGCAGTCGCCGCAGCTGGGTCTGGAAAACGTCGTCCGGGATCGCCCCCAGGAGCAGCAGACAGCGGGCGTCGCGCAGCGATGCTTCCCTCCACCCCCCGTGCTGGAGATCGACTTGTGCCCGCCGCACCTCGGCGAGGCTGGGTTCACGGTTCATGGTTGCCTCCTCTCTTCGGCTCGTCGGCCGTCTGTTGACTCAAGAACGCGCAGGCTGCTCAGGGCAGCACGCCGCTGTTCCCCACCACCTCGTCGACGGCAGCCCAGGGGACGCCGTCCCGCGGCATAGCCAGGTGCTCCGGACACAGGGCCAGCAGCTGGCGCTCGGCGGGAGCAGCGGTGTTATGAAACACGACGATGGTGCTCACCGTGGCCATGCGTCGCCGCTGCTCCGGGAGCCCGCGCGTCCACGGTGGGTGGCCAGCAGGCACAGCGATGGTCGCTGGGAGCTGGCCTGGCGCAATGGCAGGGACTCTGGCACGTCGTGCACGCCGAGGGGCAGTCGGCCTGGAGCTGGTGCCACTCGGGCAGCTGGTGGATCCAGGCGCGGACAATGGACCGATCGTCGTGCGCGTGACAGCACCAGATGGCGTCCGTGATCAGGCCCATGGGGCGCACGGCCTGGTCTGTCCTCTGTCCGCAGACGACACACGGACCGGTCAGGCCATCCTCGTCCGCCTGGACAAGTGCCTCGTCGAGTGGACGTGTGGCAGCCGGGTCGGCCGTGATGCTGGCCATCATCGGGCCGCCAGGTCGGCGAGGTGCATCAGCTGGTGCCTGAGCCGCGTCTCGTCGACGCAGCGCTCGGCCAGCCGGCGCAGCTCCGCGAGCTGGGAACCGTTCACGAGCACGACAAGGTGCTCGAGGTCGCGCGGCGCCAGGCCAGCGGCACCAGCGGGCGCCAGCAGGTCCACGAACCGGCGTGGTCCCGCCGCGGCGTCGTCGATCACAGCCCCCAGGTGCACGTGGCCGTCCGTGTCGGTCACAATCCCTATCCGCCAGGACGGACCGGCGGAAGGCGCGGAGCACGCAGATTGCTTCGTGGCGCGATCCATCGCGATCGTCATGAAGTCCCTCCAGTCCGTCGGGGGACGGGGCGGGTCTCCTGGGACAGACACCCCACCCCGCTCCCCTGACACTGCTAGAACGGCAGGTCTCCGTCGTCGGGGAGCTCCTGGCCCCCGGTCGATTCAGCGGAGCCCGCCGCGCTACCCGCACCGACGACCTCAGGCTCAGACTCCTCGCCCGTCGAGCGGCCTGCGGAGAGGTTCACCACCTCGTCGGCCCAGACGTCGAAGCCCGTGCGCGGCTCGCCATCGCGGGACTGGTAGTGGCTAATGTCCAGCCGGCCGACGACGAGCACGCGGCCGCCCTTCGTCAGGCGCTGGGCGGACTCGGCCAGCCGTCCCATCACCCGCACGCGGAACCACTCGGTGCTCTCCTGCCGCTCACCGTTGGCGTCGGTCTTGACCTGGTTGACGGCCACCCGGAAGGTGGTCATCGGGGCGCCCTTCTGGCTATAGCGGCTCTCGGGCTCAGCGCCCAGGTTCCCCAGCAAACTCACGCGCAGCATGTGTCTGTCCTTTCCTGCTCCTCGGTGGGAGCGCTTGTCACCCGTGCCGCCAATTGGTCTCGTGGACTGACTCCCTGCACCCGCCGCGGCATAGGCGAGAGAGGGGCTGTGGGGCATCGCTCTGTCCGTCCTTTCTGGGGGGCTGTTGTTTTCGGGCAACAGCCACAGCTCCCGGAGGAGAGGGGGTGAGGCCGTCAAGGGACGGAGAGCGGGTGCCGTCGGTCGGTGTGTCGGGGTAGGGGCCTCGACCGTCTGACCGACACGGCCGCGGTCCCTTGACAGTCGAGGGGCACAGCCCCTGAGCCGTGGGCGCCGATGCGTCGCTCCGCGGCGAGGCGCAGTTGTCACCACGTCTCCCGGACCAGCTCGGGGTCGAGCGGCGGCCGGTCGCCAGGCCCATGGCCCCGCCGCACGGGCTTGTCGGTGGCCGGCATCGGTGGTGATGGCGGACTCACCTCGGGCTCCGCTGCTTCCTCCTCGTCGTCCGGCTCGTCCACGTCGGGGAGTGCTGGTGCAGCCGGCAGTTCGGTGACCGGCGGCACAGGCAGACCATGCCGCGCGCCCACGGCGGGATGCTCCAGCCAGTTGGCCCGGTGCAGGCGGGTCGGCGGCAGATCACGGTGGAAGGCGAGCACCGCCTCGGCCGGCATCTGGAGGATGTCCTGCGCGCTCAGCAGGGGCACCGGTCGCTCCGAGCGGCTCTCGGAGCGGCGCTCGCCGAACGGAGTCGCCGAATAGGACCGCGCGTAGGCGGATACTTCGCCCAGGCGCTCCTCGATGAACTGCGCGGTGACCAGCTCCGAGGGCCGGTAGAACAGCTGCGACTCCAGCGAATCGCGCAGCGCCAGAGCATCGGCGCGTCCGTAGACACCGTCGAGCTGGCTGAGGGACTGCACAGCAACCCAGAGCGAGATACCGCGGCCGGGGACCGTGGCGGCGTAGGCCGGCAGTGAAGGCACGGCAAAGCGGGCCGCCTCGTCGAGCATCAGCAGCACAGGGTGGCAGCCGGCGCCGGCCAGGCGGTCGTAGTGGGCCACCATGTCGTTCAGCAGTGACTCCCACACCAGACGGAGCAGCGGCTTGAGGCCGCGCATGTCTCGCTCGGTCAGGCGCAGGTACACCGAGATCGGCTCGGGACCCAGCAGGTCCGCTGGCCGAAAGTCGCTGCCGCCGAACGTGCGCACGACCCGCTCGGTGAGCAGGGGCATGGCCCGCGAGACCAGGGTCTGCCAGCTCCCGGTCAGAAAGCGGCTGTCCCAGTCGGCGTCCTCGAAGGCGTCGGCGAGCAGCTGGCGGCACAGCAGCGGGTCGACGTGGTCCAGGCGGGCGCCGGCGCCGCGGAGTCCGAGGCGGATCAGCTCCCGGGCATACGGCAGACACGGCACGCCTTCGCGCTTGGCGGCGGAGAAGACGGCCGAGAGCATGCTGGCGGCGCGCTCGGTGAACGCCTGGCCGTCGCCCTCGCCCTCGACGTGCAGAAGGTCCTGGGCCATGCGGTACAGGTCGTCCTCGGTGTGGCGATCGGCGAGCGGATCGAAGCGATGGCCGACACCGGTGGGGTCCAGGACGAACACCTTGCCCAGACCTGACCGGTACCCCGCCGTGGCGGCGTGCGCCTCCCCCTTGAGGTCGGTGACCACCACGCTCCGATGCTCCCAGCCGCCGAGCAGTTGGGTGGTGGCGAGCAGACCTTTGCCTGAGCGGGGCCGACCGACGACCAGCACACCGCCAAGCTCCTTGTGTGTGGGCAGGGAGCGCACGGTGACCCACTCCTTGCCGAGCGTGCCCAGGATGAGCGCCTCCGGCGGCGGTAAGCCCGCGTCCCGGTGCGGGACGTCCTGCGCGCGGGAGGGCCTAGCCAACAGTGCCCGAAGGTCGCGACGGGTGGCCCACCGCGCATGGTGCAGCGGTGGGGGGCGCTGGGATGCCAGCGGCCACCAGCCCAGCCAGACCCAGGGCAGTGGCAGCAGCCAGGCAAGGGCGAGGACCTGGCGCGGCAGTGCCCACGTGAGGCTCAGCAAGAGCCACGGGGCGCCTATGGCCCAGATCGAGACCCACATGCGCCGATCGGCGATGCGGGCGAGACGCAGCGCCAGGAACAGGCCAACCGGAGCGGCCAGGCTGACCAGAGGGACCGGGGCAAGTGGACCAGGGGACAACAGTGCGCCCAGCGCCACGCCAGGGCTCACGCCACCGCCAAGGCGCAGCCAGACGAGCTGCGCGGCAAGCGCGCTCGCGACCGACAGGGCGACGAAGGCAGCGGGGCGCGTGGCGCGGCCCAGATCGGGGCGGCCGGCAGCAGACGTGCGCGGCGACCGGCGCCACTGAAGGGTAATCAGGGCCATCACAGACTCCCGCGTGCCAGATCGCGGCTGGTGCTTCTTGAGGGCATGCGCGGAACCTCCGGCCTAGCGGCCTGGCGGCCGCGTGGTGCTGGCAGGTCCAGATCGCGTCCCTGGTCGCGTGGCCGTGCAGGGGCCGGCGCCGCGGCAGCCTGACGGTCCCCGTCACGTCGTCGCTCGCGGTGCTGGGTTAGGGCGTTGGTGTCGCCGGCCTCGCGCATGGCGCGGAAGTGGCCCACGTCCAATCGACGGTCGGGGATGGCCACGACGTGGACGTGGCGGTGGTCGGTGTGTGCGTGCACGACGGCGAACCAGTCGAGTGTCCGCCCCGTGTCGCGCTCGAGGTGGGCCATGATGGCGCGGGTCCATTCCTGGAGGTCCAGCGGCGTACCACCGTCCTGGCGTTCCGGGTGCGGTGACAGCGTCAGGCGGTACACGTAGTCGTCCCGGCGCACCCGGTCGAGCCGCTCGTAGGCCGTCAGCTTGTCCAGACGTCCATCGCGGTCCCAGATCTCGCGGTACTGCCGCTGGCCGTGTTCGTTGGTCCGGTGGACGGCGTAGCGCACGTGGCCCTTGGCCAGGCGCAGCGCGCCGCGGCCCTGGCTGTACCGCGCCTTCACGACCGTGTCGGTGCGGCCGGCCACGCACCACTCCGCTCGGGCTGCTCGGCCACGGGTTCTTTCAGGCGCTCCCAGGAGGCGCTGTGGGCCTCACGCCGCATAGCCCGTGCTGGCTCAGCCCCCAGCTCGCGGACCAGCAGGGCGATGACCAGCCGCCGCGTCTCGTCACTGTCCAGGGCGGCGCGGAACGCCAGATCGGCGACGCGACGGACTTCCTGCTGGATCGCCTGGCGAACGGTCGCCTCCAGCAGCGCACCGTGGCTGTGCTCCACGCCCGTGCGGACCGCCTCGCCCACCAGCGCCGCCACGGCGGCCGAGCGGGAGACGCCGTGGGCCTGGGCTAAGCGCTCGACCTCACGGCCAACGTCGGCACCAAGGTGCGTGGTCACGACCACGCGCCCACCACGCTGAGGACGGGTCATGGGTGCCTCCAGCAAGTGAACCCCGCACCAGACCCCTGGGGTTCTGTTCGGCGGACGTTTGCGGGAACCCCGCCGGTGGGGGTTCTTATCCTGCTCACGCAGCGCACGGCCGTTCTTGTGCTTCAGCGGGCATGTGGTCGGGCATCACAGGACTTCGACGGGCGCGGGCGAGACACGCCGCGCAGCGGCCAGCGCCACCAGGTGGACGCGAGCCTGAAAGGGGGCTGGGACAATGACACGGACGGCCAGGACGGGGGCTTACTCTGGTCGGTCCCGAAGGGCGTCTGGACAGGTGCGCGCATCAGAAGCACCGGCGGTAGACCGCCAGGGAGACGCTCAGGTGGACGATCAGAGCGGCCACGCTCCAGAGGCCGACAAGAGTCTCCACCAGCAGCGTGGCGGGCGGGTCCGTCATGGCTGTCTCCGCGGCGGCTTGCGCTGGACGATGACCAGCACGAGCCCCACGACCACCACGGCAACCAGGAGCACGTCCAACCCCGTCAGCGGAGCGCGGACCATGGCAGCGCCGGCCAGGTGCGCCAGGGCGATCAACGCCCCCACGCCGATCAGCGCGTAGCCGAGGCGGCGCATCGGGTGTACTGGCTCGGGGCTCATGGGAGGTGCCCGGTGCCCGAGGGCGCCAGCTCCTGGCCGGCTCGCAGCTTCCGCGTTTTGGACGGCGCCGGTAGGATCGGGCGGTGCACGAGGCCCAGGTCGGCCCCTTCTGGCGAGTGCTCCTGTTGGGCGGCAACAGCGGTACGGGGAAGACCACAGCCGCGCGAGCACTCGGCCTTCGATTTGGAGTGTCGTGGGCCCAGGCTGATGACTTCCGCCTGGCTCTCCAGCGGCTCACCACACGAGCGAGCTACCCAACGCTCCACGTTTTCGAGGCCGAGCATGTCTGGCAGTTGCCCGCTGAGCAACTCTGCGACAGGCTGATCACCACGGCTGGAGTCGTCTCCGAGGCTCTGCGCGTGGTGATCGCCCACCACGTGCTGACGCCGCATCCACTGATCCTGGAGGGGGACGGTCTGGTGCCCGCTATGGCACAGCACCACATCCAGGTCGATCCGGAGACGCGCGGTCACGTGCGCGCCGTCTTTTTGCATGAAAAGAACGAGACGATCTTGCTCACGGGTATGCGGGCCCGCGGCCGTGGCTTCCAGAGGTACAGCGCGAGCGAGCAAGGCAACCAGGTTCGGGCCGCTCGGCTGTACGGCGAATGGCTTCGCCGCGAAGCGGAGCAGTACGGGCTGCCGACACTGCCAGCACGACCCTACGAGACGCTTGTGGAGCGCATCCTGTCCAACATTGAATGCCCCTGACTCCCGGCCGATGGCGCATTCGAGCTGCTGGTCCCGGCCGCCGACTACCTGCTGCGTCTCTGGACACCGGACGAGCGAGTCGCCGAGACCCGCCCGCTGGCCGTGACCATGGATATCCCGAATCTCCAGCTGCGTCGTTAGGCCGCCCAGGTAGGTGGCCCCCTGGTGGCTCATAGGTCGTGCCTCGGCGCGCTCTCAGAGCCGCGCTGGGCGAAGCCCACGGGGGGTTGGGAGGGTGCGGAGCATCCCCCATGGCAAAGAGGCCCGACGAGCGGAGCGAGGGGGTCCTGGGGCTGAGCGGGGGGGTGCGGGGGCGCCGGCTGGCCCCCGCCGAGCGTGGTCGCCCAGACGTTGCTGTGCGCCGTGGCTGGCCGCTCAGCGTGCTGGTTCAGCCGACCGGTGCTGTCGTCCGAAACGGCGTCGCGGCCACACGCGTAGGGTGCGCTTAAGCGGCGTGGTGCTGGCCAGGGCGACCACTTAAACGGACCCCGACGGCACTTAAATGGGCCGCGCAGGCGCTTAAACGCGTGCGGTACCCACCCAAGCGAACTACAGCGGCGGATGGTGTGGTGCTGTGGGGTCATGGACGTGGGCTCCTCCGTGTCGCGAGCGGAATGGGGACGCCGTCGTCGGCCTCTAGGTCGTCGAACAGGTGCCAGGAATCCCCGGGTGCGCAGCCGGCCACGATTGGCGTGGGCACAGACGGCTCTGGGCCTGGTGCTAGCGGCGTGGGTCCTCGCCCGCCTGGCTGCCGGAGCGCCTGGCGCCGGTCACGGTTGCGCGTGGCGAGCTCAGCCGGGGTGGTGCTGAACAGGAGCCGCTCCTGCTCGCTGGCCTCGAGCTGGACCAGCCGCCGCGCGTCACCGCACAGTACCAGGGCGTCGCCCGCGCTGGCCATCTCCAGGGCGACCGTCTCGGGCGGCGTCAGCGCAAACGTGTCCGTCGCGGTGCGCAGGGCGCCGGCATCCATGCCGAGCAGCACGCGCGTCGAGCTGTTGTCGACGATGGCCTGGCCAGCGGGCGAGGCCAGGCAGTCGGCCGGCTCCTGGGAGGCGACCACCAGTCCGAACCAGTACTTGGGCCCCTTGCGGGCCATCGACTCGAGGAAGGCGCCGCCTTCGGGCGTCCGCAGCGTCCGCCACAGCTCGTCGACGACGAGCAGGCACGGCTGGTCCTCGCCCAGCACGTGCTGGTGGCGCTGCTGGTTCCAGACGAACTGCTCGATCAGGAAGATGCCGATCGGGCGCAGGGCCTCGTCCAGGGCCGCGACGTTGAAGACCGTCAGCGGGTTGGCGAGCGTGATGTTCGTCGGCTGGCCGAACAGAGCACCGAGCGAGCCCTCGACCCAGCGCGCCAGGCGGGTAGCCAGGCTGCGCAGCAGCCGGCGGTCGACGTCGACCAGCGTCTCGGTGGGGTGACGCAGCACCCACAGCAGGTCACCCAGCAGGGGCGTGCGATTGTCCGTCCGGGCGCGAGCGTAGGTGGCGCCCAGGGCCAGGTCGCAGATGGCGCGCTCGTCGGCGCTCAGGTGCTGGCCGTGGTCGGCGAGCAGCAGCTCGAGCAAGCGCAGCAGGCTGGCGATGTGCGCGCGCTCGGGATCGGCGAGCTCGCCATCGTCGGGGTCGTACGGCGGCAGGTCGAACGGGTTGATGCGCAGCGGGCTGTCCGGGCCGAGGCGGACGTACTGGCCGTCCAGGTCCTCGCAGAGCGGGCGGTACTCCTGGGATGCCTCGGCGTCGACGATGACGCAGCGACCGCCACGGTGGCGCCGCTGGTCATCGGCGCCCACAGTGCCGCTGGCCGGGTCGGAGACCAGGAAGCGGCGGACGAGCAGCTTGAGGAAGAACGACTTGCCCTGGCGGACGCGGGCGAAGACGACGCAGTTGGCGTCGGTCAGCGGTGGATTGGCAAACAGGTTGATGCCGACCGGTGAGCGCGTGTCCTGGGTGAGGCCCCAGAGCACGGCGCCCGGCATCCACAGCGTGCCGGCGCGCCAGGGCAGCAGGGCAGCCAGGGCCGAGGTGGTCAGGTAGTGGGCGTCGTCGAGCTCATTGGTCAGCTGAGGCAGGACGCTGCGGAAGGCCTGCAGCTGCTGGAGCACGGTGCGGCGCACACCCAGGCCGGCCGAGCCGAGCAGCTCGGCGAGCTGGCTCTCCAGGCGATGGAGCGCCAACAGGGAGCCGGCGCGGATGGAGCCGTAGATCGAGACGCGGAACAGGTCCTCGTGGCCCCGTTCGAGCGCGGTCCGCAGAGTCTGGGCGTGCTCGAGCGCGGCGTCGCGCTCGGGATTGCCGAGGCGGCTGGTGCTGACCAGCTGGGCGCTGCCGTGGCGCGCGGTCTGGGCCAGCAGGAAGCGCTGGGCGCTCGGGCGGGGGATGGGCTGGATCTGGACGCTCAGGGCGAACGGAATGTCCGCGGCGCAGACCGGGAGCAGCTGGCCGGCCACGACCGCGCTGGGAAGCTGCGTGACCGCCAGGCCGGCGGCGTAGCTGTCGTCGAGACGGAGTGCGTCGCGCGTGAGCTCGGCGGAATGAGGCGCGATCGCGTCGACAACGCTGGGGACGGCCGGCGCCGGCAGGAGCGGCGCCGTTTCGGCGCGGGGAGCACTCTGCGCGAGAGGCGGGCGACGGCGAATAGTGAGCAGCGCCATCAGGCACCCCGGTCTAGCTGTGTGGGGCGGAGCGGCTGGCCTGCTGGGCCCAGAGGCTGACGGCGCGCCCGGTCAGGACACCAGCAGGCCGCCAGCAGGGCGGCAATCCCTGCGTTGTCGAGCCGGCGCCAGCGGACGCCCAGACGATCCAGGGCAGCGGCCAGGGTCTCGCCCCGTTCGTCCAGCTGCTCGGTGGCGCTGGGCAGCGGGTCGTTGTCAACGGCGTGGCGACGCCGTGCGGGCCGCCACCTGGCCAGCCCTGCCAGCCGGGCCATGACGCGGGCGCCAAGACGGCGGGCCGCACCGTCGAGCCCGACGACGACGAACAGCTGGGGCTGCAGCAGGTTGCCCGTGCGCCCGAGATGGCGCAGGAAAGCAGCTTGCTGGCGCCCCACGGTGGCCAGGCGCCCCTGGCGCGTGGCGGCCAACGCCTCGGTCTCGGCGGCGTGGTCGTCCAGGTTGGTCGGGACCAGCCGGTAGACGATCTGGACCAGGAAGCGCAGCGCCTGCAGGAACGCCTCGAGGCGCGTCGTCTCGGTCTCCCGAGCCTGCTCGTCGGCGAGCAGCAGATCGGCGGTCTCCACCTGGAAGATGGCGCGCGGTCGGCCATCGGCCAGGTAGAGCGTGTCGTCGGCGATGTTCTGCAGCCGCACGTAGAAGCGCTGCACCGAGGGGAGACGGATCACGGGCAGTCCTCCTGCCGGTCGGGCCAGGCCAGCGGCGGCGTAATCGTCACCCATGCGGCGTCCGGCGCGCGGTGGGCCGACCGGGCCTGGACCCGCCAGACGGCGGCCTGCGGGAAACGGGCGTGGGCCAGCCCGGCCAGGAGCCACGGCCAGAGCGACTTGCCGTCGATGCGCCAGAAGGCGCCCCCTGTGCCGGCCAGCAGGCAGACGGCGACCAGGGCCTGGCGCAGCAAGAGTGGCGCGCCCTCCAGGTCGTTCCAGAGCTCCAGCGCCAGCAGCCCGCCGCCGACCAGGCTCAGGCCCTGGGAGGCGTGCAGAGACAGGGCGCCGATCTCGAGGATGCTCTCCTCGGCGCCGACGTGGGTGGGGACGGGGCGTTCGCGCAGCGGCATGGCGGGCTCCTAATGCGCCACCAGGCTGCTGAGGGCGGTGGCCAGACCGACGGCGCCGAGCATGACGATGCCGCCGATGGCCACGCCGCCCAGGATCTTGCGGCCGTGACCGCCCATGCGCTCATCGCCGACCACCGGGCCGGTGGCGATGGCGATGCCGCCCAGGAAGAAGAGCAAGGCCAGGAGCTTGATGGCGACGCTGATGCCGCCCTTGGTCAGGCTGTCGAACAGAGAATTGATGTAGTCCACGGGATGCGTCCTGAAGAGAAAAGGAGGGGGTACGGTGAACAGGTCGATGGGCAGG
>JAABUQ010003930.1_pt1 | contig 26291 bp, 18 predicted proteins | sample 5560001 | NCBI WGS metagenome assembly JAABUQ01 (sample SAMN10711888, study PRJNA513371) | rock metagenome | isolation source: Antarctica rocks | place: Antarctica: Victoria Land, Finger Mt nord | collected 2015-12-18 | reverse complement strand
AGCGTGGAGCGTGGAGCGTGGAGCGTGGAGCGTGGAGCGTGGAGCGTGGAGCGTGGAGCGTGGAGCGTGGAGCGTGGAGCGTGGAGCGTGGAGCGTGGAGCGTGGAGCGTGGAGCGTGGAGCATTTTACCCGGGTGCCACGGTGTCGGAGTACCGAAACCGTGGCACCCGGGCCGACCTCCGGCCGCATGTCTCCTCACGCCCCACGACCCACGACCCACGCCCCACGACCCACGACCCACGACCCACGACCCACGACCCACGACCCACGACCCACGAGCTTCACACGGTCCGTCGGATCTGCGATGTCTGCAGGAGTGGGGTATGCTGGCGGGGCGGAGTGGGATTGGTGGGCCGGTCGGTCGGGCGGGGGCGTCGATGGACAGGAATAGCCTCATCAAGCGCCTGATGTCGACCTTCCTCGGCGAGCTGGACGAGCACGTCCGGTCGTTGAACCGCGACTTGCTCGCGCTGGAGAGGGGGCTGGACGGCCCGGCCCGGTCGGAAGCGTTCCAGGCGATGCTCCGGGCCTTGCACAGCTTGAAGGGGGCGGCTCGCTCGGTCGACGTGGGCGCGATCGAGTCGGCTTGCCACCTCCTGGAGGAGGTGTTCGCCGCCGGCCGCGATGGCCGGCTGGTGCTCGACCGCGATCTGTTCTCGCTGCTGTTCGCCTCGACCGACGCGGTCGAGGAGGTGGGGGGCCGGCTCCGCGAGCAGGCCGACCTGGCCGATTCGCCCCTGGTGAGGCTGCTGCCCCGGCTGGAAGCGGCCAGCGGCGGGGTCGGCGGCCTGGCCCCGGCCCCGGTCAACTCGCCGCCGGCGGGCCCGACCCCGACGTTCGGGCCGTCGCCGAAGTCGCCGTCGCTTGCCGGGCCGGTCGCGGGCTCGCCGGCCGGCGGGGACGGCCCGGCCGAGGCGTCGACGACGTCGGCCTTCGTGCGGGTGCCGGCCGAGAAGCTGGACGCCCTGTTGATGCACAGCGGCGAGTTGTTGGTGGCGCGGCGGCGGGTGGGCTCGCGGGGGGACGACCTGGCGGCGATCCGCGAGCTGGTCGCGCGGTGGCGGGCGGATTGGCGAGCGTCGGAGAAGCCGCTGGCGGCCTTGCTGGGCCGGACCGGGGCGGCCGGCGGGCCGTCGCCGCTGCCGGGCCGGGCCGCGTCGACGCTCCGCCGCGCCGGCGAGACCCTCGGGCGGCTCGATCGCGACCTGGAGCGGCTGGCCACGGCGATGGGGGGTGACCGGGCGCAGCTCGACCGGGCCTCCGGCCTGCTGGAGGACGAGGTCCGCCGGGCCCGGATGCTGCCGTTCGCCGAGGCCTGCCAGGGGCTGGAGCGGGCCCTCCGCGACGTCGCGCAGGCGACGGGCAAGTGGGCCGAGCTGGTCATCGAGGGGGGCGGGGTCGAGATCGACCGCTCGGTCCTGGAGGCGCTGAAGGACCCGCTCCGCCACCTGGTCCACAACGCGGTCGACCACGGGATCGAGTCGCCCGAGCGCCGGGCCGAGGTGGGCAAGCCGCGCCGGGCCCGGGTGACGGTGGCGGCCACGCTCCGGGGGTCGGAGGTGGAGGTGGTCGTCGCCGACGACGGCCACGGCCTCGACCTCGACCGGCTCCGCGACCAGGCCCGGTTCCGGGGGCTCGACGAGCCGGCCGACGTCCGCGACCTGGAGCGGATGATCTTCCTGCCCGGCTTCTCCACGGCCCGGCGGGTCACCAGCATCTCGGGGCGGGGGGTCGGCCTCGACGTGGTCAAGGACCGGCTGGAGCAGCTCCACGGGACCATCGACCTGGCCTCGGACCCGGGCCGCGGCCTCCGGTTCACCCTGGCCGTGCCGCTGACCTTGACGACCTTGCGGGCCCTGATGCTCGCCGCCGGCGGCGAGGTCTTCGCCTTCGCGACGACCAACGTCCAGAAGCTGGTCCGCGTCAGCCAGGCGGATTTCCGGGTCGTCGAAGGGTGCCGGGTGCTCGCCACCGGCGGGCCGCTGCTGCCGGTGGCGTCGCTGGCCGAGACGCTCGGCCTGCCCGCCCGCGAGCCTTCCGGGCCGGCCAAGGTCCCGGGGGTGATCGTCGCGGCCGGCGAGCGGCGGATGGCGTTCCTGGTCGACGAGTTCATGGCCGAGCAGGAGATCACGGTCAAGGGGTTCGGCCCGCGAATCCGCCACGCCCGGTTCTTCTCGGGGGCGACCATCCAACCCTCGGGCAAGGTGGCGCTGGTGCTCAACGCGGCGAGCCTGATCCGCTCGGCCCTGACCCCCGGGGGATCGCCGATCCCGGCCCCGGCCCCATCGCCGTCGCCGTCGCCGACGATCCGGGGGCGCGAGCCCACCTCGGCGCGGAAGCGGCTGCTGGTGGTCGACGACTCGGTCACCACCAGGGCCCTGGAGAAGGGCCTGCTCGAAGCGGCCGGCTACACGGTGGCGACGGCCGTCGACGGCGCCGACGGCTGGCGCAAGCTCCAGGAATGGCCGCCGGACCTGCTCATCAGCGACGTGGAGATGCCCGGGATGGACGGCCTGGCCCTGGTCGGGGCGGTCCGGTCCTCGGCGCGATTCGCGCGGCTGCCGATTATCCTGTTCTCGTCGCGGGGCGGCGGCGCCGATCGGGCCCGGGGGCTCGACGCTGGCGCCGACGCCTATCTCGTCAAGGGGGTTTCCGGGCAGGAAGACTTGCTCGACACGGTGGCCAGGCTCCTTTAACCTGGGAAGGATGGGGGGCAACGAAGCGACAAGAGGGGCGGCCGGCCGATGATCCGAGTCCTGGTCGCCGAAGACTCCGGGACCGCCCGGGCGCTCCTGGTCGAGATCCTCGGCTCCGACCCGGGGATCGAGGTCGTCGGCCAGGCGGTCGACGGCGTCGAGGCCGTCGCTATGGCGCAGGCGCTGCGGCCCGACCTGGTGACGATGGACATCCGGATGCCCCGGATGGACGGGCTGGAAGCGACCCACGAGATCATGATCACGGCGCCGACGCCGATCGTGATCGTCTCGTCCAGCGCCCGCCGGGCCGAGGTCGAGGGGTCGCTCGCGATGCTGGGGCAGGGGGCCCTGGAAGTCCTCCGCAAGCCGCCGGGGCCGGGCTCGCCCGGGTTCGCCCGCGAGGCCGGCCGCCTGGTGGCGACCGTCAAGGCGATGGCGCGGGTCAAGGTGGTCCGGCGCTGGCGGGGCTCGCCCCAGGCCGAGCCGCCCAGGCCGCCGGCCTTGGCCGGGGCCCGGGCCCGGTTGGTGGCGATCGCCGCGTCGACCGGCGGCCCCGCGGCGCTCCGGCAACTCCTGGCCGGCCTGCCCGCCGACTTCCCCGCCCCGATCCTGATCGTCCAGCACATCACGGCCGGCTTCACCGTCGGCCTGGCCGCCTGGCTCGACGGCGTGTCGCCGATGCGCGTCAAGGTGGCCGTGGACGGCGAGCCGCTGGCCCGCCGGACGGCCTACCTGGCGCCCGACGATGGCCACCTCGGCGTCACCGAGGCCCGCTCGATCGCCCTCTGCGACGCCCCGCCGGTCGGCCAGTTCCGCCCCTCGGCCACGCACCTCTTCGAGTCGGTGGCGCGGGCCTACGGCCCGTCGGCCGTCGGCGTGATCCTCACCGGCATGGGCGACGACGGCGTCCAGGGGCTCCGCGCCCTCCGCCGGGCCGGGGGCCGGGTGATCGCGCAGGACGAACCGTCCTCCGTCGTCTTCGGGATGCCCGCCGCCGCCATCGAGGCCGGCGTCGTCGACGCCATCCTGTCCCTCGACGCCATCCCCCCCCGCCTCGCGGCGATGGCCTGACGCGCGGCCCGCCGGGCTCGCGGCACTCGGCCCAGATGGATCGAGACCGTCCGGGACGAACGTGCCGCGCCCCTCCATGCGGCCGGTGGCCGATCGGCGCGTGATCCGGTAGACTGGCGGGCGAGGCAGGTCTCTCCCCACTCGTCGGACGTGTCCCCGACGCCCGGCTTTCCGGCCGGCATCGGCCGCCCGACGTCCGTAGGACTCTCGCCATGTCCCGCGTGCTCGTCGTCGAGGACAGTGCCACCCAGGCGCTGGAGATCCGGCTCCTTTTGGAGGACTCGGGCTTCGAGGTCGACGTCGCCCCCGACGGGCTGGCGGCGCTCCGGGCGATCGAGGCCCACGCGCCCGATCTCGTCCTGACCGACCTCCAGATGCCCGAGATGAACGGCCTGGAGCTGGTCGAGGCGATCCGGGGCGAACACCTCGGCCTGCCCGTGATCCTGATGACCCAGCACGGGACCGAGGAGATCGCCGTCAAGGCGCTCCGCGAGGGGGCCGCCAGCTACCTGGCCAAGAAGAGCCTGGCGACCGACATGGTCTCGGCCATCGACGACGTCCTGGTCGTCACCAGCGCCCAGAGGCACCAGCAATGGGTCCTGGAAAGCCTGACATCGGTCGAGTCGCGATTCACCCTGGACAACAACACGGCGCTGATCGCCCCCCTGATCGGCCACGTCCACCAGAACCTGTCGCGGATGAAGTTCGGCGACGAGATCGGCCTGATCCGGATCGGCGTGGCGCTGCGCGAGGCGCTGGTCAACGCGATTCACCACGGGAATCTCGAGGTCAGCTCCGACCTCCGCGAGCGCGGCGACGACTCGTACTTCGAGCTGGTCGAGGAGCGGCGTCGGGTCGCGCCCTACGCCGACCGCCGCGTCCACCTGACGGCCCGCGAGTCGCGCGACGAGGCCGTTTATATCGTCCGCGACGAGGGGCCCGGGTTCGACCCGTCGAGCCTGCCCGACCCGACCGACCCGGCCAACCTGAGCAAGGAGCACGGCCGCGGCCTGCTCCTGATCCGGACGTTCATGGACGAGGTGTCCCACAACGACCGGGGCAACGAGATCACCATGATCAAACGTCTGGCGTCGGCCTGATCGCGAAGGAACGGGCCGGGGGGGGACGGCCAGCCTCGCAAGCGTCGGGTCACCAGCGGCGGGGGCTGCCGAAGAACTCATCGGTCGGGATCACGTCGCGGATCACGTCGCGGGCGTCGCGGGTCGAGCGATCGCCGAGGTAGCGGATCAGGTGGGACAGCATCTTGGGGGCGACCAGGGCCTCGCCGGGCAGCGGGTCGCTCAACAGTTCGTCGGCCATGTCCGGCGCCGAGCGACGCATCAGGTCCATGTCGAACCAGTACCCTTCGGCCGGGTGGTTCTGGACCGACGAGTAAGTCCGGGGCGGCCCGAGCGGCGCCGAGCCCAGCGCCTTGATGTAGAAGTCGCGATGGCGGGGGTTGACCGTCAGGACCCAGGTATCCCCCCCCTGGCTCAGGTGGTACTGGACCAGGAACCGGATCAGGCAGATGAAGACCGGGCGGAACTCGCGGAGTCGCAGGTCCTTGTCGGCCGCGAAGCTGGTCACCTCGACGAGGCGGCGACGCTCCCGGCGGAGGCCCCGGATCTCTTCGCTGTAGATCCCCTCCAGCGGCAACCCCAACAGCGTGTTGTCCGGCACCAGCGAGAACGTCGCCAGGACCCGCCCCTCCAGCTTGGCCACCAGGGTGACCAGGTCGGGCAGCGCGTGGTACGGGGTGAACCGGACCTTGCTGGCGAACGGCTCCTCGTACCCCCTCGCCTGGTAATTGCTGGAAACGAGCTGGAACGCCTCGCGCCACTCGTCCCGCTCCGAGGCGATCTTGATCCGGATGTCGCGGGCCACTCCGGGGACCCGGACCGCCAGCGGCCCTTTCTTCGAGCCGGCCAGCCGGAACGGCGAAGGGGACGAGGCGCCGGGCCGAGGGACGTCGTCCAGGCGGCGCCGGAGGTCGTCCATCGAGGCCGATCCGGGCCCCGCCAATGGCCCGACGACGGGCCTCGAAGGATTCTCGTGACCGGCGCCGGGCTCGGATTCGGAGCAGTCGGTCGTTGCCATCGCTTCGACCTACCTCCACTCAAAAAGGATTCAGTTCGATCCGGTACACCGATCGACGGGAGGCTCCATACTCGCGCCGGACCGGCGGGCTCGCGGGACGACCGTCGTCCCGCCCGGGGTGCTCATCCATTCGGGGTTTTCTCCCGGAGCAGAACCGCGGGGAGGGGGCTGCGGATCGACTTGTACTTCCTTGAACAAGAGAACTATAAACGAGGCGCCGACCCGAAGGAACTCCCATCAAGCTCGATTTGCAAAATAGCCTGAAAATGCTTTCATGCATGCTAGGCTCAAGGCTCGCCCGATATAATGATCTCGAAATCGCGGCGGCGTCGCTGTTTATGGCGAGTTGACGGCCTCCATCCCGAAATTCGACCTCCCGCTACGCGGATCGATCGACGCCGTGACGCTTGTCCGCTTTTCTCGAATGAAACTTGAAAGAAATCGGGGAAGTGGATGGGTGATTGGCCCGGAAAAAGCCAGGATTCCGCTTGGCTGAGCGTTCACCCACCTCGGCGAATCACCCGGACCCGTTCGGTCGAACGGCCCCGGGGTTGACGGAGGCTCGGAGAAGGGGCTAGCCTACGTTGCAAGCGGTGTGCCATGCGGCCGGGTCGCTGGGCGGCGCGGGAGCGAGAACGGGATGGCGGGCGATCGCGAAGGCTCGGACGGCGTGCTGCCGATGGAACTCCTGGGACGCGGCGACCCCAGCTTCGTCGACGCCCTCCGCGCCGTCGACGACGCCGAGGCGTTGGCCGACTTCGCCGCCCCCTGGCACGACGACCGCCGGCCCGAGGCGCGCCGGCTCCTGTTCGATTACCTCGACCGCCCGCTCAACGCCTACCGCCACGAGGGGCTCGTCAAGCGCCTGTTCAAGCGGGCCGAGGCCGCCGGCGACGACGAGGCGATGGCCCGATTCCTGGTCCTCTTCGACCGCTCGGTCCGCCGAATCCGCAAGGTCCGCCACCGCCCGATGCACGAGGTGGTCGCGACCCCGGAGGAAGCCCGCCGTCTGATGGACCTTTGGAGCGGCCTGGGGATTTCCGTCTCTAGCTGGTCCAGCTTGCAAGGCTTTCATCTCTGGGGGCGGCGCCCCGACGAGGTCATTGCCTTCCCCCGCGGGTCGGCCATGCCCCGAGGGCGGATGATCGCCGGTCCTCGGAAGAACCCGAGGACCGGCGAACCGATCGACGAGCCCAGGCCCGATTGGGCCCATCGATTTCGCCTCGATTGGCCCGGGGAAGGCCGGCCGGACCTCCGCGAATTGCCATTTTTGTTGCAGAAAATGCAACGCCTTCGCTTGTTCAGCCTGGCCACCCGGGGCTACCTCAGGCGGCGGTCCTGGCGTTACTTCCGCAAGCTGGGCAAGGTCGACCCTTCTCGATATATCGCGGCGACTTGCGAGGCCCTGGCGCTTTATCGGGACGAGGACGTCGCCGACGGCCTGGCCTTGATCGACAATTGGGGATTGGCCCACATCCTGTTCCATCACAGCCCGGCCCTGGTCGCCCAGCCCGACGGCTGGACGGTGGCGCCGGGCCGGTCGCTGTCCGGGCTGGCCCCGGCGCCGAGCTTCGAGGCGGCCTGGGCGGGCGCGCCCGGGGCGTTGGTGGGCTTGCTGGCGAGGGCCCGCTCGGCGACGGTCCGCCGCTGGGCGATCCGCCGGGTCGAGGCCGACCCCGCTCGGTCGCTGGCGAGCGGCCCGCTGGAAGGGTGGGTCGCCCTGCTCGGGCACGACGACCCCGAGGTCGTCGCCCTGGCGTCCCGCCTGCTCGGCCCGGCCGAGGGACTCGACGCGATCGAGCCGGGCCGCTGGCTGGCGGTGGCCGAGGGGGCGAGCCCGCTCGCCCTGGAGGTCGTCTGCGAGCTGGTCGCGCGGCACGTCCGGCCCGACCAGGTTTCGCTCGAACAGGCCGTCCGGCTGGCCGGGTCCCGCCCCTTGCCGCTGGCCCGGCTCGGCTTCGGGTGGTTGCGGGCCCGGGCGCCCCGGGCGGGCGAGGCCGACCGGCTCCTGCTCGGGCTGCTCGACGCCGGGTCCGGGCCGCTCCGCCCGGACCTCCTCGGCTGGCTCCGGCAAGTCCTGGGCGACGTCCCCGGCGCGCCCCTGGAATTCCTCGACAGCCGCCACGCCGACGCCCGGGCCGTGGGCTGGGCCTGGTTCCTCGCCGACCCCAGGACCGCCGACGACCCGGACCTCTGGCGCCGCCTCCTCGAATCGCCCCACGACGACGTCCGGCTGGCCCTGGTGGCCGAGCTGGAGTCGCGCGTGGCCGCCGGGTCGGGCCGCGTCGCCGTCGCGAAGACGCTCGACCTCGACCTGCTCCGGGGCCTCTGGGCGGCGGTCCTGCTCAACGTCCATCGGGGGTCGCGGGCCCGGCCGGCGGTGGTCCGCCAGTTGCTCGGCCGGCTGGAAGCGAGGCCGGCCGAGGCCCCCGCGCTGCTCCCGCTCCTGGGCGTCGCCCTCCGATCGGTCCGGGGGCCCGAGCGGCGGGCCGGCCTGGTGGCGGTCGTCCGACTGGTCGAGCGGCGGGCCGAGGTCGGGCCGCTGGTCCGGTCGGCGTTCCCGGAGTTGCAATGGCCTTGACGACGTGCGATAGTGGCGCCGCCTTCGATCGCGACCCGGGAGGCCAGGCCGGACCCGAGACCACCTTGCCGCGGCGTTCCGCCGCGGTCGAGATCGCCCGCCCGTTCGCTTCCCCAAGGCCGTTGTTCTTTTGCCGCCGGACGTCCCTCGTCGGGCGGACCGAGCCAACCGATGTTTCCGCCCGACGAGGGACGTCCGGCGGCTCGGTGAACGACCTTGGTCGACGCTTCGAAGTCGGGCCGGCCCGGCCTCCCGCTTCGCGATCGAGGCCCGCGCGAGACCCCCTCCGATGAACCTGACCCTGGCCTATCGGGACCGCAGCGCGATCCGCCCCAGCCCGGCCGGCCTGGCCCTGGCGCTGGCGCCGGACCTCCGGCGCGACCGGGTCGGGTTCGACGCGACCTTGCGGCACCCGCTCCGGTTCCGCGAGGCCGTCGCCGCCCTCCACGACGTCGTCATCTCCGACCTCCGGTATCGGCCCAAGGACCGATCGGCGCATGACGCCTACCTCGCCGAGCGGAAGGCCCGCGAGGACGCGCTCCGCCGCGACGTGGCCGGGGAAACCGGCCGCGCGATCCGGGCGGCGCGCCCCGCCATGCCCGAGGCCGAGTTCGCCCGGCTCGACCGCGACTATCGCCACCACCGCGACCGCTACTGGACCGCCCGCCGGCGGTACTCGAACCACCTGATGACCCACGACCCGGGGCTCTGGCGGCTCTTGATGCCGTTCGACCCGGTCATCACCGTCGCCCCCGACGTCGTCTTCTTCGAAGGCTTCAGCGCCGACGAATCGAGCTACGGCTGCCTGACCGTCGACCGCGAGGGCTTCGAGGGGGAACGGGACGTCGCCCTCGGCACGACCAACGTCGATTATTCGTGGGAGCTTCACGAGCACTTCCAGCTCTTGCGGAGCTACCGCCAGACCCGGTTCCAGATCGACCCGTCGGGCTTCGAGGTCGCGACGACCGGGGCGGGGCAAGGGGAAGGATACCGCGAAGAAAAGATCGCCCTGCCGCCGGGCTGGCTCCGCGGGTTCATGCAGCTCCAAACGGCCATGAGCCTGCCCAGCCGCCGGGTCCGCCTGAGCCGCGACGGGTTGTACAACGTCCTGGCCTTCCTCGGCCGCCACAAGGCCGCCCGGAGCCCCCGCGCCGTCCGGTTCGAGCTGGAGCCCGGCCGCCCGGTGGCGCTGGTCCTGGAACCCTGGGAACGGCGGATCACGCTCCACGACCGGCCCTATGAGGGGTCCAGGGCCGAGACGATTCGCGTCTGGGGCCGGGACCGGCTCCGGGTCCTGGCCCGGCTCTTGCCACTTTTGGACGAGGCCGAGGTTTACCTGCTCGGCTCCGGCCTGCCCAGCTTCTGGTCGATCCGGATGGGCGAGATGCGGCTCTTGCTCGGCCTGTCCGGCTGGACCGCGAACGACTGGACCGGCGGCTCGGCGCTGGGCCAGCTCGCCCCGCCGGCGGAGCCCGGCCGCTACCTGGCGACCCGGGTCGCGGCGTCGTTCCGGGCCAACCCCGCGCAGACCCTGGCCGAGGTCGAGGCGCGGTCGGGCGGGTCGACGCCCGGGGTGCTCGCCTGCCTGGGCCAGCTCGCCGGGCTCGGCCAGGTGATCCACGACCTCGCCGCCGGCCTGTACCGATGGCGACAGGTGATGCCCGTGACCCTGTCGAGCGAGCTGATCGGCCCCGAGGACCCCGAGACCGTCGCCGCCCGCCAGATCGCCGCGACCGCGTCGGTCCGGATCGGCCAGGACGAGGCCCGCGCCGACGGGCTCCGGGTCCTCGAAGGCCAGATCCTCGACCGCCCCGTCTCCCTCGTCCTCGACGGCGACGGCCGGATCATCCGGGGCAAGTGCACCTGCTCGCACCACTTCACCGGCGGCCTCCGCAAAGGCCCCTGCCGCCACCTCCAGGCCCTCCGCGACAAGGCCTCGACCCGCCCCGGCCCATCCACCCTGGAAGCCTGGTTCGAGGCCTTCCGGGGTTAGAAGTCCGGCGCCAGGTTGCCCGTCCGCCTTATCCTTTCCTCTGGCCCGATTCGCGGTTTGTCGCCTTCGCATTAGCCTTCTTGGATTTCGGCGATGAAGGCTCGTTGCTCAAGCGGCCGATCACTTCCAAGGCCTTATCGGTCGGCGCCGGGAACAAATACTTGGCCACGATCAGGATGAGCGAGCTGATCTCCAGGTAGGTCGTTACGATGAACGTCTGGGCCACCCACGGCTCAATCTTAAACCCCCAAGTGCCGAACCAGATCAGGGCGAAGAACAGGTGAATCAAGACGACTTGCAGGATGAGCACGAGGATCAGTCGATTCGCATACTTTCCCCGCATGTTGCGGTCGGCCTCTTGCTGCTTCTTCCAGGCGAGGACGAAGCTCCGGAGGCCGTAACTTTTGTCCTTGGCGACGCGGTCCGCAGTCCGATCGGCGTCTTTCCGGCTGCGACTCTGGGCGCCGATCTCAATATTTTCCCGCGATTCGCCGGCCATCTCACCAGAGCCCAAGCTGGTCGATCCGGTAGTTCATCGCCATTGGCGACACTTCGAAGGCTCGGGCGAGCTTCTTGACGGAAGCGAGCCGGCGCCATTCTTTCCGGACCTCGGCCTCGGGCATCAGCAGGGCGGCGGCGAACATATTGGCCTGGACCTCGCGGTGATGGCGGGCGCGGGCCTCGTCGGGCTCGGTTTCGGAAAGATCGGGCCCGTGGCGGTAAAGCTCCAGGTCGGAGTCGATGAACGTCGCTTGGCCGTCCTCGCCCGACGGGCTCGACTTCCAGTGCAGGAGGAAATGCCCGAGTTCGTGCGCGACCGTGAATGCCTGGCGGAAGCTCGGGTCGCCCTCGCGGACGAGGATCTCGGGTCGACCATCGCGCCAGCGGATCGCCCCGGCCGTGGTTTCCTCGGCGAACGTGGCCTGGAACACGTCGACGCCCATCCGGGTCGCCAGGTCGTAAGGGTCGACCGGGACCGACCCGACGCCATACTTCTCCCGGGTCTCCGTGGCGAGCCGCTCGATCTCGGAACGCTTCCGCCACGGGACCGTCGCGGTGGCCTGCGGCATGGCTCGAAACCTCGTGAGTTGCGACGGGACTTCTCGGTCTCCGAATGTAGCGTGAACGGGTCGATCGAAGCAAGGCCGCTCCGGATCGGCCCGCTTGCCGAGGATGTCGGGAGGATTGGCCAATTATCATGGGGAGAGGGTCGCCCCGATCCGAATTGCCCCGTGCCGGAAAACCGGAAACGCCCCGACGTTTTGGCCGGCCCCAGGTCTTGCCGATCCGTCGCGGGGTCGTTAGTCTCTAGATTGGATTAACCATCGCCTTAAGCGGGCTGATGGCCTTTCCGGTCCACTCGTCGTATTAATCCGTCCCTATCGCGGTCGTCCTCGGCGAGGACGCTTCGGGTCCCCTCCGCCCATCGGGCATGGGGCCTCGGCGCGTCCCCGAGGATGGAGGCATCGCCATGCGCCGTCGCGGCTTCACGCTGATCGAGTTGCTGGTCGTCATCGCGATCATCGCGGTCCTGATCGCCCTGCTGTTGCCGGCGGTCCAGGCCGCCCGCGAGGCGGCACGCCGGACCCAGTGCGTCAACAACATGAAGCAAATGGGCCTCGCCATCCACAACTATCACAGCGTCAACGACGTTTTCCCGATGGGGGCGGGCAGCGGCATCTATGACGCGAGCCTGGTCTACAACGTCAAGCAGAACCTCAGTTCTCACGCGGCGATGCTCCCGTTCCTGGAGCAGACCAACGTGTACAACTCGCTCAACTTCAACATCGGCTGCGAAGACGCCTCGAACACCCTCGCCTATCTCGTCAACTCGACGGGGACCAACTCGCAGATCAAGGCCTTCGTCTGCCCCTCCGACCCGAACGCGGGCGTGCCCGACCACAACGGCACGAGCAACACCAACAACTATTACGCCTGCGTCGGCACCACGATGTACTGGTCGAAGATCGGCACCGACGCCCCGTATGCCAACTTGAACGTCGCGAACATCAACATGCCGAGCACGGGGCTTTTCACCTACCAGCAGTCCTACGGGCTGAGTTCCTGCGTCGACGGGTCGTCGAACACCATCGCCTTCGCCGAGGCGGTGGTCGGCAACCAGAATCAGAAGATCGGCCAGAGGTATAGCGGCCTCCAGAGCGTCGGCGGGATCGCGTCCTTCGAGACGATGGACGCCTCGGCCAACGGGGGGGCCAACGCCCTGTCCGCCCTCCAGGTTTGCCAGCAAGCTTGGTCTTCCCGGAGCGGGACCGTCGACGTCCAGCGCGGCGAGAACTGGGCCCACGGCTGCATGGCGATGACGATGTTCAACACCATCGCGACGCCCAACTATGGCGGCGGCTCGTTCACCCATTGCAGTCGGATCGGCTCGGGCGCCCGGTCCGACATCAGCAACTCCGACAGCTACCACCCCGGCGGGGTCAACGTGACGATGGCCGACGGCAGCGTCCGGTTCGTCAAGAACTCGGTCAACCCGCTCACCTGGTACGCCCTCGGCACCAAGGCCGGCGGCGAGGTGCTCTCCGCCGACAGCTACTGACCCGATCGCCCGCTCCGGCGGGACCCGGCCGGGTCCCGCCGGGGTGGCGGCCGATTTCCGTTTGACAACGCCCGCCCCTTCGACGAAAGTTGGGGCCGACGCGGGAGGGCCGGCCCGCCGTGACCCTCCCGGGATGTCGTGCATGGGTTTCTTCCGCGACCTGGTCCAGCGACTCGTCGGCGGCGCCGAGGCCGCGACTCCGCCCCCGCCGCCGGCCGAGCCCCCGGCCAGCCCGGGCCCCGTGCCCGGCGAACCGGCACCCACTCCGCCCGTCGGGCCGCCGACGGCCCCGTCGCCACCCGCGCCCGAGCCGCCCCGGAAGCTCGGGCTCGACGCGGGCGACTTCTTGCCGATCGCGCGCGATGACCTGGAAGCGGCGGCCAAGGCGGGCGGCCCGGACTTTCGCCGGAACCTCTGGATCGGCCAGGGGGCGACGATCCCACCGGCCGGAGACGAGCAAACCCGCCTGATCGACCGGGCGCTCGTCACCCACGGATACCTGTCGCCCGAGGAACTGGCCGAGATCCACCGAGTCGGCGAGGAGATGGACCGCGTCCGGGCGGACGCCGACACGGTCGCCGTTCGCGCCCGGCTGGCGGGCGAGGCCGCCGTCGAGGCCGAACGCGCCGAGCGGGCCCGGATCAGGGCCGCGAAGAAGGCCGAGGCCGCCGAGCGGCGCCGGCTCCGGGCCGAAGGGATCGCCCACCGGCACGCCACCGACATCGTTTATCTCGGCCGAGGCGTCTCGAAGTCGCTGGGCGACCGCCGGGGCGACCCGGCGGCCCTCGAAGCGGCCGGGCTCCCCGTCCTGTCCACGCCGGCCGAGCTGGCCGGGGCGATCGGGCTTTCGGTCTCGCGGCTCCGCTGGCTCGCCTTCCACGCGGAAGCGGCCACTTGCGTCCATTACGTGACGTTCGACGTCCCCAAACGTAGCGGTGGGACGCGGACGCTAAGCGTCCCGCACCGGACGTTGGCGGCGTCCCAGGCGTGGATTCTCGACCGGATCGTCGGGCGGCTGCCGGCCGAGGCGGAAGCCCACGGCTTCCTGCCCGGGCGGAGCATCCTGACCAACGCCACGCCCCACGCGGCCCGGGCGGTGGTGGTGAACCTGGACCTGGAAGGCTTCTTCCCGAGCATCGGCTTCCCCAGGGTCCGGTCGGTCTTCCGCCGGGCGGGGTACTCGCCGGCCGTGGCGACGATCCTGGGCCTGCTCTGCACCGAATGCCCGAGGCGGCGGGTCGTGTACGACGGGACGACCTACTTCGTGGCGACCGGCCCCCGGGGCTTGCCGCAGGGGGCCTGCACCAGCCCCGGCCTGTCGAACCAGGTCGCCCGGCGGCTCGACCGCCGGCTCGCCGGCCTGGCCGCGAAGCTGGGGGCGACCTACACCCGGTACGCCGACGACCTGACCTTTTCCGGCGCCGCCGACCTCGACGGCCGGGTCGGCTACCTGATGGCCCGGGTCCGCCACCTGGCCGAGGCCGAGGGGTTCACCGTCAACGAGGCCAAGAGCCGCGTCCTCCGCCAGAACGCCGCGCAGGTCGTCACCGGCCTGGTCGTCAACGACCGCCCGGGCGTCCCCCGCGTCGAGGTCCGCCGCCTCCGCGCCATCCTCCACCGAGCCCGCCTCGAAGGGCTCGACGCCCAGAACCGCGACGACCACCCCCACTTCCGGGCCTGGCTCCGCGGCAAGATCGCCTACGTCGGCATGGCCCGGCCCGAAGTCGGCGCCCGCCTCCTGGCGGAACTGGAGGCGATCGAACGGGGTGGCGCGTAGCGGTCGCCGGGGGCGGGGTCAGACCTGGATCACGATCTTGCCGAGGTGCGAGCCGCTTTCGAGGTGGTTGTACGCCTCGGGGGCGTGGTCGAACGGGAAGACGCGATCGATGACGGGATGGAGCTTGTGGAGGGCGATGGCTTGGTTCATCCGTTCGAACATGGCCCGCGAGCCGACGTAGATCCCCTGGAGTCGGACGGATTTCATGAGCAAGGGCCGGGGGTCGACCTCGCCGGCGGTGAGGACCCCGATCAGGGAAACCTGGCCGCCGACGCGGACGGCCTTGATCGAGCGGGGCAGGGTGCCGCCCCCGCCGACCTCGACGACGTGGTCGACGCCCAGGCCTTCGGTCAGGTTGCGGACGGCCACGTCCCAATCGGGGGTCGTCCGGTAGTTGATCCCGTCGGAGGCCCCCAACTCGCGGACCCGGGCCAGCTTGGCGTCGCTGCTCGACGTGGCGATGACGCGGGCGCCGGCGAGGCGGGCGAGCTGGAGGGCGAAGATCGAGACGCCGCCGGTCCCCTGGACCAGGACCGTCTGGCCGGACCGGAGCGGGCTGCCCTCGAACAGGGCGTTCCAGGCGGTCACGGCGGCGCAGGGGAGGGTGGCGGCTTCCTCGTCGCTGAGGTGGGCGGGGGTCGGGACGACGCCGGCTTCGGGCAAGGCGACCAGCTCGGCGAGCATCCCGTCGACCGCCCCGCCCAGGGCGGATCTCCCGGCCGCCTCGGTGGGCGGCCCGTCGGCCCAGGCCGGCATGAAGCAGCCGGCCACGCGGTCGCCCGGGCGGAACTTCGTCACCCCCGGGCCGACCTCCGCGACCTCCCCCGCGCCGTCGGACAGCGGGATCATGGGGAGGCGGGGGTTGCGGCTGTAGGTCCCCTTCAGGGTCATCAGGTCCCGGTAGTTCAGCGACGTCGCCCGGACGCGGACGAGGACCTGGCCGGGGCCGGGCTGGGGGTCGGGCAGGTCGTCCCGTTTCAGGCCGTCGACGCCGCCCAGTTCGTGAATCCGATACGCTTTCATGGCCATCTCCCCGAGCGTCGGACGGGGTCCGTCCGGGCCGATCGGCCCGAAAGCCCGCCGCCCTTTGCCCGCTATTATGCCGGGCGGTCAACCGGCGGCCGGGGGAGGAAGGGCGGGACATCGTCCCCCATCCCGGCCCCCGCCCGGGGGGGCGGATGAGGACCGGGGCGGGGACGGAGGCTCGTCGGTGACGATCGAGCCCAGTCTCGGCGCCTTCGGGGGGGGACCGGGGCGGATGGCGTCAGTCGGTCAGCGTGGCCCGGATGGTCGCGTAGAGGACCAGCGAGTTGGGGGTCGGGCAGCGGCGGTGGAGGGTTTCCAGGGCCCGGCGCTCGGCGCCGGGGTCGTAGGAGAAGCGGGCCTGCTCCAAGATCGCCTCGTGGAGGACCCGGCTGAAGTGGACCGGCAGGGTCAGCGGCCTGACGGCGCGGACCCGGCCGCCCCTGGCCTCCATGAGCTTCAGGTCGAGCCGCGAGCCGGCGACCGTGTCGGCCCCCGACGGCGGCAAGACCCGCTCCGGGCGGGGGACCCGGTGCCAGTGGAACGACGCCCCCATCCACGGCAAGGCCGTCCCGACCCGGGAGCAGAGCACGACCAGCGGGCCGTCGATCACCAGGGCCAGCTCGACCGGCCCGTTGGCCACCTCGACGGCCAGGGGGGCTTTGATCCCCCGGACGATCCGGAGCAGGTCGTGGCCGCCGCGCTCGTGCCGATAGACCGCCCCCTCGGGCCAGTCGCGGGGGCCATCGAAGGCAAAGGGCGTCGACAGGATCTCGGACGGCGTGAACATGTCCAGCATGGGTGCCTCTCCCCGGTCGACGCGCGATCGGCCCGCCCGTCCCGCGAGCGGCCCGGCGCCTCGATTGATGTCGATCTCAGGGCCGGGCTCCCGTTCCGGGGGAGTCCTGCCAGGGTCGGGCTCCCGTTCCGGGGGAGGCCGACCGCGATCGGGTCTTCCTAAACTAGTCGCGTGCCAGGCCTTTGTCAACGACCCGGCCTGGGAGGACCAGGGTCGATCGGTCCTTCGAGCTGGGCCGGGAGACGGATGGCAGATGGCAAGGATCTCAAACTTCAGAGGACCAGTCTTCCCTCGTCCCGAGGCCGTCTGAAATTTGAGATCCTTTTCGGGGTCGAAGGGGATCGGGCCAGGCTCACCCCATCGGGGGGCCCGGTGGATCGTCCGGGGTCGACGGCGGACACGCCCGGTTCTCGAAACAGATGGCGCGAATTCCGGCCGGCTCCTCGCCATCGAATTCCTTTGATCGCCTTATCGATCGATATAATTAGGCCCGGCGGCGGATTGGCGGTGTTCGGTCCCGGGTTTCGCGGTACACTTGGATATCGAGACGGAGTTTCGTGGCGACCGGCGACCAGGATCAGTCGATGCCCGGACATGACATCATCACGATCGGGGCCTCCGCCGGGGGCGTGGAGGCGTTGAGCGCGCTGGCCAGGCTCCTGCCGGCCGACTTGCCGGCCTCGGTGTTCGTCGCGCTGCACGTGCCGCCGCACGGGATGAGCGTCCTGCCGCAGATCCTGTCGAGGGGCGGGCCGCTGCCGGCCGGGCACGTCGAGGACGGCGAGGCGATCGCGCCGGGCCGGATCTACGTGGCGCCGCCGGACCACCACCTGCTGATCGACCGGGGGACGCTCCGGCTTTCCAGGGGGCCGAAGGAGAACGGGTTCCGGCCGGCGATCGACCCGCTGTTCCGCTCGGCGGCGCGGTGGCACGGCTCGCGGGTGATCGGCGTGGTCCTGTCCGGGACGCTCGACGACGGCACGGCGGGGCTCCGGGCGATCAAGAGCCGGGGCGGGCTGGCCGTCGTCCAGGACCCCGACGATGCCTTGTTCCCCAACATGCCCCGCAACGCCCTCGACCTGGTCGCGGTCGACCACGTCGCCAAGGCGCCGGAGATCGCGGGACTCCTGGGCCGACTGGCCCGGATCGAGGCGAGCCGAGGCGCCGCCGACCCGGTGCCCGACGCGATGTCGACCGAGGACGCGATGGCGGCGTTCGACCTCGGGGCGTTCCACGCCGACGCCCACCCGGGCACCCCGTCGGGCTTCGGCTGCCCCGACTGTTCCGGGGTCCTCTGGGAGATCCAGGACGGGGAGATGATCCGGTATCGCTGCCGGGTCGGCCACGCCTGGTCCCCCGCCGGCCTGCTGGCGGAGCAGGCGCAGGCGATGGAGACGGCGCTCTGGACGGCGTTCCGGGCCCTGGAAGACCGGGCGGCGCTGGCCAGCCGGATGGCGGAGCGGTTCCGGGCCCGGGGCCAGGAACGGCCCGCCGCCCGGTTCGCCGGCCAGGCGAAGGAGTTCCGGGAGCGGGCCGCCCTGATCCGCCAGGTCCTCCTGCGGGACGAGCCCCTCGTCGACCCCATCGTCGGGCCCAACCCGTCCGGCCCGCCTCGCGAGGGGGAGGCCGGGGCGGGGCGGGGGGGCACCCCCGGATGAGCGACCCGAGCCCAACCCGGCCCCCGTTCGAGGTGGTCGCCCTGGCGGCCTCCGCCGGGGGGTTGCAGGCGGTCTCCGCCGTCCTGGCCGCGCTGCCGGCCGGCTTCCCGGCGGCCATCGTCCTGGTCCAGCACCTCGACCCCCACCATCGGAGCCTGATGGCCGAGATCCTCGGCCGCCGGACCCCCCTGACGGTCCGCCAGGCCGCCCCGGGCGACCGGATCGCCGCCGGGACCGTCCTGATCGCCGCGCCCGGCCACCACCTCCTGGTCGACGGCGACGGCTCGCTGTCCTTGACCCGGACCGATCCGGTCCACTTCGTCCGCCCCTCGGCCGACCTTCTGTTCGGATCGATGGCGGCCGGCTTCGGCGCCCGCTCGATCGCCGTGGTCCTGACCGGCACCGGCGTCGACGGCCAGGCGGGGGTCCGGGCCGTCAAGGCGAGCGGGGGCACCGTGATCGCCCAGGACCGCGCGACCTCCGGCCACTTCGGGATGCCCGGCGCCGCCATCCAGACCGGTTGCGTCGACCGGGTCCTCCCCTTGGACGCGATCGCCCCGACCTTGCTGGCCCTGGTGAGGGGCGAGGACGTCCGATGACCGACCACGAGTCGACCGACCCCGACTTCGAGGCCCTGCTGGACCACCTCAACCGGGCCCGCGGCTTCGACTTCACCGGCTACAAGCGGGCGAGCCTGATGCGCCGGGTCTCCAAGCGGATGCGGGGCGTCGGCGTCGAGGGGTTCGCCCCCTACGTCGACTTCCTGGAGGTCCACCCCGAGGAGTTCGCGGCCCTCTTCGACACGATCCTGATCAACGTCACCAGCTTCTTCCGCGACCCCTCGGCGTGGGAAGCGATCACCGGCGAGATCATCCCCCGGCTGATCGCGTCGAAGCGGCCCGACGAGCCGATCCGCGCCTGGAGCGCCGGCTGCGCCTCGGGCGAGGAGGCGTACAGCCTGGCCATCGCCCTGGCCGAGGCCCTCGGCCCCGACGCCTTCCGCGACCGCGTCAAGATCTACGCCACCGACCTCGACGACGAGGCCCTGACCAAGGCCCGGGCGGCCCAGTACGACGCGAAGCAGGTCCAGGGGCTCGCCCCCGCGTACCTGGAGAGATACTTCGAGCCGGCCAACGATCGGCGCCACGTCGTCCATAAAGACTTCCGCCGCTCGGTGATCTTCGGCCGCCACGACCTGATCCAGGACGCGCCGATCTCGCGGATCGACCTCCTGGCGTGCCGGAACACCCTGATGTACTTCAACACCGAGACCCAGGCCCGCATCCTCGACCGCTTCCACTACGCCCTGTCCGACCGCGGGTTCCTGTTCCTCGGCAAGGCCGAAACCTTGATGACCTATAACGAATCATTCGTCCCCGTCGACCTGAAGAAGCGGATCTTCGCCCGGCTGCCCAAGGACGCCTCGCCCCGCGATCGGGCCCCGGGGTGGACCCGGGCCGGCGAGGAGGCGGTCGCCCAGCTGATCAGCCACGTCAAGCTCCGCGAGGCCGCCTTCGCGGCCAGCTCGGTGGCGCAGATCATGGTCGACTTCAACGGCCTGCTGGCCCTGGCCAACGACCGGGCCCGCTCCCTGCTCGGGATCGATCCGGCCGACCTGGGCCGGCCGTTCCACGAACTCCAGATCTCCTACCGACCGGCCGACCTCCGCTCCTGCATCGACCGGGCCTATCAGGAGCGGCGGCCCGCCACGCTCGCCCAGGTCGAATGGTCGCCCCAGGCCGGCGAGGTCGGCTACCTCGACATCCACGTCATCCCCCTGGTCGACCCCGGCGGCGCCCTGCTCGGGGCCAGCTTCACCTTCGTCGACGCCACCGTCAGCCGCCGGCTCCAGGAGCAGCTCCAGACCTCGCACCACGAGCTCGAGGTCGCCTACGAGGAGCTCCAGTCCTCCAACGAGGAGCTGGAGACCATGAACGAGGAGCTCCAGTCCACCAACGAGGAGATCGAGACGGTCAACGAGGAACTCCGGCTCCGCGGCGACGAGCTGAACCGGGTCAACGCCTCGCTCCAGGCAATCCTGTCCAACCTGAGCAGCGGCGTCGTCGTCGTCGATCGCGACATGAACATCCAGGTCTGGAACAACAAGGCCGAGGACCTTTGGGGCCTCCGCGCCGACGAGGTCCGCCACCGGAACCTCCTGAACCTGGAGATCGGCCTCCCGCTCGACGACGTCAAGCAATCGCTCCGGGCCTGCCTGGCGGGCGAGTCGCCCCCCGGGGAGCTGACCCTCGGGGCCACCAACCGGCGGGGGAAGTCGATCCATTGCCGGGTCATCTGCTCGCCGATGGCCGACGGCCCGGGCGTGATCGGCGGCGCGATCCTTTTGATGGAAGAGACCAAAGAAGGAGTTACCGCGTCATGAGCGACACCACCCAGGGACCCGACGCCGGCCCGGAGGGCGTGGCGATGGGCGAGGACGACGCCCCCCGGCCCCGGGCCGCCGCGCGGTCGCGCCACCCGATCGAGGCCGTCCCCTGGCGGCCCGACGACTTCCGCGCCGACCCGTCCCGATCGGCGGCCTTCGAGGGGCACGAGGCCACCCTCTTCGAGGCGCTCGAGACCACGATGGAGGAACTCCGCGTGGCCGCCGAGGAGCTGCGCCTCACCCACGACGCCCTCGACGAGTCCCGGGCCGAGGCCGAGGCCGAGCGGCGGCGCTACCGCGACCTGTTCGACCAGGCGCCCGACGCCTACCTCGTCTCCGACCTCCTGGGGACCATCCGCGAGGCCAACCGCGCGACCGCGGACCTGCTCCAAGTCGAGGCCCGGTTCCTGCCCGGCAAGCCGCTGGCGGTCTTCGTCCCCGAGGAAGGCCGCCCGGCGTTCCGCGCCGAGATGGCCCGGCTCCGCGACACCCTGAAGACCGTGGAGTATGACCTCCGGCTCCAGCCCCGGAACCTCGCGCCGTTGGAGGTGTCGGTCCGCGTCGGCGTGGTCCGCGACGCCTGGGGCCGGCCGGTCGGCCTCCACTGGACCGTCCGCGACGTGTCGGCGCGGAAGCGCGCCGAGGCCACCATCAGGGCCCTCAACGCCCAGCTCGAACGCCGGGTCGTCGAGCAGTCCGAGCAGCTCGAACTGGTCCTCCAGACCAACGAGCGCTGGCTGATCCGCGCCCACGCCGCCGAGGCCGAGGCGGGGGCCGAGGGCCGCCTCTTCCAGGACCTCGTCCAGGAAGCCGACGCCATCCTCTGGCGGGCCGAGGCCGCCACCGGCCGCGCCACCTTCGTCAGCCGCCGGGCCGAGACCCTGCTCGGCTACCCCAACGCGAGCTGGCTCGAATCCCCCGAAGTCTGGCTCGACCGCGTCCACCCCGAGGACCGAGGGTCCGTCGCCGCCCTCCGCCGCAAGCACCTCCGCGACGGCACCGACCACGAGTCCGAATACCGGGTCGTCGCCGCCGACGGCCGCGCCGTCTGGTTCCGCGAGAGCGTCCGCGTCCTGGCCGCCCCCGACGGCCGCCCCTCGGTCCTCTGCGGCCTGATGGTCAACATCACCAAGCGCAAGAAGGTCGAGCGCCAGCTCTACACGGCCAAGGGGGAACTGGTCACCCAACTCCGCGACATGACCTATCTCCACGAGCTGGCCGGTCGCCTCGCCTCGGCCCGCGACCTCGATTCGGCGCTGCGCGAGGTGCTCACGGCCCTGACCTCGCTGCTCGGGACCGACGGGGCGCTGGTGATCCTCCGGGGCCAGGGCGACGACGTGCCGGCCACGGTCGCCGCCGACGGCCTGCCCAGGGGCTTCATCGAGCGGATCAACGGCCCGGGCCCGTTCGCGACCGGGACCCTGGGGGCGGTCCTCGCCTCGGGGGAGCCGTTCGCCATCGCCGACGTCGAGGCCGAGCCCGACCTCGCCCCGGGCCGCGACGACGCGCGGGCCGGCGGCTTCCGCGGCCTCTTCGGGGTCCCCCTGGTCACCCACGACGGCCGAATCCTCGGCGCCGCCGCCGCCTTCTTCCCGACCCCCCACCGCCCCCCGGAACGCCAGGCCCACCTGGTCGAGATGTATGCCGTGCAGGCCGCCGACGCCATCGAGGCCGCCCACCACCGGGCCACGATCCGCGCGACCGGCCAGCCCGCCCGCCAGGCCCGACGGGACAACCCGGGATACGACCCGGCCCAGGATTTCATATTCCCGATCGATTATGCGTAGGGTGGGCCGAGTGCGACGAAGCCCACCAGATCGGCGCGGCCAAAATGGCAAGAATGGTTGATGGTTAATGGCTGATCAGAATCGAATCTCAGCCATCAGCCATCCTGACCCTGGTCGTCTACGGCTGGTCCATTGCAGCCCACCTTGTGGGGTTTCCGCTTTCAGAAGTTCGGATTCTGGCTTTGCTCCTGAAATCTGAAATCCTCCGATTTGAGATGCATTGAACGATCACATCGGATTCTCTCTCCCCGCCGCCTCCGGAGTCCCGACGCCGACGATCCCGAGCTTTTCGGGCGGGACGCGCATCCCGATGGCCCGTGCGGCCTGGCCGTAGCGGAGGTTGGCGGCCCATCGCTCGGCGGGGTCGTACCGGAGGGGGAGCGCCCCGTGGTAGAACATCATCGAGTGGACGCAGACGATCGCCCATTGTTCGGGGCCGAGGCCGAACCGCGCGGCGCACGAGGCCGCGTCGAACGCCGGGGGCGGGGCCTCGCCCGGCCAGCCGAACGCCTTGCGGGCCCGGAGCTGGTCGAGGAGGTCGCGGGCCAGGGCGACGTAGCCGATCAGGTTGGGATGCTGGGCGTCGTGGAACAGCCCGTCGTCGACGATCCCCCGGGCCGAGGCGCGGCGGAACACGGCCGGGCCGTCGATGAGGAGGCACCGATGGCGGGCCGCCACGGCTCGATAGGCGTCGTGGTAGGGGGTCGGGCAGCGGATCGGCAGGGCGTCGCCGTCGCGGGCCGCCTCGTAGTGGCGGTTCGCCTCGGCGACCGCGCCCGAGCGGGCGAGCAGGCGGGCGAGGCGGAAATGGGCCTCGGCGAAACTGGGGTGTTCGGCCACGATCGCCCGATATCCGGCCACGGCCCGGGCCGGGTCGCCCTTCTCGGAGCCCCGGGCCGCCTCGAACCGGCGGGCCAGGGCGTCGCGGTCGGCCTTGGGGGTCGCAGGGGCGAGGACCGAGCGGTTGGGCTCGAAGCCCGCGTCGTTGCCGGGCGGGATCACGAAGATCGGCAGCGCCCCGAGCCGCTCGCAGGCGACCGCGAACGCTTCCAGACGGCCCCGGAAGTCGGCCAGGAGCCGGGCCGACTCGACCGCCGTCAAGGCCGGGACGTCGACGAGGTGGCGGAGTTCGGGCGGCGGCGGGTCGGTGGTCTTCTGGGCGTCGACCACCTCCTGGATCAGCCGGGCCAGCGGCGAAGCCTCGCGGGCCCGCCAGGCCAGGCGGTCGAAGGGGGACGCCTCGTCGAGGTAGTGGGGCACGGCCCGATCGAGCGGGTAGCGGCTGGCCACCTCGTTGTGCCCCGAATACAGGACCACCGCGTCGGGCCGGCGGGGCAGGTCGGCGAACTTGCGGAGGGCCCCTTCCAGCGTCAAGGCGTTCTCGGCCAGGACGTCGACCCGGACCCGCCGCCAGGGGAACACCCGGCGGAGCTGCCACTCGGCGATCTGGCCGACCGACGTGCAAGGGGCGTAAGGGGCCCCCAGGGCGCTCGACTCGCCGAGCACGACGAGGTACAGGTCGTCGGCCGCGAGCCGGCCCGCCGGGGGCGCGGCGACGGTCGCCGCGACCGCCACCCGGTGCGCCACCCCTCGCCAGAGGACCGCCGCCCCCTCCAGCCCCGCCAGGGCCACCAGGGTCGAGCCGCACGCCAGCAGGGCCCGGGCCGACCCCGGCCGCCGGACCCCTCGCCGCCGCCCGAGGGCGACCCGCCCGCCCAGGACCACGGCCCCCGCCACCGCGACCGCCAGGACGACCAGGTGCCCGACCTGGACCACCCTCAAGCCCGCGAGGATCGTCGACCGGCCCACCGTCGGCCTCGGCCCGAGCAGGGCCCAGGACCCCGAGCCGGCCGCCGCGACCACCACCAGGGCCGCGACCATCCACCGGCGGGAGCCCCGCCCCCGCCCGGGTCGGCGAGCGGTCGTCATGCCAGGATGTCCCCCACCACCCGGCCGGCCACGTCGGTCAGGCGGAAGTCGCGGCCATTGGATTGGTACGTGAGCCGCTCGTGGTCGATCCCGAGCAGGTGCAAGATGGTCGCGTGGAGGTCGTTGACGCTCACCCGGTCTTCCACGGCCTTGTGGCCGATCTCGTCGGTCCGGCCGTGCCGGGCCCCCCCCTTGACGCCGCCGCCGGCCATCCAGGTGGTGAAAGCGTGCGGGTTGTGGTCCCGCCCCGTTCCCCCCTTCTGGACGATCGGCAACCGGCCGAACTCGCCGTTGCAGATCACCAGGGTCGAGTCGAGCAGGCCGCTCGCCTTGAGGTCGGTCAGGAGCGCCGCGATCGGCCGATCGGTCTCGCCGGCGAAGCCCGAGTGGTTCTTGGCGATGTCGGCGTGGCCGTCCCAGCTCCGCTCGTTGTCCATCCCGCCGCTGTAGATCTGGACGAACCGGACCCCGCGCTCGACCAGCCGCCGGGCCATCAGGCATTGCTTGGCGAAGTGGCCGCACCGGGGGTCGTCGACCCCGTAGAGCTTCCGGACCGGCTCCGGCTCGCGGTTGACGTCGAGGGCCTCGGGGGCGGCCATCTGCATCCGGTAGGCGAGTTCGAAGCTCTCGATCCGCGCGGACAGGTCGGCCTCGCGCGGGTGCCGCTCGCGGTGCCGGCGGTTGAGCCGGTTGAGCAGGTCGATCTGGGCCCGTTGCTCGGGGTCGGTCTTGCCCGCCCCCCGGTCGAGGTTGTCCATCGGCGCCCCCTGGGCGTTGAGCGCCGTGCCCTGGAAGACGCCCGGCAGGAAACCCGCGCCCCAGTTCGAGGCGTGCCCCTTGGGGACGCCCCGGCCCAGGGTGTCGTACATCGCCACGAACGCCGGGAGGTTCTGGTTCTCGGTCCCCAGGCCGTAGGTCACCCACGAGCCGACGCACGGGAAGCCCATCCGGCTCATCCCCGTGTTGATCTCGAACAGGGCGGGCGAGTGGTTATTCGTGTGGGTGTGGCACGAATAGATCATCGCCATCTCGTCGACGTGCCGCGCCAGGTTCGGGAAGATCTCCGAGGCCCACGTCCCCGACTCGCCATGCTGGGCGAACCGGAACGGCGACTTCATCAACGGCCCGACCTGGTTGGTGAAGAACCCGGTATCCTTGTCGAACCCCTCCAACTCCTGCCCGTCCTTCTTCGCCAGCTCGGGCTTGTAATCCCAGGTGTCGACCTGGCTCGGCCCGCCGTTGAGGAACAGCCAGATGACCGACTTCGCCTTGCCCGCGAAGTGCCCCGGCCGGCTCGCCAGCGGGTTGGCCGGCAGCTTGCCCGCCTCGCCCCGGGCCTGGTCCGCCAGCATCGCCGCCAGCGCCAGGGCCCCGCACCCCGACCCGGTCCGGCGGAGGAAGTCGCGGCGGGTGGCGAAGCCCCGGTGGGGCGAGGCGATCAGGTGCGGATGCTCGGGCATGGTCGTCGCCTCTCGGGGAAGGTCGGGCCGGGGGCCGCGCCTGCCCCTGGTTCTATTATCGCGCATCACGCGGCGGATTAGCAGACTTTCCGGGGAAAAGGCGGCGGTCGGGTCAGGCCCCTTACCCCGGCTCACGGCCCGAGGTAGTGGAGCTGGGCCGCCATCTCCACCAAGGCCCGAATCAAAGGCTCGACCACCCAGAAGACCCCGAGGGCGATCCCCAAGGAATCGATCCATCCCGGCTCGCGCCGCCATCGCCCGCTGGCCACGAGCAAGGCCCAAGCGGCGGCGACGGCCGAGCCTGGGCGCCATCCCTGGATCGTGAAGTCTTGAAGCTGGACGAGGCCCTGAGAGCGTGTCTAAAAACCCAATTTCTTGGTCAGCCGGCGGCCCATCAGATGGACCATCGACCATTTGATCATCGCCTCACTGCTGGAGATCGTCTCCTCGTAATCCTTGCTCAGCCGTCGGCTC
>JAABUQ010003929.1_pt1 | contig 26297 bp, 30 predicted proteins | sample 5560001 | NCBI WGS metagenome assembly JAABUQ01 (sample SAMN10711888, study PRJNA513371) | rock metagenome | isolation source: Antarctica rocks | place: Antarctica: Victoria Land, Finger Mt nord | collected 2015-12-18 | reverse complement strand
CAATGGTGCCTTTGAGGGCAATGTTGTATAGTCCATACTGAGATTTCCTTGTGGAGTGGTGATTTTTTGTATTCTACAAGAAAATCTCTTCTTTTTCACCTCCTTTGGGAGAATTGGAAAGCCCTGAACTTTTCAACATGAATATGTAACTATACAAAAGGTACGTACAAACATAACTGCATCAAATACGACAGCATGTCTCTTCCATCCTTATATTTAACGTGATAGAACATATACAAAAAATAGGAGACAACCACCCTTGAAAACACTCACAATCTCAACACGGCAAAAAGACGAGATAATAGACATCACCGACAGGGTAGAAGCATACCTTCGTGAAGCACAGACCGAAAACGGTGTCTGCACCATCTTTGTCGCTCATACGACAAGCGCGATTACTACCGCGGACCTTGACCCGGGGACTGATCGAGACTTCATTGATGCCCTTCGAGGCATGTTGCCGCGTATGTCCTATCGACACCCACACAATCCTGCACATGCACCCGATCATCTTCTGTCATCAATTATTGGGCCTTCGGTAGCTGTACCATATGCAAAGGGGAAACTTCTCTTGGGTGTATGGCAACGCGTTGTTTTGGTTGAGTTAGACGGGCCGAGACAACGTACTATTCATGTCTCATACGCGGAATAAGTGTTCAAATCGGATCCCATGAGAGTTGCCAACCTTGCCTGGAACGTGCTATAGTACGCTGCGTGACGCATCAGAAACTTGGAAATTAGGAAGAAGATTGTAGTATGGCCTCTCAGGGATCGCGACCTAAAGTAACGTCTCGTTCAACTCCTCCACCCGTTCAACTTACCGCCAATCCACAGCAAATCGCGGCCATTGCCCATACAAATGGGCCAGCAGCGTTTGTCGCGGCAGCCGGAACAGGCAAAACGACTATCCTTGTGCAACGCCTGGTACGCCTGATCGCGGACGAAAAGGTTAACCCTGAAGCCATCCTCTGTGTCACCTTTACCCGTGCTGCCGCCGACGAGATGGAGAAACGCGCATTAAAGGCTCTCAAGGGACGCGGTTTCACAGCAAAAGATGTCAAAGGGTTGCGTGTCGTGACATTTCACGGCCTCGGACATCATATGCTCCGCGAGAAGCTTGAATGGACGCCACAAGAGTTGAATCAACGTCTGGTAAGCGGTGAACCACGACAATGGCTGGCGGAAGATATCATTCGTCCGTGGCGTAGTGATCGTTCGCGTGGTATGAACTGGGACGTTGAAATTGCCGATGCATTGAGCGCGGTTGATCGTGCGAAAGAGGGCATGGTCAGGCCCGAACAATCAGCAGACTTTTTCCGTTCACTTCTTTGTATAGAGATGGACCTTGCCGAACGCTACCAGGAATTCTTTGTGCGTTATGAGCAGACAAAGCGCAGGGATAAATTGTACGATTTGTCCGACCTGATCTACGTACCTCTGACACTGCTTGAGAGTAGTCCCAAGTTTCGTAAGACATGGCAAGGGAAATACTTGTATCTACAGGTCGATGAGACGCAGGATACCAACCCTTCACAGTACAAACTGATTCAGTATATTGCCGCACCAAAAAATAATGTTGTCGTTGTTGGCGATCCCGATCAAGCCATTTATCAGTTCCGTGGTGCAAGTCCAGAGGCATCCATTCTTTCGTTTCGCGAGATGTATCCTAAAGGGGTTATTTATCGTATCGAGCACAATTATCGTTCAACACCACAAATTCTTGAAGCTGCCAACAAGTTGATTGGGCATAACCAGACAACTCCAGGCTTTGAAAAGATACTGCGCGCCACACAGTCCGATGGCGGCCCTGTTACCGTCACAGCTTACGAAGACCAGGAGCAAGAAGCCGACGGTATCGCCACTCGCATAGCATCGCTGGTCAAAGCGTGGCGTGAGCAGCAAGAACACCTCTCGTTCCAAGATATCTTTGTGCTCTCGCGCACGAATTTTCATCTTGCCTCGGTTGAGCTTGCGCTGGCACGTAACGGCATTCCCTATCGCACCGTCGGCGGCTCTTCGTTCTTCAAGCGCAAAACAACACGCGATATGCTGGCGTACCTTGCGCTCATCGACGGTGTACGCATTCACCATGAATATCTCGCATCGCGAACTAGCCCTATGCCACAAAAATGGGACGATGTGTTTACACCGATTCATTGTGGTGAACAAAATATGGCGTTTCGTGCTGTAGCCAATATTCCTTCGCGCGAGTACTTCGCGCGTACAACCAAAACCTCGCACCGCTTCACACCAACCTTCTTTGGCACGTTAATGGCGTATGCGGGTGGGCGTCCATTATTACAGTATTGTGAAGAGCATAGTTACACCGTTGCCGCGGAGTTTCAACTTGGCATAAAAGATTTTGTCGCACTGATTCAGCGCATCCATAAACAATGCAACAATCATCCAGCACAGGCTATCACGCTGTTACGACAATTTGCCTATGATCTGCACCTGCGCCACTATGACAGTAAACATAGTGAGAGTGAGGAAGAGACCGAGACACCTGCCCCGAAAGAAGAGGTCAAGCTAGAGGGTCGCTATGACGAGTTAGAGGAGTTAGCGCAGATTGCTCAACGCCACCACACAATTCGACATTTTCTGACCTCGATGGCGCGACTGAAAGAGCAGGCAGAGGAGAGCAGCAAGAATAAGCGTGATTGTGTGAATCTGATGACGATTCACAAAGCAAAGGGATTAGAAAGTCCAGTTGTTTTTGTGATGGGTCTTACCGAAGGCATCTTTCCGCACAGACGCTCCTATACATTGGCAGAGGATGGACCTGTCGTGCAATCAGGCATCGCGGAGGAGCGTCGCCTGGCATATGTTGCGTACACGCGAGCGCAAAAGCAACTCTTTCTCTCATCCATTCTGCGCTACCGTGGCAGTGACGCTGTTGCTTCACGCTTTATCGAGGAAGCTGGTCTCGTGCCGACGGATGAAGATGGTGTACTCAATCCTTACCTCTTTCATTCTGATGGCTCTATACGACAACTCAGCCCATTAGTGACAACGCCAACACTATTTGAATAAGAAGTGTTTAGCACTACAGTACATTTTGAACTTCGTCTTCTTCAGCTATGGAAGCATTATCATGAGCATCTTTATCAAGAATGGGCCGTAGGAAGGTATAAAATGCCTGTGCCGAACGTGAGAGTTGTTTATCTGCTCGTCGAATAAGGCTAAGTTGAGGACGCAGATCTAGCCCAACAACAGGAAGACGTACAAGATCACCAGCAGTTAACTCACGCTTCGCAGTAAGGTGCGAGACCATTGCCGCGCCTACACCGCTCATTACCATTTGTTTGATTGCCTCGTTATCAGTGAGCGTCAGCAGTGGGTGTATTTTCACCCCATGCGCTTGTAACGCGTGTTCAATCGCCTCACGAATGCCGCTTCCTTGTTCGCGCAACAGCAACTCCCCATCGGCTAACACCTGTGGCGTCACAGCGGAGAGCTTATTCCAATGATGCGTTGGTGCTACTACCAGCACTAATTCGTCGTATGAGAATACCTCAACCTTGAGTTCTGAAGACAAGCGTGCTGGATCACCTTCTACCAGGCCAAGATCAAGATTCCAGTTCAGCGTTTCCTCTACAATCTCTTGTGAGTTGAGGATCGAAATATGTAATGCCACATATGGATACCGCTTACGGAAACGGGCCACAATTGGCGGCAGGAGATACACACCTGTTGTCGTATTTACTGCAAGTGTAACTTCTCCCGCATCTGTATCGCGCAGTGTATTCAACGCCTCCTCCATCTCACGTTCGAGCGCGAAGAGTTGCCGTGCGTAGCCCTGCAACATGCGTCCTGCATGCGTGAGCGCAATACGCCTGCCTTGTCGCTCAACCAAATCTAGCCCAATCTCGTGTTCCAGGCTTTGAATCGTTTTTGTCACCGCTGGTTGACTCAGACCTAATTCCTCGGACGCACGCGTAATATGCTCCAGTTCCGCCACCTTCAAAAATACGCGCAGGTTCTGCAAATTCATGTTTCCCTCCAAAAGCTTTGCCAATTTTTATAAGTCTAAGCTACTAAAGATGTGGTCTAGGTTGTACCCATATTATAACATACAAGAATATTTATAATAATTTTAATGAATAATAGATTGTGTTGTTGTTCGACTAAGATCAAACGTACAAGCTAACATCTACGATATCGACAAGGAAAAAGCTTTATGTCATAATGCTGACGTCAAACTTTTTTCTTGTTTTTGCCTTTAGCTCATTATTGATAATCATTATATGAAATCATTTCTTTGCAGGAGATGTATCTCTATGGTAGCGTGTACCCGTTGTGGCTTTCAGCAAAATGGTATGCAGGCCTATTGCGAACATTGTGGCATGTTTTTACCAACACTTGCCGTTTATAATCCAATGCAGCCACAATACATAGTTGCCCCTCAAATTGCTCCTCGTCCCAAACAAAGATTCTTAGAGGGTAACTTAACAACTACAATGATGCTCAATAGATGTATGAGAGAGGTTATAGCCATTTTCGGACTGCTTATAGCTGCGTTTGGTCTGTTTGGTGCTCTTAGCAATCTAGTAGGGCTTGTATGGGCTTTACTGTTGGGATTAGCTCTCCTGGTAGGAGGAATCGTTTTCGTTAGCATACTGTTTTTTGTACGGAAACTACTCCCACATCTTCGCTGGTGGCAGATACTCGTTGGAGGAGTGTGTGCGACGGTGCTGGGTTTTATCATGGTCATAATTGCCTCAGCAACTACGCATGCACACACTATTGCTCAAGACCTTGGTCTAGGCACATCAATCTTTGTCTATGGCCTTGTCATAGCGACCCTAGCAGTATGGTAAGTTAGCACCTTCACTACGCAAAACGATGTCCATTGCTCGCGTAGCACTCTTCACATCAATGAGCGATGCCTCTATGTCTGCGCGTTGCTGTAGCGTGCTCTGCTGCAAATCGACATGCCACGTCTCTATTTGAGCACCAACCGAAAGACCTTGCTCAGCCTTGTAGCGCCGAACCTGTCGCAGCAGTTCAAGGATGATTTTCCCTGTCTCCTCAGCACTTTCGTCGATCCGTTGCGCGTGATGAGTGTCAGGCCATGCCATACGATGAAGCGAGATCGTTCCCTCTTGCGAGCGGAATAGCTCCTGATAGATCTTCTCCGTAACGTATGGCAGGTAAGGAGCCAACAATTCTAGCGTTGTCAACAGTGCTTGATACAGCGTCCATTGGGCGGCTTCATGTTCTGCTCCTGACTCTTGATACAAACGCGCCTTTGCTAGTTCCAGGTAGTTATCACACAGATCGGACCAGAAGAAGCGTTCAACTTCAGCACGGGCCGCCGCATACTCTCCGCTTTCCAGTTCTGCCGTTGCAAAGGCAATTGTACGTGTTAAGCGTGAGAGCAACCAACGATCTGTCGGTAACAATCTTTCTGGCTTCTCACTCTTAGCCGTAAAACCTATAAGACGAGCCTCAGCAAAACGACTGGCGTTCCACAACTTTGTGACAAGGCGACGACCATTGGCGATAGTCTCAGTATTAAAGGGCGTATCATTGCCTGTTTTGACCGAGGTTGCCCAGTAGCGCAAAGCATCGGCTGATTCTTGCTCGATTATCTCCATGGGTCCAGCCTCTTTGTGTTCCTTCGACTTAGAAATCTTGCTGCGCTCGGCTGAAAGCGCATGGCCAGAAATCAGAATCGTTTTCCACGGAATCTCATTGGTGTGATAGAGCGCCTTATCCATCTTACGAAAAGTACGAATATCGGTTTAGTGGCTTCGAGCAGTTTATAGTCTCACTAGAAGATCGATTAAAGCGTCTTTCTTCTAAATACCTACAAGCTAGCTGAAAGTAATCAGGGAGCATAGAATCAGCATCCCATTTTTTTCGATGTGACTCGCTCCTACATTGACCATGAAAGTAGACGTTGTTCGTCGCGCAGCAGCAGGGCACCGCGCAAGCGTGTAGGTAGTGCCGGAAATATAAGAAAATTTGTACTAAGTTCGTGTAACAATTCCTATCCGCTTTCGTAATTCATAAAGGGAGAGGAATCAGAAAGCATAAGTGCTCTATTCAAACGAGGAAAGGATTAAATAGATGGCTCATGACAAACAATCTCATGTATCGTTTCTTTCTGACAGAGAACTACAAGCCTTTTTGCAGTCGCCGAAAACGCTCCCACTTCAAGATGCTGTAATTTTAGCTACGAAGCCACCACAGAAAAGTAAGAACCTGTTTGGACTCAGTTCCTCTTTTTCTGATGCACCCATCAAACCTCAAACGATACTGTGGATTGACACGACCAAACGCCCTGAAATACGCGACCTTGCGCGTGTCCATGCTATAGATGGAGAAGGAACATTTACCTTTACATGGAGCTTTATCAATGAAGGACGCCCTGATTGCTACTTTGTTCTGCATGTCGCTATGCAGACTCCCGTTCGCGTCTCGTTTCGTGTGCCTATCTTCATGAATGAGTGGGCCTCTCTCATTGATACAGTTTCTCAAACGAGTTCTCTCTCTCTGCTTGCTGGTCCCCCTTTCAATTGGCGTGACCTCGTAAAGAGGATAGACCCTGTAGAGTTGGAGGCAAGGATACACACGCAATCAGGGGGAGGTATCACCCTCTCGTTCGATGAGGACATGAAAAGCGAACTACGACAACACTTTGAGGACCACATTGTAGCTCTCGCTCGACTTTTAGGACTTGGCTAACGTCTTTCTACCTTACAACCAAACACTACCCATGAAGTACAAAGGGCATACATATCTGGTATGTATGCCCTTTTACCAGCCTGTAAAGCCATCGTATCACCGTAGTAAAGGGAGTTTTCACATCTACCATGATTGCAAAAGGAAGTGGCTATGTACGTGGAAATCGGGATGCAGCACGCGCACGGCTTACGTCCCATTTCAAATACATCGAACACCGAAGCCGCGACATTTCTAGTGAAAGCCGTGATGACCGTCGTATCTTTGACAAAGAGCATGATGTTGTCAATCGCCGTGATGCTGTCAATGATGTGATGGACCATACCAGTACCAGCGTCAACTATCACAAAATTGTACTTTCCCCAGGCGAGGATGAACCCGTTCAAGACTGGCGCGAGTGGACTCGTAACGTGATGCAGGATTTAGAAGAAGCCCAGGGGAAAGAACTCCACTGGTACGGTGTCCATCACCAGAACACAGACCATCCTCACGTTCATGTCGTTGTCGCGGGCGCAGGATATAACCAGGAAACAGAACGCGAGGAACCCGTGAAACTCTACACACAAGATTACAACACATTACGTGAGTCAGGCCGTGAACACAGCGATTACCATTTTCAGCACCTTCTGGAAGAACAGTTTCAAGAACTCAACACCCTAGACGACACGATAGACCGTGAGGTTGCACTGTCACATGTAGAGCGTGACCCTTTTCACCCTTCGTTGGAGGATTTTGACCGATGAACTACCAAACACGCAGACGATTCGCTTGGCTTGTCCTACTTCTCATCATTCTTTCACTCATTGTATACGTGAAAATATGGTTTCTTCCTCTGCTTGTTCATCCGTTTACGGTGGAACACTCTATGCCAACCACCAACATTTTTTTGGGAGTGGTATTTGGATTATTCCTCCTTCTCATGGCTTTGTTGTATCGAGGCAAAACAACAACTATTGCTCACGGTTCCGCCCATTTTGCGACTCGTGAGGAACTCAAAACCTACGGAACACTTGCGATCAACCCACGCAAAGAGCAAAAGAAGGTCACGAAAGCCTTGACCGTTGGTCAGCTTCCCCCCTCAAAAATGCATCTTGGCCTCTACCTGAAAAAACTTATCGTGCTCGACGAAGGCCGACAAGAATCACATGTTTTTGTACTTGCTCCAACAGGGATGGGGAAGACATCGCGTATCATTGTCCCTTCTCTCCTCCGCGAGTTCGGCAGCCGCAGTCTGTTTATCAATGATACGAAACGCCAACTTGTCGATCTCACGCTTGGACACCTGTCTCAGTATCATCGCTGTTTGGTGTTTGCACCCACCGAGCCGCACAAGAGTCACCATTATAACCCACTGGCACATGTTCATGATATGGACGATGCAGAAGCCCTTGCCACCTGTTTGATTGACAACACAGGCACCAGCCGCGAAGAGTTCTGGAACTCAGCCCCGAAATTGCTTGTTGCTTCTACCATCTTACATCTCCGCGCCGTAGAACCCAACGCCCCCTTTAGCCGCTTGATTGACATTCTGTGTGGGACGAAGCTACAAGACATCGAAACCATGTTTCGTAGTAGTCCTTCACCTATTACGAAGAAGGTCGCAACCGCTTTTTTCGAGAACTTACAAAAGAATGACCGATTAGCAGGGAGCATCATGGTGGAGATGGCAACCCGCTTTTTCCGTTTCCTGAACCCCTCTCTACGAGAAGTGACCAGTTCCAACCACTTCAACTTTACTCGCTTGGTGGACGAACCTACCGCCATGTTTTTGTCTATTCCCGAAGACGAAGCCGAACGCCTTGAACCACTTTCAGCATGTTTCATTATGCAAATGATGAGTTCACTGGTACGACGTGCAACGCACAGTCCGAATCAACGATTGCCCCATAATTTTGTCTTTTATCTGGACGAGTTTTGCAATGCAGGAACCATTCCCAAGTTTACCAGATACATTAGCACCGTTCGCAGTCGTGGGATTGCGTTCATCCTTGCCGTGCAGGACTTTGGACAATTGCGTGAGAAGTATGGCGAAAATGGACGCGAAACCATTCTTGCCAACTGCATGACACAAATTGTGTTTCCTGGATGCGGATTACAGGAAACACGCTACTATAGCGAAAAGCTAGGGAAAACAACCGTCCAGACGTTCAGCCAGAGCGAACGAGGGGATGTTGACTGGCTATCTACATCAGGACGAACGTACACGCAAGGCGAGACGCACCGCGACCTGATGACCGCCGATGAATTACGAACAATGCCCGACGAGACGTTACTGGTGTTTATCAGCAAATATCATCCGATGCTCGTACACAATATCCCGTACTATCAAGATGCTGAACTTTTGGCAGAAGTCAATATCCCCTATGCGCCACCCGTATCGCGTGTAACGGTAACATCTGTTCCACCACCACCACCGCCTGTTATGGGCTTACCTGTTCCTAAAGCATCAGCAACAAGACCAACACAAACGCCGCCAGCACCACCGAAAAACGAGACTGATGAAGAATTTTTTTCACCCGAATAGAGGGAAAACAAGCGTTGCACTGAAAGGTACAACCATTGCTTTTTCAGCGCAACCTATCTGGACGCCAACAGAGGGAGGCCCAACATTGACCGTTATAGCATAGCCATTCGTCGCACAACGGCAGGATATTACGCAAACGTGCGAGTAGTGCAAGAAGGCTGCAAAGAGCTTGGAGGCATTACTTCTATGATCAGAACAAACACGTTATTGAGAGACGATTGGTCTGTCTCTTAGAGAAATTGGGCTACCAAATGGAATTGCAGTTGAAGGGCTGAGTCTACAGTATTTTTTAGAAGAGTCAGATAGGTGCTGAAGCGTACCACCAGCCATAAAAGGGCGGGAAATAGAGAATGAGTGATCTCACCGCACAAGATCGTTTGATACTCTATGAGGTGTATCTAAAGAAGAGTCGATCTAGGAACTGGAAGACACCACCAAACGTCGCTCTCACACAAGTTCTGGAGAGAAGCATGCAAGAGAGAATATTAAGCAAGAAGATCCTTGTGGATCATCCACCTACGCGAGAGCATTCGTTCAATTTGGAGGAAACGAATGGAACTAAAAAGCCTTCTGGTCGCATACAGGCGGAAAGTAACGTGCATCAAGGAAGAAGCTCATCCAAGTGGTGCCAACTCCTTCCGTGACGCAGCATGTCTACTCCTTAGACGCGCCCCTCGTCGGTGGAAGTCGTCTCTTTGGCAGTATCGGTCGTCTGCTTGGTGGCATCCTTGATCGTGTCACCAGCCTTTTTCGCGGCATCCTTGACCTTGCCGACCACACCTTGGGCCTTGCCCTCTGTCTTGTCAGCCTTGCCTTCGGCTTGCAGGCGGTCATTGCCCGTCAGGTTTCCCAATACCTCTTTGAGAGAACCTTTGCCCTCTTTCGCTTTGCCCTCAAGCTCATCTTGGTTTGCCATGTGTGTTCTCCTTTTTCTTGCTGTCTACTAGAACGAACGTGTACTTCTAAAGGTCTTCATCAACTCATTCCATCATCAATGAGGGTGATTTCAGTCTATCACATGGTTCTCCCGCCATTTTGATGAAGCTCGCTTGCTTGGCAGAAAATGATAGAATGGTGGGTGAGATCACAAACCAGAGCGATCTCAGGTTTGGAGTTCTATTATGTTTTCCTCTCCATTTCTCCCTCTTCCGGCAGGATTCAAGATTGCGACGACCACCATTCGTAATGATTTGTTGATGGTTCAGGTGGTTTCGACGAACATGAGATCATGCTGTCCGCTCTGTTTCTGTCTTGCCGAACGCCGTCATAGCCAGTATACACGCCTGGTAGCCGATCTGCCCTGCGCAGGCTTCCGTATACAGCTTACCCTGCACGTGCGTCGATTCTTCTGCGACAACACTGACTGTATGAGAAAGATCTTTACGGAACGGCTTCCTGCCTTCGTTCTGCCATGGGCGCGTCTCACCGTCCGTCTCTGTGAGGCCCTTCAATCGATTGGCTTGGCGACCTGCGGAGAGTTGGGAACCCGACTGGCGGATCGTCTCGCTGTTCAAACGTCACCAACAACGATCCTTCGTCGTATCATGGTGCTTCCAACCGTACCTGTAAAACAGGTATCAGAACTCGGGATAGATGACTTTTCTTTCCGTCGCGGGAGAAAATTCGGCACGATCCTGGTCGATCTGCAAAGTTACAACGTCATTGACCTCTTGCCCGATCGGAAGAAAGAGACCTCTGCGACCTGGATGGGCGCGCACCCAGAAATCAAGCTGGTGAGTCGGGATCGTGGCGGCGACTATGCCTCGGCGGTAGCCAGTGGCGCTCCTCAAGCCATCCAGTGTGCGGATCGGTTTCATCTGCTCAAAAATCTTGGAGAGGCTCTGGAAGGTTTGCTGGCCCGTCATCTGGCCGCTCATCGGACCCGCCAAACTCAGGAGGTAAGAGCCACGCCTCTCTCCACCGCGCACGGCATCCAACCGCCGAAATTGAGCCCAAAGGAAACATAGCAGAGTCAGGCAAAGCGAGAGGAGCGCCTTGCTCAATACGAGCACGTTGTGACCCTACGCACGCTTGGCTTCTCACAGACCGCTATCGCCGATCAGGTAGGAGTCGCCCATGCCACGGTCTCGCGCTGGTTGAGCGGTGGCGTGTTCCCCGAACAAAAACCTCGCCCACGAAAGATGCTGCTTGATCCACACCTGCCCTTTCTCTATGAACGCTGGGAAGCTGGCTGCCACAATATCACTCAGTTGTATCGGGAACTGGTGGCCCGTGGCTACACACATTCGTATAGGTCGGTGTATAAGCAACTCGTTCGCTTGCGCGCCACGAAGGACGGAAGAATCCTCAGACTCCCGATCTGCTTGCGCGCCCTCCTGTTCTTGCACGGCACGCTGTTTTCCTGTTTCTGCGCCGTCCTACCGAAGAACTTTCCTCTGAAGAACAAGAAACGCTGGCTCTGCTCCAGTCTCTGCACCCCGAGGTCAATCAGGCCTATGAGTTGGTCCAGCAGTTCGCTCACATGTTGCGCACACGCACGGGAGAACAACTCGACGCCTGGCTTGAGCACGTCAGAGCCAGCCAGATCCCCGAATTACAAGGCTTTGTTGTGAGTATTGAACGTGACAAAGCAGCCGTAGTAGCCGGGCTAACCCTGACCCAAAACAATGGCTTAGTTGAAGGAAAAGTGAACAAGCTCAAACTCATCAAGGGCATGATGTATGGCCGAGCAAAATTTCCCTTGCTGCGTCAACGTGTTCTCCATGCTCTGTAGTGTGCCAAAAAGAGACTACCCTTCCCATTCGTAGCGTGGGGCAGTCATCGCATATTCTCGAAGGAAGACGATTTTGCCCTGACTCACTCGTGCGACAGACGCTCCCTCAAAGCTGCTCCGGGAGCCCTCATACGTACACCCAAAGAAACATGCCTCGTCCCCAGTGGAGAAGGAAGTGACCTCCCAGTGATTGACACGATTGCCTGGAGCAAACCAGGAGTCGATCCATCGACCAACCATCTCTTTTCCTCTATACGTCGGCCCATAGGATTCTATGACGAGACAAGCAGAGTCGAGTGTACTCAGGATCTGTTCTCGATCTCCTGCTATCCATCCTTCTATATACCTGAGAATGAGCTGATTGGGAGAGGTGCTGTGCATAGTGCCTCCTGCAAAAACATGTTTTCGGAAGAGAAGAATCTTCCGTCTGCATTCTATCCTGGCAGAATGCCTTCGACAAGTCACAACGGTCAAAGAAGCAAGCGAGCTTCATCAAAATGGCGGGAGATCCATCACATGATGCATATTAGCGCAAGGTCAGGGCGTGCTCTCCTTACACCGAGAAGCATCAGCCAGGCAAGTATTCGCTCGTCGTACATGTACTCGGTGAGCGGTACACAGGGTATGACATTCTACGTAAGCATGGAATGGCTCTTATTGAGAAGTATAGTTCATCCTGTCTCCCTTCCTTACTGTGAGTGCGGAGATGCTCCGACAGAGCGTTGAAGCACCCAACATCACGTATGTTGCGTGTTGTACAAACGTGTAGCGAGGCCAATGCTTTGAAGCACTCTCCCTCAAAAGCTCGTGTCTTTGCTGGGACAGAATAGGCTACCGCCTGTGTCGAAGGAACGCGACACGCGACACCTATGATGAGGAAGTTATCTTCCTGTGAAACCCTTTCCTTGTCCAAACGTATATGCAGTAGATGTGCGATTCGTGAATGCATCCCTCCTTCTTTCACAAAGGGTGTATGCATGCGTTTGCACTCTCCTTCCAATGACAACATGGAACAACATGCAAAAGAGAAAAGGAGTCTTTTATGGATGAAATGCGAACCGGACAAACAACCCCTTCTGTGACCACAATCGGTCAAGACGCGCAGCGTGGACTCACGCCCGCAAGTTCAGCAGGACGTGTTATCGCTTCTGAGGTGACACAAGGCAGGACGACGATTGCTGATAGTGTCGTCGCCAAGATTGTTGGCATTGCTGCTCGTGAGGTTGATGGCGTGCAAGATTTGGTCTCGACTGGCGCGGGAGCGACGATTTCTGGCCTTGCTGGCCGTGTCACGGGTGGCGATCAACGCGCACAAGGCGTCAGCGTTGAAGTGGGAGAACGCGAGGCGGCGGTAGACTTGAGCATGGTGGTGATCTACGGGGTCAGCATTCCCCAGGTCGCTGATGCCGTTCGACGCAACATCATCAATCGCGTCGGGGCGATGACAGGTTTGGTCGTGAAGGAAGTCAACATTGCCGTGACCGATCTGTACTTTCCACAGGACCAGGTCGCTCAGCAGCAGCAGCAACCTCGCGTGCAGTAGAGCCAAAGGGAAGCTATGCAGTTCTGCATGGAGGTATTTTTCGCTGCTTCCCTCATTGGCTTGTCTATGAATAGAGGCGGTGTTCACGGAGGGTACGCCGTCAGGATGACACACGTGTACTCTCCTGAGAGCATTCATGCCGTATGGAAGGTCGTCTGAGACCCTCGTCGTAAGAGGGTGCTCACACCAAAGGAGGAAAGATGCTTCACCCTGACCCCGAATCTGGAGCAGTGAAAGCTCAAGCACTACCACCCCTCGTGGTTCCCATGCCAAGTGATCTTGAGCTTGCCAAGAGTATTGCTGTTGCCATTTGCAAGGTACCTGCTGTGTTGTGTATGGGTCCAGGAAGGTTTGCCCAGGCTGCGACCTATGGGCCAGGAGAACGCGTCATGGGAGTGGTCTTGCGCCATCCTGCACCTGCCGCACTTGCTATTGAGGCCCATGTTATCCTTGATGAGAGGATGCTTGTACAAACGCTCTCGAGTGTTTCCCCCTCTGATGGCTTCTCTGGCTCAGAACACACGCCAATCGTGGTGCGTGTGGCCGACCGCATCCGAGCCGTGGTGTTTCAAACCGTCCATCGGTTTGGTGGACCAGGACCCATAACGGTCGATGTAGTGGTTGACGATCTTGGGTGAAGCTTCCATCAGAGGTGATAGGAGGTTTGTATTCGCCTCTGCTCTCGTGGACAGAGGTGGGAGAGTAAACGTGTTGCAAAGGAAAGAGCAGAATGAATGTTTTTAATCGTATCGTGATGCTCCTCTTGAGTTTGGCTGCACTCGCTTTTGGTATTATCGTGTTATTGCTTGTAGGTGGGATTATTGCCCCTCTGCAGGTCAGCCCAAGCGGAGTCTTGTTGAACCAGTGGCGTTTCTTTACACGGCTTAACACGGCGGATGCGACGACAGCCGCGTTAGTGGCTGCGATCATAGGCGTCTTCGGGTTGATCGTCCTCATCCTGGAACTGCTTCCAGGACCGCGTGAGCCTGCTCAGTTTGTCGTCAAGCAGGATAGCTTGGGGAAGGTGACGGTCGCACGAACCAGCGTACGGGACCTAGTGCAATATGAAGCATCAGCTATGTCAGAAGTGCTAGAGACACGACAACAGGTGGATGAAGGACGGAAAGGTCTACGCGTCCATGTTCGCTCATCTCTCTCACCAGAGGCGGATGCTCCCAAAGTGGGACAGATGCTGCAAGAGAGGATCCAACAGTCGATCCAGCGTCATATCGGATTACCCGTCGTGGAGGTGCAGGTGGCAACTCAAATCGAACCATTAGAACACCATGCACGAAGGCGCGTGCGCTAAGCAAAGGAGGAAGATACACCTATGTCAGCAAGAGTGATTGGTATAGTCGTTGGCTTAGTGTTAGGCATCGTCTGGATGTCGCTTGGTTTCGGAGCCGCCGTTCTCACAGGCATCCTTGCCTTGATTGGTTGGTTCATTGGCGGTGTGGTTGAGGGAAGAATCAATGTGGTAGACGTGTGGAATGACCTGCAAGGACGCCGCCGAGGAATAATGTAGCCCATCTTTCCACGCGGCAAGAAGCCCGTTCGCTGAAAGAACGAGCGGGCTTCTTGCCGCGTGGAGCATCATTGCTTTCCAGGCGACAGTAGGCACGCCCCTACTCCACCAGATGGTTCAGAAACACAGGGGCAAGAGTATCCCCGCTCGACTCACTGCTCCGCTTCTTCTCTCTTGTGATGCAGGGGATCTTCATAACGAGAGGGGTTCCGATGCAGTTCCTCGACCAACGCAAGAAGCCTCGTCACGTTCTGCAGCATCGGTGCTGTGACCTCCGCGTGTGCCTGCCTGTGGTGCGCTGCCTGATGTTCCCGCCGCCTCTGGAGGATCAGAACTCCTGTGAGTGCCAATACGACCCCCAACCAGCTGATTGCTGGGAGCCACGTGAGGACGGCAAGACCGAAACGCGGGAAGTCAAGGCTCACAAGGAGTACAATGACAAGTCCGCACATCGCGAGACTAAGCAGGAGAATGGAGAGCCATCTGCGTTGTCCTGGCGAGGGAGAAATGGGTGCTTTCTGCTGGTCGCCAGCAGTCAAGCTCCTGTCATTCCTGTGTTGTGTTGCCTTCTGGTCATTCATAGAAATCACCTCGTTGCCGCTGCTGTTGTCATGCTCTTCTTGCTTCTACAGGGGAACACGCATAGCCGAACGAGATCGCTTCATGAGCCATGCCTTGGCAAAGCAACTTCCTGCATGTCGAGGGCAGCGATCTCTGACAAATGGCCTGTTGGAGTGAAGCATAGGTCCAACTTGAGCTTGGATGCTGCCAATGTGTTCCTAACTTCTGTACATCTCTCTGATATTGTGTGAAGCACCCATCAAAAACGAGAGAACCTTGTCAACAATCCCGAACATATCAGCACCTCAACGACAGGATACCACGTATGCGTGCGGGTAGTGCAAGGGCAATTAGGCTAGACTTGCTGACGAAGCCGCTGTAATGCTACCTCAACTTTGTTTCCCCCTAGAAAGCTATAAAATTGACTATTCTCATGCTCTAACACAAGGATTTCTTTCACTTCATTTGGAAGTTGTACCCACTTCATCGTGTATCTAAGTTCTGACGCGATCATGTTCACCAATGAAAGGAGTTGTTGTTCTTTCTCCATGTATCAATACGTACCTCTTGCTTCTCCGAATGTTTCTTTCCTATCATATACGGTCTGTACCGAAAAATATAGACCAGAGTGAGGAGAACGCAGAAATGCTCTATTGCTCTTAGCTGATGGATATGGTAAAATTGTCCGTGTCATCCCTGTTCAAAAGGCGAACGTTGAGCTACCCCTACTTAGCTCCGTTCGCCTATGCTATTCCCCTCGCGTTTCTTTGTTCCCCCAACATCTGTTTATGCTCACAGCAGACGCCAAACATTTCAGCGTTGCCCGTAACGACTCAACGCCGCAACGATGGGACACCGCGCAAGCGTGCGGGTAGTGCAAGATAAAGGCACCCCCACATTACATATTGTCTTTGTACCGTTCTTGTCGTTCCGCTTGACAAGCGGAACGACAAACTATATGGTGTATGTAAAGATTTTTTGCGTACATAGCCCCTATGTACTCGTCATTGGGAAGAGAGAGGGTAAGAAATGCCTGATGAGCAACCTGTACAATTAAATGTGTGGATACCAAAAGAGTTAAGAGATTACGTTGAAGATAAAAAGAAACGTGAGAATAAGCCAGGAATGAACATCGTCATTGCTGATTTGATACGGCAAGAACGAGCGAGAGAACAAGGCGAAGTCATTGAACAGCAATCGTTACCCGTCCTTCAGGAGGTTGTCCGAAAAGAAGTCCGTCAAGCACTTGCAGAGCATAGAAGAAATGTGCGTGATGATAGACAGCAGGAAATGGAGGAACAGAATACATCTATTCGGAAGGGGTTTGATCGAATAGCAGCCTTAACCGTGAATGCGATTCGCAATGCTGGTATAGAACGCAGATTATCCTACTCACTCCTTGCAAAAGCGTATGGCTCGACATTTGCCTTAGAAGTATTTGAGGATGCCAAAGAAAAAGCAAAACGTGAATTGCTTCCCAAACACAAGGAAGAAGATGAGCAATGAATAGTCAAATACCACCAGAAGAAACCAGCCTTGAAGAACTGGCAAACATTCCCTTATCTGAACTCGTAGAACCGCAAGACCTCGACATGCCACCGATTGAACCGCAAGACCTAGAGCTACCCTATGAGTATATAGAAGACCTGATGCAGAGAGGTGTCATTGATGAAGATAGGTCGATCATTGATATTGACAGTAAGTTTTTAGACGGTCCAGAGCGTGAACCATCACCGTTTGAGCAAGCCACAACGGAACCAGAAATACCTCTCAGAGACGATACTATTGACTTTGGACGCTAGTATTGAAAAATGGTACCCACGCCATTTTTCAAGCAATCAGGCGCAAACAAAAAAGACCTTGTGAGCGTAGGAATGGTCAAGGTGGAGACGCGAAACGAAGTGAAGCGTACTACCTTGACTATGACAAGCCATAAGGTACAATTTATATAGCCTGATTAAGCTAGATGTTACCCTTAAATTCATCAATTTCTTCTGGTTCTATCTCTCTACCAAGATGCTGACTAAGCCCTGCTAAAATACGAGCGCGTGTAAGAGGAGAAACATCTTTACCCTCTTCAGCACGCTTAATGCTAGATGCTGATACATCAGCTATAGCTGATAGGTCAGGACGAGACAGCCGAGCAACGTTAATACGAAAATCTTCTAACTTCATAATAACCTCATATAAAAATTATTGCGCTCAGTATAACATAAACGTTAATTTCTTACTAGTCCAATATCCCTGATTATACTTGGATATCCAAATGAGGTCAATGCTATTGAAAAATGTTAAAATGCATGGTATAGTTCCTTTGTGTACATTTATTTACTTAGAAAGGAGACAACAAAGAAGCTAGCCTTATGTTCAGATAAGGCCAGCCGATAGGACCGACGCAACCCTTTAGTAAGTCAGATACGGCCCCATGTCATTCTACCATCATGGGATGCCGATGAGTCAAACACGAAAGGCTAGACCATGTTCCAGCAACACATAGGGAATACCATCATTGTTGTCAATGATGATGAGTTTGCACACGCCTATCAAGTAGGCTACCTCAAATACAAACTGGACTACCGTCCCAAGACGCTTAGCGACATGGACATTTATGCGTTCTATGTCGGCGTCATGACCAGCGTTCGTCACTCTGGACGCTACAATGCTGGCTACCTTGCAGGGTGGACCGCCGCCCTCATAGAAGGGGGAGAAAAAGCCCCTGTCATTCTTTCCACTCTTGTCACAGCCGCTACGGAAGAGGTGAACGCATGAGTGAGACGATGCACCATTACGGCGATAACTTCATTCCTGTTATCCCTGTAGACTCCAAAGAGCATACTGACGAGCATCCGTTTTGTCTGACCAATCCTGATTGTCTGTGTCATGAAGACCCCTACAACATCGCACCCATTGCCCAAGCGGTCAATGATGGATTACTGACGCCCAACGAGGCGACAGACCATGTGATGGGCAGAACCTTACAAGGAGGGTGGTCATGAACACACGCAAATGGACGACCACCCGTAAACGTCCTACCGCCGCCGAGCAACGAGCGGCAGCACATGCCAAAGCCCTAGAGCAATGCAAAAAGGGACATCATACGACAACCCCGACGTTTCGACCAAGTGAAACCGTCTGCTTCGTGTGTGGTATGGTGGTCTATTGCCCCAATTGCCTCAATGACAATCGTCTCCAAGTCCCACAGGTTCATGCCTACCCTATCGTCTGTCAAACACACAAGAATGCAGAGGTGCAGGTATGACCACTGAACAGCGTAACCGTAACCAGTGGACAGGCGTTGAGTCAAGCCCTATCAAGTTTACCCCCGTTCGTCCCCACAACCAACGTGTGACAACAAGTTATGACGAGCAACTAGAAGATGATGCCCTCTATCCTACACGTCAGCCAAGTAGCACACGACGCTATCAGCAAAACACCGACGTACCACCACCAGCAGCACAACGAACGGTCACGCGCACAAGCCAGCAACAAGTACGCCAACCGAACCGCTATGATAACGTCAATGTGTACGTTCGTCGCAGAAGTTCACAGGGACCTACATCACGCCAATCGCAAACAACAACTCAACGGCAAACAACCACCCAACAACAGGCACCACGACCAGCACGTCAACCAGAGCCAGAGCAAGACGACGACGAGCCAGAGACGGAACGTTTACCACGTCACCAAGTACGCAAACCTCGTTTTCATTGGCTTGTGTATCTTGGTGTCGGCATGGTTGTAATGCTCATTCTGTGGATAGTAGGAACCATTGCGTTCAGTTGGTGGCAAAGCTATCAAGTCGATCTCCGCTATGGACACCCACGCACGTATCAATGTGATGCGAGAGTTGGACATAACGACGCTCAAACGCCAAGTCACTTTCTCGCCCTCAACCTCAATCATCGTGTCGAAGTGATTGAGTTTCCAGGGGGAGACGCGACCAAAGCAAGGGTGTATCTTGGTCCAATGCTCACTGGACAAACAAGCGACCAGGACATTGTAACCGTGAGTTTCAAGGACGTGAACGGGGACGGAAAGCCTGACATGATTCTCACTGTGGAGAACGCGAAGTATGTCTACATCAATGACAATGGAGCATTTAGACCACTCCGCGCCAATGACCACATAGATATGTAGAAAGAGGATGGAATGCAAGCAGTATTGATTCTCTGTCAACGCAGGGAACTACAGCCGTTACTTGAAGCGTTTGAAGAGTGGAACGAGGAGGCAAAGGTTCTCTTGTACGGCTACACCAGTAAAGAGCGTGATGGGTTCATTCTCATGCACTGGAACCAACTCGTTCCTATAGATTTTCAAGCCAAGCAATTGAAAGCCGACCCAGGCATCATAGATTATGTGGTCTATGATGTGCCAGCACACCCGACCAAAGCAACCACCATCTAACATCGTCACGGGGAAGTGTTCACCACTTCCCCATTCTCCAGAGCACAGACGAAACGAGAGGGAAACTCGATGCATGAACAGCAAGAGCGCGAACTATCCGACCTGTTAACGCATATCTACTCACACAGCGACACCGAGCGAGAGAGCGACCAGCCACGACGGACGCTCAACATCTATATTGAGATGGACGAAGAGGACGAAGAGAAAGAGACTACCCCTACCGTTGAAAGTACCCTTGACGAGAAAGAGACACCGCTACCCACCGAGCAACCGCAAAGCATCCACGTCACAGAACCACACGTCACACGACAGCGACGAAAACGCCCTCTCATCCTTCTCGTGTGTCTCGTCTCTCTTGTTGGTATCCTTGCAGGTATAACGTATACGGTTATCCTTCCCTTATTCACCCCATCAGCAACCATCACGATTGTCACAACATCGCAGCCTATCACGACGACCAGCACCCTACAGGTTGTCACCAATGGAACCGCCGACCCGATGAAAAATCAAGTACCAGGACGAACACTACCAGCTATCACGATGAGTGAGCAGAAGACCGTTCCCACCACAGGCACGACACGCCAAGCTCCAAAAGCGGCACACGGTTCCATCACGTTCTACAACGCCGCCCCCTACGTGCAGACGGTGAACGCAGGAACGATGCTAGCAGGAGCCGACGGAATACAAGTCATCACGGAGCAAGACGCCATCATACCAGCCGCCATCATGCCAACCGAGGGACAAACAACCATTCTAGGCTATGCGGTAACAACAGGACCACGAGGAAATATCAGAGCAGGGGATCTGTACGGCGCATGTTGCCGCCTGAATGTGTTTGTGACAAATGGAGCGTTTCACGGTGGACAGGACGCCCGAACGTATCAGAGTGTTACACAGCAAGATATCAACAGCGTGGTAAATGGCTTAAAAACGAGCCTAGAGCAGAGCGTCCAAGCAGCGTTACAAACACAAATACAACCATCAGAAACGCTTCTCACGCCACTGTCTTGTACGTCGAATGTGACCCCCGACCATCAGCCAGGAGAAGAAGCCACACAAGTACATGTTACCATCAATGAAACCTGTACAGGCATCGCATACAACACCCAAACCGTGACGACCCTTACCACACAAAGAGCTACTCAAGACGCCGAGAAACGACTAGGGAGAGGATACACGACCACAGGAGTACGTATCACTCAGGCACATCCAACCAATCACGGCCTAGAGATAACAGGTGTCAGCTTGTGGGCGTATCCCTTTACCCAGGAGCAGCAGAGCCGCATCAAAGCCATGATAGCAGGGATGAGCAAAGACAAAGCAACCGCGACAGTACTACGCATAGCAGGAGTTCAGAGCGTGGCGATCACACTCAAAATTAGCACGACATTACCAAGTGATGCACAGCAAATTCACCTACTTTTTTTACAGGTGTAACGGGGTTGATGTTGAAACAGAGAGAGGAACGGCAAAGCCGATGAGGTATAGTTTTTTGCCTTACAAATATTTCGGACACACAGCCTACCATACACGGCACCCACTACAAGGCACCCGAACCAATTTTCTTCACGCTCCGCTAAAAATTGGTTCAGGACCCACCTTTCCGTAGGACCCACCGTGTACGGTATGGCTTTTGTGCCGAAAATTTGAGGCAAAAAAATGTGAGGGGGAACGGTGGAGGGGGACGTGTGGCGCGTTCGTAGAAAGGAGTAGCAGTCATGACAAAGGCAGAGCAACGACGCCTCGCGTTAGGAGCCGCAAGGGTTCAGCTTAGACGTATGGGTGTAAACCTCGACCCGTTTGTCCCGTTCAAGTGTGTATTGGAAGTGCTGGACGATTTACACCGCGCCGAGCCTGATTTAATCGCGTCAAAATGGTACGCCCAAGCAAGTGACCACCAAATACAGTTACTCCGCCGAGAGTGGAAACAGACCGTGAAACCAGTCTATGAGCGTACTTTGTGGGGAAGTATCCTGAAAGAGAACGAATTTTGAACGGGTGGAATGGTGGAGAATCCGAGAGGAAAGAGGTGAGCATCAAATGCATACGGCATATGTATTATGCCTCTCATTGCAGGCTACGAGCAGCATCTTGATACATGTGAATTATGTATAGAATTAGAACATTTGATTAGACAATGAATCGTACTCTTGCTATACTGAAAACTCCGAAGGGTGAAGTCTTTCAAAGAGCAGGAGTACAAAACAATGAACGAACAAGACGTGCAACGTATAAGCGAGATGTTATCACGCTTTTCCCGATACACACATCAATTTGAACAGGAGGATACAGCACATGTCAGCACCGAACAGAAAGCCGAAAAGATGGGAAGAATACAAAAAGGAATGGGAGATACCAGAGCCACGAACCGACGAACCCGTAGGACTATATCCGAGACAATCATCGAAAAGGCAGAAGAAAAATAACCGTCAATCGTTCGAAAAACAAACGATTGACGCTGTTGAAGACTTAAAAAGACGTGGCTGGACTGAAGACCTGATAATGCTCTATGACAAAGATATGGGTACCTCTGCCGCTCGTGACCTTGAAGACAGAGAAGACATGAGTCAAATGATAGCAGATATTAGAGCAAAAAGAATTCGCACTGTACGTGCAGCAGAAGTTGATAGGTTGTTTCGTGACGAAGATCGTATTGACTCCAACTTGTTCATTAAAATTTGTCGCGAGGCGGATTGTTTAGTCATAACGGATAGAATGACCTATGATCTAAGCAAGTCTAGCCATAGAAAATGGTTTCGTGACGAAGTTGATCGATCATGGGAATTCTACGAAAGTCAAATATTAATACGCGCAAGCGAACATAGGGATCGCGCACAATCACAAGGACTGTATACAGGAGGTGCCGTTGCTGTAGGTTTTATCATTGATAAAACGAAAGGAAGCCCAAGCTATAAAAAATATATTCCATACCCTCATATGGGACAGAAAGTACTTGAAATATTCCAAGACTTATATGATTGTGGTGTATCAATTGGTTTTGTTGCCCGTAGACTTGAGCAACTCCCCTATGTTATTCCCGCAGAAGAGACGTGGGTAAGAGAACAAGGATTATTCACTACTAACCTTATACCAGTGCCAGGAAACAAACTAGACGGTGAAGGAAATCCAATACCTGTTGGATATAAATTATCACATCAGACGCTAAGGCGCATGATTAGAAATCGTGTGTACGTCGGCGACTGGTCATACAATGGAGAATGGATTGAAGGGAACCATGAAGGCATTATACCAGATACATTATTCGATGAGGTAAACCGTATGTTGGATGAGCAAGAAGCACAGGCAATTCCAAGAAATCACCACACAGCTACCTCATCTGTTGTACATAATTTACTAGCTGTGGGACCGGAAAATACAGAGCATATGTATATTTCGGTGCAACATTCCGATCAAGTCTATCGCATAATGGAAGTTCAAGGCATAAACTGTAAGGCACATGCAAGTATAAAAATTGATGATATTGAGCGTGAATTTATAAGTAAATTTAGGGAAAAATTAGTAAACAGAAAGGAGTTTGAGAATTATGAAAAGAACTTGAAAGAGGAAAACAGTAAAAAAAATGAAAGAAAAGAAACATTATCCAGCCTGATTAGTGATTTGGATGAGCAAATTGAAGGTATAACTCTTACGCTGAAATCACCGAAACTAGAGCCATATGAACGTGACGAGTTTATAGATGAGCGTCATAGAGCGAAAACACGTCGAGACAATTTGCAAAAAGAATTGAAGATACTGCAACAGCCAATTTCATCATTCCATAAGTTTGACGATCTAATAGAGCAGATGGGGACCTATTGGGACCGTTATCCACTAGATGAGCGTCAAGGGCTTATTAATGCGTTAGTCAAAAAGATATATATACAATCGTTATCATGCCATTTTATCAAGGTAACGATTCAGTGGAAATGGTTTCCCGAAGATATCGGCATTATATGGAGAAGCCAACCTGCATCAAAGCAATGGACGCCGGAAGAAGACGAGATACTTAAAACTATGTACCTTCATGCTACGCCGCTTGAGATATTAACCGCCTTACCCTATAGAAGCTGGGATGCTTGCGTCATGCGGGCAACTACGCACGAAGTAAAGCGTCAGGTCATATGTAGCCTGAGCAAGCACTTACGCTCGTTTAACCTTGATAAGGATTACGACCACCTGAGAAGTCAGTTAAGTATGGAAGATATGAACACTATCAATACATTTAAAATTCCAGCCGAAAACATGCCGTCCAGGGGCGTACTTTGCGTAACATGGACTTTACGATAGAATAGAATGCCCAGGTACGAATGATATCATGTGCTTGTGGACGCAAACTCGCGGGAAAGTGTTCCGCAAACCAAGTGGCGTCGTCGGGCCAATGACTGATTATCAATGGTGTACAGGAAGACGTAGCCCATGTGTCCATAACATCCGTCTCAGGTTCAAAGTTGCTTGAGCCACATGAACATGCTTGAACAGGCTGTGTTCGTCTTGGGTCGACCGGCAGTTGTTCGTATGTTGCTAGCATCAATGCACCACAAGCGGTACATGTCCATGCTGGAAACGGGACGCCCAAAAAGCGCTGCCTTGAAATGCACCAATCCCACTGTAAGTGTTCGACCCAGTGTTCATAGCGACTACGCATATGCTCAGGGTGCCAGGAAATTCTACGTCCTGCCTCGATAAACCGCTCCTTTTGGTCAAGAATGTGAATGAACCATTGGCGTGTGTGCAGGTACTCCACAGGTGTACCACAACGCTCATGTGTTCCAACACTGTGCTCTATTGTTTCTTGATGCAGTATACGCCCTGTTTCGGCCAGATGACGCAACATATTTCTGCGAGCTTCAGGAATCGAAAGACCTTCAAAGAACCCTGCGAGCGCAGTCATACGTCCATTGCGTCCAATTGCTGCTCGTAAAGGCAGTTGATGGGTACGCCACCAGAGAACATCGGTGGAATCTCCAAAGGTACAGCACATAACAGCACCACTACCCTTTGTTGAATCTACCAACTCATCTCCAAGGATAGGAACCTCTATGCGTGCTTTTTGTGAAAATGTTTGACTTTCAATTGTCGCCATTGTCCCAATCAACTGTGCATAGCGAGTATCTTGTGGATGGACGAAGATGGCAACACAAGCGGGCAGGAGTTCTGGTCGCGTTGTGGCTATAGGCAAAACACCTCCATTTTGTGTCTGAAATGCAATGGTTGAGAATTGTGTTGGCAGTGGCATATCGTCAACTTCTGCCTGTGCGATAGCCGTTTGACATTCTGGACACCAGAGCGCTGGAGCGGGTTGTGCATAAGCCCGACCTGCTTGATAGAGTTGAATAAATGACTCCTGCGAAACGCGTTGTGCGGTAGGCGAAATGGTAGCATAGCGGTGGTGCCAGTCAACACTCAACCCAAGTCTCCGCCATAGCGCCTCGAAACGGTCTTCTGTCTGCTTTGTTAACTCAAGACAACGACTGATAAACTCCTGGGCGTCCATCTCTGTCGCTTTACGCTTAATTGTCTTTTCGACAAAGCGTTCAGTAGGCAGGCCATTATCGTCAAAGCCCATTGGGTAGAGGACACGCTTGCCGCGCATACGTTGGTAGCGTGCGATAACGTCCGTTTGTGTATAGGAGTAGCAGTGACCGATATGTAGTTCACCAGAAACAGTTGCAGGCGGCGTATCAATCGTGAAGATGGGGCTTGAGCCATGAGGATCAAACGTGTAAAGGTCCTCTTCCGACCAAAAATGTGCGATTTCTGGTTCACTCTCGCGGAAGTTGTAGCGGTTGGGCAACATATGTGTAGTACCTTTCTGTGTACTAAAAAACACTGCCACCTCATAAGGACGAGGGCAGTGTTGCTCATATGCTCGTGGTACCACCTTATTTTGTTATCTCACTCCCCAACCAGTTTGAGCGCAGCATCTTTCAGTAAACTGCATCCATGAGTCAGATATCCTCATAATAGCGTTAACGGACTACACCGGAACAACTTACTGCATACTCGCCTCAGTTGTTCGACTTCCGAGCCACGTTCAAGGGGCCTATCCGTAGGAGGCTCGCATCCGATGGCCTCCGCTCTCTGGCGAACTGTTTCCCTCTACTCCACTCGTTCTAAGTCATATTCTTTTTCGCTTGTACCTATACTATACGGTGTGATTGTTCAGTAGTCAAGTAGTGAATAGCAGTTGCACAGGGCTTTCCAATTCTAATACACGGAACACCGACCAGTGAGCACCAGATCGAGAGCTTGCTCAAGGTGAGCATCAAAGTAGCGCATTTGCCGCACGACATTGCGAACCCCAAGGCGATCCATC
>JAABUQ010003928.1_pt1 | contig 26306 bp, 25 predicted proteins | sample 5560001 | NCBI WGS metagenome assembly JAABUQ01 (sample SAMN10711888, study PRJNA513371) | rock metagenome | isolation source: Antarctica rocks | place: Antarctica: Victoria Land, Finger Mt nord | collected 2015-12-18 | reverse complement strand
GCCGCTGCTGCAGTGCCGTTCGGATACCCACACGCGTGAGGTCATGGTCTTCAATCAGAGAAACGCGAATCTTACTCATTATCAACGTCCGCTGCTTACAGCTCTTAACTTTAAAATCGAATTCACTTGACCGCTAGAGGTGTTTAGTTCTAAAATACCCATCACAAGAGGTAGAGATTTCTCCTATCCAGCCCGATTTAATTTTAATTTTCTTGCTGGTTACCTAAACTTTTAAAGAAGCGGGTTGAGGCTGTTGGCTAATACCCCTTGGCAACTGGGTTTTTAAGTAAGATCGTACCTATGAACCCCACCTCCCCTCAGGCACCCTTAACTTTTAGCTCATCTGACAGGCTTCATACTACATCTCCTGGAGAATTGAAACACATCCAGCAATGCCAGTGACTGGCAGTGATGCCAAAGTGTTAGACACTGATTTCTCTACCTATAGGTGTAAGTATATCGGGTTCAGCCGAGCAAAGTCATTAGACCTATCCTTAAATTAGTGTAGGATGCGGAAAGTCAACTCTAGAGTGACTGAGTTACCCCCAAAGATGGATGAATTACTCAGGTGTGAGCTAGCAGCACGCGATGAGAAAGATGCGTTGGTGCGGTCGCGTGACGAGCACATCAAGGCTCTACAGGAAAGTGAGGAACGATACCGCTCTCTAGTCATCGCGATCTCGCAAATCGTGTGGGTGACAGACGCTGAAGGACGGGTTGAGGATATACCCAGTTGGCGAGTTTATACTGGTCAAAGTCAAGCTGAGATCAGAGGTTGGGGCTGGCTAGAAGCCCTGCACCCAGAAGATCGTGATCGCACTGCCGAACTTTGGAGTCACGCGGTACAGACAAAAAGTTTCTATGAAACTGAATATCGCATCCGCGCACAGGATGGCAGTTATTCCTACTTCAGTGCCCGTGGTGTGCCTGTACTGGCAGCAGACAATAGCATCCGCGAGTGGGTCGGTATCTGCACCGATATCACCGAACGCCAAGCCTCGGAGGCAGCGCTAAAAACCAGGGCGGAAGAACTGACTTACCTCACAGCAGTTTTGGCGCGAACCAACGTTGTTTTAGAAAGGCGCAACCAAGAACTCGACCAGTTTGCCTATGTGGCGTCTCACGATTTGAAAGCGCCCTTACGAGCAATTGCCAATCTCTCCCAATGGATAGAAGAAGACCTAAAAGACCTATTGACCGTAGACACTCAGCATCAAATGGACTTGCTGCGCGGGCGCGTTCAACGCATGGAAGCGCTGATCGACGACGGGTTACTGGCATATTCTCGTGTGGGACGCCTCCGCACAGCAACAACAAAGGTGACTGTTGCCTCCTTGCTTGCCGAGGTGATCGACTCCCTCTCACCCCCACAGACGTTTAAGATTGAGGTGGAACCCAATATGCCGACACTGGTAACTGAGCGGTTGCCCCTAGAGCAAGTGTTTACTAATCTGATCGACAATGCGATCAAACACCATCCACGGGCGGATGGGAAAGTGTGGATATCTTCCAAAGAGCAAAGTAAGTTCTACGAGTTTGCCGTGTCTGATGACGGCTCTGGCATCGCTCCTCAATACCACGAAAAAGTATTTGGCATCTTTCAAACTTTGGAAGCCCGTGATAAAAGTGAAAATACGGGGATCGGTTTGGCAATTGTCAAGAAGATTGTGGAAAGTCAAGGGGGGACCATCCAGCTAGAATCTCAGGCAGGTCAGGGAGCAACATTTCGCTTTACCTGGCCCAATTAACGTAACCGTTCAGGGGGGATCAAAAAAATGTCCGATATGAAATCACACATAATCAGTACGAAAACCAGTCTAGATTTGATTTCTCCCGGATAATTGTGAGTAGTTAAAAGTGCTATACGGGTCTGCCAATTGTCTAATAGACATTTTAGGGACGATGGTTTTATGCGCATACACTCCAAAGCTTTTGCTTAGCAAGGCTTTGAACTTTATGCGCATGATGTACCCCCCCCGTGAACGGTTACCAATTAACCTACCAAATGATTGAGGCGTTCACTTAAATAAGGCGCAATCATAGAATAATTAATAATTCATAGTTTTTAATGAAAAATGAAAGGCGCAATGGCAAACGTCTTACTGGTCGAGGACGACGAAGTGGATGTAATGAACGTGCAACGGGCGTTTAAAAAAAACAACATTACAAATCCACTTCATGTAGCGGGTAATGGGTTGGAGGCATTAATTATGCTACGTGGTGACGGTAACCTCCCCTCGATCCCACGAGAACGAAGATTAATTTTGCTCGACCTCAACATGCCCAAAATGAATGGCATTGAGTTTCTGCGAGAACTGCGGGCTGATCTGGAACTCAAACCAATTCCGGTGATAGTCTTAACGACATCGAACGAAGATAGAGATAAGGTTGAGGCTTACAACCTGAATGTAGCTGGATACGTTCTCAAACCTGTGACATTTTCTAAATTCGTGGAAGCAGTAGGCACACTCAATCGATACTGGACGTTAAGTGAAATGCCGTAATTAAAGGGAGTAGGGAGTAGGGAGTAGGGAGTAGGGAAAGATATCCTTGAGATTAGTTCCATGACTCTGACTTCCTGCGCCGAAGGCGCTCGGTTATGGAAGAAACTGTCAAAATTTTGGTAGTGGATGACGATGAAGTAGACCGCATGGCAGTACGCCGGGCACTCAAGGCGGCTGGGGTGCAGATGGAGTTGTCAGAAGTCTGTGACTGTCAGGCGGCGATCGCGGCTCTGCAACAGAAACAATTCGATTGTGTCTTCCTAGACTATCGACTACCGGATGGCGACGGCCTCAGCCTAGTTCAGCAGGTACGGTCTTTGAGAATTGCAGTGCCCCTAGTAGTCTTGACCGGACAGGGAGATGAACAAATTGCTGTTCAGGTGATGAAAGCGGGGGCGTATGACTATTTGTCTAAGGCTAAGGTATCACCAGACAGCTTATACCAAATTCTCCGCCATGCCATCCGCGTCCACGAAGCCGAAATGCAGACAGCCATAGCTAACCAAAAGCTGAAGGAAAGCGAAGAACGCTATCGGTTGGTCCTAGAAGGCTCAAACGACGGGATTTGGGACTGGTATTGCGCCACAGACGAAGTTTATTGTAACGACCGGCTGCTGGAAATCATCGGCGTATCGCGCTCCGAATTTAGTCTCACTCCTGCCGCCTTCACAGAACTTATGCATCCGGAAGACTTACCAAGAATCCGCGCTGCGATCTCAGGTCACTTGACTCGCGACGAAAAATGTGAGGTTGAGTTTCGGATACGCCATGCCTCTGGAGAATACCGCTACTGCATTGCCAGAGGCAAAGCCCAGCGTGATTCCCGTGGATGTCCCTTACGGATGTCGGGAGTCCTTACCGACATCACTGAGCCTAGACGGTTGGAGCAAGCACTAAGAGCCAGTGAATCTCGGTTTAGGCGTTTGGCTGAGTCCAATGTCATCGGGCTGGTGGTGGCGAATTTTAGCGGCACCATCCTAGAGGCGAATGACGCTTTCCTAAACATGGTGGGCTACTCGCGGGAGGATCTGGTTGCAGGGAGATTGGATTGGCGTGAGATGACGCCACCAGAATATGCAAGTGTGAATGAGCGAACGCTAGAAGAACTCAGGAGACTGGGATTTTGTCGCCACCATGAGAAGGAATACATTCGTAAAGATGGTAACCGCGTCCCGATTTTTCTGGGAGGTGCCTCGCTAGAAAGAGTTGAGGAAACAAATATCTTTTTTGTCCTTGACTTGAGCGAGCGTAAGCGTTCAGAGGCAGAAATCGTCAAGCTGAACCGGGATCTAGAACGGCATGTCAGTGAGTTGGAGACGTTGCTAGATGTGATCCCAATCGGGATTGCGATCGCCCAGGACCCAAACTGCCGCCACATCCGGGTCAACTCCTCGCTGGCAAAGCTGTTGGATTTACCACTTGATGCCAATGCCTCCAAAATGTCTATAGAGGCAGAACAACTAGCATACAAGATGTTCCGCCACGGTAGAGAACTGGCAACTGCCGAACTCCCGATGCAATATGCCACTGCCAAGGGCGTTGAAGTATTGGATGTGGAACTTGATGTGGTCGTTCGTGAAGGTGCGCCAGTTGTGAAGCTGCTGGGTAATGCCGCCCCACTATTTGACGAACAAGGCAAATCCAGAGGCAGCGTTGGTGCCTTTTTGGATATCACAGAGCGCAAGCGGGTCGAGGACCAAGAGCGATTCCTAGCTGAGGCTAGTGCCCTACTAGTAGCCTCCCTAGACTACCAAACCACCCTGGAAAGCCTGGCTCGCCTGACAGTACCCCAACTGACTGACTGGTGTGCCATTCATGTAGTTGAGGAAGACCAATCGTTACCTTTGGTAGGCGTGGCTCATTCCGACCCAGCCAAGGTGAAGTGGGCGATTGAGCTGCAACGCCGCTATCCAGTTGACCCAAATGGATCATTCGGTGCGCCGCAGGTAGTACGCAGCGGTCAATCACAATTTTATCTCCATGTCCCCGGCTCAAGCTGGGTGACTGCGGCTCATGACGCTGAACATCTGGAGCTTTTGTCTCAGATCGGCTTCAAGTCCTTAATCTGCGTGCCAATGAAAGCGCGAGGGCGGACGTTGGGCGCCATCAGCTTTGTGTCAGCGGAATCTGGTCGCTCCTACACGCAAGCTGATTTAGCTTTGGCAGAAGAGTTGGGCCGCCGGGCTGGGCTAGCGGTTGACAACGCACGCCTCTACCGGGAGGCTACTGACATCGGAGAAAATCTGCGTCAGGCCATCATTATTCTAGGTGAACAACAGCAACAACTGCGAGCGCTCCAACGGATCACCAATCTCTTGAACCAGCGCCTGACTAATCTGCCCAGTTTATTGCAAGTAATGGTGGGGGCGGTTTGTGACGCCATTGGCGAGGCTGAGTTTTGCCTGATTGAACTTCATAACCCCCAGACCGACCAACTGGAATTGACTGCCACGGCTGGGAATGCTAAAGAAAAATTGCTGTACCAAGAACCCTTTAGTACTCAAGAAGGATTGTTAACACAGGTGTTTTTGACCGGCAAATCCCAGTTGGTTAGGAAGCAGAGAGGGAGAGAGGGTGAGAGGGTGAGGGGGAGAGAGGGAGAACTGTACCCCCTCACACCTGATTTGCCCGCCTCAATGTACGCCGTGGCGATCGAGTCGGCGCAGGCAGGACGGCTAGGGGTGCTAGCAATTGGTAACTGGGAAAATCCTGAGGCTTTTGATGTGGAGGACCAGAATCTACTAATGGCGGTGGGTGAACAAGCCGCGATCGCCATTGATAATGCCCGACTGATCAACACCCTAGAAGAGCGAGAGGAGCGCTTAGCCGTCCAAAATGAAATCTTGGCGCGCCAAAACCGCGACCTGGAATTAACCAGGCAACAGATCGAGCAGCAGAACTTGCAACTATTAGAAGCCGCGCGGCTGAAGTCCCAGTTCGTCGCCACCATGTCCCACGAACTCCGCACTCCTATGAATGCCGTTATCGGCTTTGCCCAGGTGTTATTGCGCCAACGTACCGCACCACTGGGTACTTCCCAAGTGGAAATGGTGGAACGCATTCTCAACAATGGCAAAAACTTACTGGCACTAATTAACGATATCCTTGACTTTTCCAAAATCGAAGTCGGTCGTCTGTCCCTGCAATTGGAAGAATTTGATCTGACCCCGCTAGTATTGGCAACGATTGCCGAACTCCAGCCCCTTGCCGAGCAGAAGCACTTAGCCTTGCAGGTTGACGTGACTCTCGATAACCCGAAAGTGGTTAACGATCGCACCCGCCTGCGGCAGGTTTTGGTTAACTTGCTCTCAAATGCCTTTAAGTTCACTGAGTCTGGCAGTGTGGAAGTAACGGTGAGTGAACTTTCCCCGACGCATCTGGTACTCAGCGTTAAGGATACTGGTATCGGCATTTCTGAGGCAGATATCGACCATATTTTTGAGGAATTCCGGCAAGTCGATCAGACTACCACACGCAAGTATCCTGGGACTGGCTTAGGGCTGGCAATCACTAAGTCGTTAGTTCAGATGATGAAGGGAACAATTACAGTTGAAAGCAAGCTGAGTCGGGGTTCCACCTTCCGGGTTGAGTTACCACGTCGAGTGAGGGGTGAGGGGGAGAGAAGAGAGCAGGGGAGGCAGGGGGAGCAGGGGGAGCAGGGGGAGCAAACCCAGAAGAAAGGCTGAAGTTTATAATAGTTAAACTGCTTGGTTTATCTAAACTCTGTTAGCTTGTGTTGAGTAGCGTGCAATTCCTATCCCTGATTCCATTTATCGGTCGCGCTCAGGAGAACTAAATGTCTGGGCATGATATTATTGTTGTAGGAGCCTCAGCTGGTGGTGTAGAAACTCTGGTGCAGTTGGTTAAGCTGCTGCCATCAAACTCGCCAGCTGCTATTTTTGTAGTACTGCATATTCCAGCTCATGCCACTAGCTTTCTACCAACGATCCTGAGCCGATCGGGACTCCTAAGGGCTACTCATCCTGAAAATGGAGCAGCGATTGAGCCTGGTCAAATTTATGTGGCACCACCGGACTATCACCTATTAGTCAAATGCGGATACGTCCAACTGACCCGTGGACCGAGGGAGAATAGCCATCGACCAGCCATTGATACTTTGTTTCGCAGTGCTGCCCGGAGCTACGGGACGCGAGTGGTGGACGTAATCCTATCAGGCGTCCTCGATGATGGCACAGCGGGTCTGATGGCCGTAAAACTCAGGGGTGGTGTGGCAGTTGTTCAAGACCCCAGTGAAGCTGCATTTATCGGTATGCCGCGCAGCGCGATCGAGAATGTAGATGTAGACCATGTCCTACCAGTATCAGCAATAGCCCCTCTTCTAGTTCGCCTAGCTCAGGAACCAGTAGATGAGAATAGAGAAAACCCTATGTCTAGGGAAATCGAACTGGAAGCAGACGCTGCGGAAATCGATCCCACGGTGATGCAATCCGCCGAGCATCCTGGCACGCCCTCTGACCTCGCCTGTCCAGATTGTGGGGGTGTTCTATGGGAAATGCACAATGGCAATCTGCTCCGGTTCCGGTGCCGCACGGGGCATGCCTTTTCACCAGAGAGTCTGCTGGCACAGCAGTCCGAGTCGCTAGAGGAGGCTCTATGGGCGGCGCTGAGGGCATTGGAAGAGCGCGCAGATCTAGCTCGACGGATGGCTAAGGGGTGGTACGAACATCACCGCTCTCTAGCAGCACAGCGCTTTAAAGAGCAGGCAGAGGACGCCACACAACGGGCGACAATTATTCGACAAGTACTCAGCAAAGGTGAGGCGGTACCTACAGCCGAACTGAGCTCGATGCCTGAAAAAGCAACGCAGGCGGCTCTTGCAGAATCCGCCCGCACTGTTTCCTGTGTGGTGGCGATCGCCGCGTCTGCTGGTGGGCTGAAGGCATTGAGCCAGGTTTTATCGGCATTGCCATCGAACTTTCCAGCAGCCATCACTGTGGTGCAGCACCTAGACCCCAAGCGTCCTAGCTTGATGGTTGATATCCTCAAACAGCGGACGCGATTGCGGGTTAAGCAGGCTGACGCGGGAGAGGCGTTGCAGCCAAGCACAATCTATATTGCTCCTCCTAATAAGCATCTGCTGGTCAACCAGAACGGTATCCTCGAACTATCTAATTCGCAACTAGTACACTTCGTACGTCCATCAGCTGACCTGTTGTTTGAGTCAGTGGCAGCTAGTTTCAAAGAATGCGCTATTGCTGTAGTCCTGAGTGGTACGGGTAGAGATGGCGCTAGGGGGATACAGGCAATCAAAGAAATGGGCGGCAAAGCGATCGCTCAAGATGAAGCTACCGCAGAATTTTTCGGGATGCCGAGTGCTGCCATTGATACTGGGACGGTAGACAAAATCCTCCCCCTAGATGAGATCGCCTCTGCCCTAATCAACCTGTTGATCACAAGAGAAGTAGGATGAGCGATTCAGAGCTTAACCCTGAGTTCGAAGCCCTATTGGAGTACGTCAAACGTAACCGGGGGTTCGATTTACTACCCTACAAGCGCAATGGACTGATGCGTCGGGTAGATAAACGGATGCAGGCAGTCGGGATTGAGAGCTATGTTGATTATTTGGATTACCTGGAGGTCCACCCGGATGAGTTTGTTAACCTGTTCAACACGCTCTTGATTAACGTCACCTCCTTCTTCCGCGATCGCACGTCTTGGGAATACCTGCTCTCTGAGATCATTCCCCAAATTGTGGCGCGCCAGGAACCGCATGAACCAATCCGGGTTTGGAGTGCTGGATGCGCCTCTGGTGAGGAAGCCTATAGCCTGGCTATGGCTCTGGCTGAAACGATCGGGATAGAGGCGTGTCGGGAGCATGTCAAGATCTACGCCACAGATATGGACCAGGAAGCCCTGAATTATGCCCGTCAGGCATCTTATCTCCCTAAGGAAACTGAGGGTGTTCCCCCCGAACTGCTAGACAAGTACTTCGAGCAAGTCGATGGTTCCTATGTCTTTCGCAAAGACCTGCGTCGCTCGGTCATCTTTGGTCGCCACGACCTGATTCAAGATGCACCCATTTCCCGGATTGACCTCCTGACATGCCGCAATACCCTGATGTATTTCAACTCCGAAGCCCAAGCCAGAATCCTGGCTCGGTTTCACTTTGCCTTAAATGATGGTGGCTTTCTAGCTTTGGGCAGAGCCGAGATGCTACTGACCCACTCCAACACCTTTACAGCAGTAGACCTGAAGCGGCGCGTCTTCACCAAAGTGCCAAAGGGGAATTTGCGCGATCGCTTATTGCTCATCGCCCAAACCGGCAACGAGGAGGCAGTAAATCATTTGGCTACTCATGTGCGGATTCGAGAAGCAGCCTACGATGTCAGTCCACTTGCTCAAGTGGTAGTGGAACTCAATGGCTCACTGGTACTGGCGAATGAACGAGCTCGCGTGATGTTTAGCCTGACCCCTACAGATCTGGGTCATCCCTTCCAAGATTTAGAACTTTCCTACCGACCAGTGGAGCTGCGTTCCTGCATCGAGCAGGTCTACACCAACCATCAAACAGTTACCCTGAAAGATATAAAATGGACAACCACTGCTGGCGAACTGCGCTATTTAGAAGTGCAGTTGATACCTCTACAAAATGGCAGTGGCAGTCTAATGGGCGTAAGTATTACCTTTGCCGACATGAGCCGCTATAAACATCTGCAGGAGGAGCTGGAACACTCCACCCAAGAGCTAGAAATGGCTTACGAGGAACTGCAGTCAACCAATGAAGAATTGGAGACTACTAACGAGGAACTACAGTCTACTGTAGAAGAATTGGAGACCACTAACGAGGAACTGCAATCCACCAACGAAGAGCTGGAAACGATGAATGAGGAGCTGCAGTCCACTAACGAGGAACTGCAGACCATTAATGAAGAACTGCGTCGCCGCAGCGACGAACTCAACAAAGTCAACTCCTTTTTACGGTCCATCCTTGCCAGCCTGCGTGGCAGCGCGATCGTTGTGAACCGAGACCTGCAAATTCAACTCTGGAACCACAAAGCTGAAGACTTGTGGGGCTTGCGGTCGGAAGAAGTCCAAGGACAGCATATTTTAAACCTGGATATTGGTCTACCATTAGAGCAACTTGTACAGCCCATCCGGGCCTGCCTAGCAGGGGACTCGGAACCTCAAGAAGTGACACTGTTAGCCACGAACCGCCGTGGCAAGGCAATTCAGTACAAAGTTAGCTGTACGCCAATTGTTGCCGTAGAAGCAGAGATTTGGGGAGTAATCTTGTTGATGGAGGAGGAGTGAAGAGGGCATAGCCCTCCTATTGGGCTTTTTGATCGAGTTGAATTGCCCGTTCTAAAGCGGCTTTTTCTCGGGCTCTACGGGCATAAGGTTGTAACTGGGTAGAGTTCCAGCCACTAATAATACTTAAATCCTCTAGGCTGATTCCCTTGCTCAACATTTCTACACACCATGTCTGCCGAGCTTGCTCAATCGCTGGCGGTTGACCAATAGGTGTCAATAACCCGGCCGTTAATACCTGCCAGCGCGAGCGTAACTCTGAGATTGACAAAGGTTGACCAGTATCGTTAAGCAATAATCCTGACTGGCTATCTCTACGGCTTTTTAGCCATTGACTTAAGGGATTGCGAGTGTGGGAACCATAGCGCTTGCCTAGAATCCACTGATTGAGTGGTACTTGTCGCACTGGACCTTGAGCTTGCTGGAACTCGTCGCCGGAGCCGCCACAGGCGTTCCGTTGAGCTTGCGGGAGCGCGCCGTTGGAGGTAGCTCCAGCAGAACGTTGAGCCACGTGCAACAAGTGCTGATGAGCATCACTCAAGGAGTGCGATCGCTCCAAAGTCACAATTTCTGCTGGAGATAAACCAGCTCCAAACAGAATGTAGGTCATGGCATAATCTCGCAGTCCTTGTTTCTTGGCTCGTTGCAGAATCAAGTGGACTAGATTCGCTGGTAAATCAGCAACTGGCTCCGTTTCGGTAATGCTTACAGAAGCCGGAGAGCAAGGCTGTGGTGATACAACTCCATGTAAAAATAGTTCTACCAAGTCCTCTAAAAAATCAGCTCGGTCTTCCCAAAGTTCGTGAAACTCGCTGGTGAAGTTGATCGCGGCATACCCCAACAACAAGCAATTGAGTAAACTTGCGAGTTTTTCTGCCGGCAGATGGGCGTGTAACTGCCCACGCTGAATCATGCTTGCCAAATATTGGGCAACATAGCAATTGGCTTGAGTTAAGCCGCGCCCTAGCGCCTGCCGAGTTTCTACTGGATACTGACCTGCCTCGCCCACTACAGACCGCACAAACTCTGGGACTCGTTCTAAAGCCTGTAAACGACCACTCGCATAGTCCTTTAAAGCTTGGTCAACACTGATTGTCTGATTAGCTTGCTCGACCAAGGATTCGCCTAAGTAGGTAAATATGGCAGAATCTTCAATCACTGCCAAAAGCAATCCCTGCTTGTTCCCAAACTGGCGAAATAGCGTCACTTCGTTGACTTGTGCTAATTCTGCAATCTGTCGGGTTGTCGTCTCAGTGACTCCCTGAGCAGCAAATAACTCAAGTGCTGCATGAATCAACCGTTGTCGAGTCGAAGTTCGTTGAGAAGGCATGATAAAAATGTAAGTAGCACTTGCATTCGGGACCAATCACTGTTACCGTTAAGAATGTAAGTAGCACTTGCATCCTCTATTCTTACTGTAACTATACAGAGCTTCCAGAGAGGGTGAGGTAACCGGTACTGCAATTGGCAGCGCTGGTTGATTTACGGCAAATCAAAGGAAAAATCTATGACTGTAAACTCAACTGCCCCTACGGGCAAGTCACCCGCTGCTCTGGATTGGACTACCGTGGCATTTTTCGGTACAATTCACGCCTTAGCTCTGTTGTCTCCCTGGTTTTTTTCCTGGTCAGCTTTAGCAGTAACGATATTTCTCCACTGGTTATTGGGCAGTATTGGTATCTGTTTAGGTTATCACCGGCTTTTGAGCCACCGAAGTTTTCAGGTTCCCAAGTGGCTGGAATACGTGATCGCTATCCTAGGAGTGCTAGCTGTGCAAGGAGGACCGATCTTTTGGGTGGCTGGACACCGACTTCATCATGCTCACACAGAGGACGCAGACAAAGACCCCTACTCTTCGCAGCTTGGTTTTTGGTGGAGCCACATGCTTTGGATTTTTTATCCTCGTCCAGAGTTTTTTGACAAAGACAACTATAGAAGATTTGCCCCTGACCTAGCCCGCGACCCATTCTATTGCTGGATAAATCGCTACCATTTGCTGCTTCAGATTCCCCTTGGACTTCTATTATATGGTCTAGGAGGATGGCCTTTTGTGATCTATGGTGTGTTTCTCAGAATGGTTGTGCTCTGGCACAGCACTTGGTTGATTAACTCTGCCAGCCACTTGTGGGGTTACCGTACTGTCGAGGTGGATGATAACTCTCGTAACCTCTGGTGGGCGGCGCTCTTAACTTATGGAGAAGGCTGGCACAATAATCACCACGCCTACCCTCATGTGGCAAAAGCTGGTTGGCGTTGGTGGGAAGTTGATGCGACTTGGTGGGCGATTCAAACTCTGAAGACTCTTGGCTTAGCTAAGAAAGTAGTGATGCCCCCAACTCAAGTTTCAGCTAACTTGAAAGCTTAAGTTTCACCTGGTTTTTGATTTTGCCGATTTTGGATCGATGCTATCTAGAGGTGGGGCTTGTGTACCAAAATGCTTTTTCATCCAAAATCGGCGACCTAAAATAGTAGTCAGACAGCTTCCAGATTCTTTTCCCCAGTTCTAATCCGGACGACTTGCTCGACAGGCGAGATGAAGATTTTGCCATCGCCAATTTCACCCGTCCGGGCGGCGGCAATGACTTTATCCACTACCATATCAACTTGCTCGTCTTCAACGACGATTTCGACCTTGAGTTTTTGCAGAAACTCAACGGTGTATTCAGAACCACGATAGCGTTCAGTCTGACCCTTCTGCCGCCCAAATCCCCGGACTTCTGAAACGGTCATGCCGACAATGCCAGCGTTGACCAACGCAATTTTGACCTCGTCGAGTTTAAAAGGCCGGATAATGGCTTCTACCTTTTTCAATTCTCGTCTCCTGACTTTTCTTCTGTTCGTTTATCTGTATAGCATGTAAGTATCACCCGCTTACCTGGGTTTTTTGTAGTAATCAATACTTTTTTGTAGCGCTCAGTCTCTGGTAGTAGGATTTCGCCAATACGCGCAACGCAACGAGGAGGTGCGATGGTCGCTTGCTTACCGTTGGACAGCATCTGAAGGACCACCTCACCCTACGTTGAATCATGCCAAAAATTGGTGGCTTTTCCTTGGCTAATGCCCCCCTAATGTATAGCTAATAACTTTTTGCGACATGTACCTATGTCTATTGAATACGCTTTTGTCGTTCCACAGACTGACGTACAAAGATGATTTAGATAGTTACTTGGAAGAAGTAAACGACACAAATATCAAGTGTCAAAGTTGCGGTCAGTTATTGAGGGACGTGTTTTGTTCTTCTCATGCTGAACACGATATCTAATCAAAAGGATTGTCATGTTCTATCACCAAAAGCGGCTACAGTACTTCACGCCACCAGAGCGGCCCGATCCAATTTATGCCAATAAGCTACAAGAACTCATAGGTGGTAGCTTCGGGGAAATGACCGTGATGATGCAGTACTTGTTCCAGGGCTGGAACTGCCGAGGACCTGCTAAGTACAAAGATATGCTGCTAGACATTGGTACTGAGGAAATCGGTCACGTCGAGATGCTAGCTACAATGGTCGCCTATCTACTGGATAAAGCACCGATCAAAATGCAAGAAGATGGTGCAAAAGATCCCGTAGTAGGTGCAGTTATGGGAGGTACTAACCCAAGGGATGTGATTGCGGCGGCTATGAACCCCCAGCACGCAACTGTTACAGGTGGGGGTGCGATGCCAGCTGATAGTGTAGGCTTCCCCTGGAATGGTCGCTTCATCATTGCTAGTGGCAACTTGTTGGCGGATTTTCGCTCTAATCTCCACGCTGAGTCTCAGGGTCTCATGCAGGCTGTACGGTTGTATGAGATGACAGATGACCGGGGAGTCAGAGACCACCTCAGTTTCATGATCGCCCGCGACACTATGCATCAAAACCAGTGGCTAGCAGCGATTGAAGATCTAAAAACTGAAGGACTGGAGACAACAGTTGTTGTTCCCAGTGTTGCATATGAATATGGGAAGCCTGAGGCTGCCTATCAGTTCTGGAACCACTCTGAAGGGGAGGAAAGCGCTCAAGGACGATGGGCAAAAGGTCCAACAATGGATGGTAGAGGAGAGTTTGAGTATGTGGCGAATCCTCAGCCGTTGGGACCAGAACCGGAACCACCGCAGCCCAATCCACAATTGCACGGCACAGCCAAAACACCCCAAGCCAGTCAGAGCAGTGCTACAGGAGACCCCAACGTGGTTGATCGCGTGGTTGAGGTGATTGATCGCATAACTCCTGGCGGTCAACAGTAATTAAATAGGTACGGGGAACTCAAGGGTTTGCCGGAGGTAGCTCCGGCAACTTCCTTGAGCCTGTTCAACGTTCCGCTGGAGCTGCTTCCAGTGGAACGTTGAGCAGGCTCAATCTTCCTCTCCCCTCTTCTACTCCTCGTCGCGCCCGTGGACTTGGGCAGGAGGGCTTGTTGCCTCAACTGCCGTGAATGGCTCCAGGATCTTGTAGGTGTGGGATGCCCCTTTTGGTACTACCCACGAGTCACCAGGCTCAAGCAAAACCATCTGACCTTGAAGGTGCAACTCAGCCCGGCCTTTAATCACATAGCCGACAGTCTCGTACTCCCGTTCACTCGGTGGTTTAGGCTCACTAGGCTGTTCATCCTCCCAGAGACGCATTGAGACAGTTTTGCCAGAGGCGAGATACTTCTGACCTAGTTCACCCTTAGGGGAATGGGTGGAGTCTACTTTCTTAACACTTGTATCACTCATATTGGCTTCCTCTTTCAACGATTACATCCCTGGCACCAGTTCTACCTTAATCCAGCCCGACTGTCGCTGATCGAAAGCTTTGTAAGCATCAATCGCGGAGGTCAGGGGACCAAGTTGGGTGAGAATCTTCAATGGATCGACAGCACCGCTCTCAACCATGTCCACCAGCATTGGAATGTATTTGCGATGGTCGCAGTTCCCCATTTTGAGGGTGAGATTCTTGTTCATTGCCATGCCGATTGGGAAGAAGCGATGCTTTGGAGGATAAACCCCGATGATTGAGAGGGTTCCTGCCTTTGCCAGTGCCTGGACTGCCCAGGTCAAGACCTGAGATGGAGCATCACCGGGGTGCCAGTTGCCACCCTGCGGGTTGGTTTCGGGCGCGATCTGCTGCAGTTCCCGCTGAAATTCCTGGGCTTGTTGCTGCGCTTGCTGGGCTGCCGGACCACTATGGGGACGGGTAGCATCAACCCCAACTGCATCGATCGCCCGATCGACACCGATGCCGCCGGTTAGACTTTTGATCACCTCAATTGGGTCTTCAGCATTAAAGTCGATGACCTCAGCCCCCTGTGCTCGTGCCATCTCTAGCCGTGAGGGGATTGTATTGATCGCGATAATGCGACCAGCTTTCAGAATCTGGGCGCTAGTGATCGCAAACTGACCCACCGGACCGCACCCGAAGATAGCGATCGTGTCACCAGGCGTAATCTCCGCAAGTTCAGCCCCGAAGTAGGCGGTGGGGAAAATATCAGATATCATGATCGCCTGGTCGTCGGTCACCGTTTCCGGGAGCTTGACGAGTCCCACATTGGCATAGGGGATGCGAGCAAACTCAGCCTGCAAACCATTAAGGGGTCCGGTTGGCTCCGGTCCTCCAAAAAAGACAGTTCCTGCTTCCGGTCCGTTCGGGTTAGCATTGTCGCACTGCGAGTAGTAGCCACTACGGCAGTAGGAACAGTAGCCGCAGGCAACGGTGGAGGGAATGACCACGCGATCGCCAACATTGAGGTTCCGAACGTTTGGTCCGATTTCCTCAATCACGCCGACTCCCTCATGACCTACAGCGGTTGCCGCTCGAATAAGCCACGCAATCTGTCAGAGAAAGCCACTGTGTGGTACTATACCTGTGGCTTACTAATCTGAAAATCGCTGTAAGATCGTCCCCGGCTTCATTCCAGCAAATGTGCCACGGATCATGTGCAAGTCGGTGCCGCAAATAGCGCTAGAGGTGAGACGGACAATCGCGTCGTTGGACTCCTGAATCTTCGGCTCGGGCACGTCATCCAGACGGATATCGCCAACGCCATGAAACACAACTGCTTTCATTGAAATTCCTCCTATTCGTCTAACTACTTCCTGTAGTTTGATTGCAAAGCCAACTGCTTTACCTTATTTACCTATACAGAAGCCTTACTCAGTTTGTATTGATCGATCGGTCATTACCCCATCCTCTGGACAGAGTCTGATAAGCAGCTAGCCTGTTTCAGGAGGATGAACCATTAGTATTTTCCTTACACGAAGCTTGGAAAGATGCAGCTCTAGTAGTCCAGTGAGTAGCAGCTCCTTTGTGTTGGTGGGTACAAAGTAACTTAACATTAGCTTCATGTAGTTGTTTAGACATTCAAACCCGTCAGAGCATGAGCTTGGTTAATCTTAGCGCTCTCTTGTTGGTCAATATCTTAGTTATTATAAAGGGATAAAGTATTCTGGCTAATTGCGTCCTGCTTTGCGCTGGTAACCTTCCTTTGAATAATTCTCCTAACCTAATCCTTCAAGTTAAGTATATGTTCAGACATAAAGATAAATTTGCTATCCTTTTATTATCCAATTTTATCCTACTATTCGTTGCCTCATCTTCTTCAGCAAATAATGTTCAAAGTATTTTTGATGTATCAAGTAACGACACCGACAACCGGGTAAATTACGGAATTCAACTAAATCCAGACTGTTTAATAGGTGAAACGAACCCAGTCTATTCATATGTACGTAAAGCCAATGGGGAAACTCGCCCATTGAACAGTCTAGAGCAAGATGTATACAAAATCAGTCAGTCAGTCGTATCAAACAATAAAGTACAACTGGTATTCGATTCTTTACAAAGTCGAGGACTGCAAAGACCAATTACAGTGACGACTTCTAAATTGAATGATAAAAGTTGTCAAGTCAGTGCATTCACTGTCATTAATGATACCAGGACACAATTAGTCAGCGTTTACGTTCAGGTTAGTCGGACAGTAGTAGAAATCCCTCTCGTTGGTAAAAAGACAATAGGGGGAACTCTACACAGCATTATGTTCATCGGCTCAAACCAAAATAAAGAGGAAATCCAATGTCCTTCAAATTGTAGTATGGGGCTATCATCCCAAAATGGGACATAGTGATAGTTGAGATAGTAGCTAGGTACAGCAAGATCACACTAAGGCCGAAATCCTTGAAGTCAAAGGGTGGGGAAGGGCTTGTACCTAATTCTATCCCTACGTCCCACACCCCGTTCTCTGCCGGTGTTTAGTTAACTTAACAATACTTTAGCTGACTTGGCCTTTCGTTAGAGCCTCCTGTAGTTTGGCCTCATCTGCTTTTGATAAGGAGGTTCTCAGGACTTTTCCCTCGAATTTACTCAGGTCTTCCAGTACCTTATCTGGTGTAGCTTGCCTTACCAACACAAAGATTGCAGATGTTCCCGGTTCTATGGTGCTGCCAATTTCCTTGATAAAGTTATCGTCAATGCCAAGGTCGGTCAGAGTCCCCGTAAGGGCACCAGCTGCAGCCCCAACTGCCCAACCCAGCAACGGATTGAAGAATATGAACCCAAGGAGTAGTCCCCACACCCCCCCACTCAGTGCCCCTGAAGTTACGAGTTCTTGGCCTTGCTTGATCTTGACTTTGCCTTTGAGATTTCTGACGACGACTGCTGCGTCTTCTAAGTCAATCAGATGCTCCCGCTGCAATTTGGCTAAGTCGTTAAGTACTTCGTCTGCCTTAAATTCATCTTTGAATCCAACAGCAATTAAATCGCTCATGGTTTTTCCCGATTTTTTCTGTAAAGCTTCTCAAACTTAATGATAGGGGAATGGCACTCTCATTGGAAAGAAATTAAGCAGCAGCCACCAACTTACGCCCTCAGCTGCTGCTTGGCGAGCGCTCGTACCACCTCGGCGATCGCCGAGACGTCAATTTTGGCCTGATGGAGCAGTTCTTCCGGTTTGCCTGAACCTGGCAGGTCACGCAGTGCGGGCATGAGTTAACAAAGCACATAATGGTGCATGCGCTCAATGGTCAGTCAGTAAGCCAGCGTACCGGGAAGCGATCGCCAACTTGCTCAATGAAGTTGTCAAGCTGCTCTATCGCCAACGGCCCAGGGAGGGGGTAGCGTGCGGGGATCGTTCGCTGTAAATCGGTGTAATAGCGCATGAACGATGCAAAGTGCCTGGAGTATTTATCTGCTTCCACTCCCAAGAACTCGCCGCGCTGGCAGGCTCGGTTGAGAACGGCGTGCCAGCGAGCGATAGAAGGCAGGCCGACGGAATCTACCCCATGCGAGAAGAGCATCATGTAGATCTCATCGTATGGCTCGGTGTCCAGGTACTGTTCGAGCCAATTGAGAGAGGGCTCCATATTGAATACCATCCAAAATGGCACCGAGCCGGTGCGCAGGGACCACATAGGTTCCAGAAGGATGAACGATTCAACCAGCAACCGATTGGCAAGGAGTTGGCGCTGCTTGTACCACCAACGGTAAAGCTCGGCCACAAAGGGACTCAAATCCTCTGGTTCCTTAAAGACGATGCGCCGGACACGATAGCCTTGCTCGCGGGCGAAGCGCTCAACGTCACGTCATCACGCAGAGCTGGCTCGAAACCCCACTCCGCTTCGGGCCGCTCGCCATTTGGGACTGGCGGGTCCCACTGTCGCCGGTACGACTGGTAGCGCTCTAGATACTCAGCCACACGCTCGCTGCCGTGGAAAAACTCTTCTGGCGTCGCACCGCCTAGCGCCCCAAACTGAAAGATGTGACGCTCTCCGACCTGGGTCGTAGGCCAGGTGCGCTGGCACTCCACAAGGAAGATCGTGCCGCCCGATGGTAGCGAGTTTTTGAGGAAGCGCTCGTACGTTTCGCCGAGGCGCAAGCGCTTCATACGGAAATAGGTCATGCCCGCGATCGATAAGCGGTCTTGGTTAGGGTCGTGCATGTGATGCAACTGCAGCTCGGGATTGGCGTCGAGGAGTTCCCTAGCGTGTTCCATGCCCCACTTCATAACCTGTTCAGGCTCATCTGGATGGATGCCCGGATTCTTTACGGGTATGAGAAAGGTCTGCGGTGGTCCTCTTCGCCGCGCACGACGAGCGTGGGCAGATGCATGTGGGGCAGCTTTTCTTCAATATGGTCTTCCAGCATGATTTGGATGGTACGGATGATGCGCCAGAAGCCAGCCAACCAGTAATCGTAGGCCGTAATCAGAGCCAGCGAGGGTTGCTCAAGCTGTGGGTTAGTGATGAAACCCAATATCTGCTGCGGGATGCTGCGCGTGTGCCGGTCAAGCGTCGGTCCCTGCAGCACCGCCCGCTCAATGCGAGTGGGGTGACGCACGGCGAACTCCGCTATAATCTGGCAGCCAAAGGAGTTGCCAAGCATTGTCGCACGCTCAATTCCGGCCTCGTCCATCCACCGACACAAGACATCGGTCAACTCGGGCAAATCCAGTACGCGCTCTGGCTTGTCACTTTCACCATAACCGGGCAGATCGGGCGCGTAGACACGGGCTACCGGTGCCAGCAACTCAGCAGTCGGAATCATGTAGCGACTAGAAACAACAAGTCCATGCACCAGAATCACTACTGGAGCGTCCTCCGGGAGCGGCTCCACCGACACGTGCGCGTGCATCGACAAACCATCAACGGTTGTGTACTGGCTTAGCAACCTTCCCTTACGTAGACTCATTTTTGTTCATGCCGAGCTGTCAACATCTAATTCATTAAATTAACCCTGCTCCCTGTTCATCAGTCTAAAGTTCGATCCTCTTTTAAACCACTCCACTGCTGAAGCCATAACATCATCTCATCTGGCAATTCCTTTCTATTTCTGCTAATTGGATCGATGCAGGCATGCCTAGTAATTGCCTTAGCAACCATCTGATCTGCCATTGCAACCATTTGGTAGACTAGCTCGAACCTACCACTATCCAGATGTTTAGTCATTAAGTGAATAAATATCTGGTCGCCACAAAACATCGGACGCAAAAAATCCACACTGGCATGAACAATAGGAATTGCCACAGTTGGGTTACTGAAAAATGACTTGAGATTGATACCTGAGGCAGCTAGTGATTCTTCGTAAGCTTCATGGCACATTGCTAGGACGTTTGCAAAATAGACAACGCCAGCTGCATCAGTATCTTGGAAGTGAACAGTGCGCTGATAAATGAACGACATTACACAAACCGTTAAACACCACTGGTTTCGACTCAACTGTTAAGCCCGGTAGTCCTTCAGCTTTTCAATTGGAGCGGGCGGGCCTGCCGTCGTCGCCCGACACAATGATTATACTGGCACCCGGGGCGATCGCTTCAGAGGCAATTGTGTACGCATCTACTTCTCCCGTTACGAACCGAATATCCAAATATTTATCAAGCTTATAACGCTCTGATAATTATATAATAAAAAGCAGAGCTCTGACTAATCGATGACAATCCCTTAAAAGTTAGCGGTTGAGGCTTGAAAAAGAGTGACAGATAAAAATGAAATTAGAGTAAAATCATTGTATTCCCAGAAAAAGAAAAGAGCTTTCTCTCAGGGGAAGAAAGTATGGACATCGACAGTTTTAGAAGCGAGATTAAGTACAACAAAATCACTCTAATAAACTTGGTGAAAAATTTTCATGTAATCTATCTGGTTCTAGAACAGAACTATCAGTGGGAACAAAAACTATTACACTCCCAGTCTTTAAGCCCACACTTGCTAACTAGCAAATTATCCGGTGATAGCTAGCGTCATGCCATGAATGAAACTGCCCTCGACCACTTTTGGGAGCTATTGGGCTCAGTTCTTACCCTTAATTCTAATGCATTTGAGCTGATTAATACCCTGCCTCATGGCTCAATAGTGGCACTGATTGTCGTCCTCGCTGCTGGTTTATCCCGAGCTTTTGCTCAAATCATTGTGCTGTTCACCAACGGCGTGAAACCAGTGCGCTTTGTTTTCAGTTTGCTGATTGGAGCAATATTGTTTGCGTTTGGCTACATTTTCCTGGTTTTCAGTACCTGGCTCATCACCTTCAGCCCGTTTACAGCTCACGCTCCTTTTGGTACAGCGGCACGCATCTTAGGATTTAGCTACACACCACTCATCTTTAGTTTTTTGGGGGCGATGCCTTACTTCGGAGTGCCCATCCTATCACTGTTATCACTGTGGCACTTATTGGCGATGGTCGTAGGCTTTGCTGATGTACTCAATGTTAGTGTGTGGCAGGCGTTTGAGTCTGTGGCGTTGGGATGGTTCACGCTTCAGGCGTTGCAGCGTACTATTGGGCATCCGTTAGCACAATTTAGTCTTTGGCTTGCTAACGAGGTGGCAGGTGTAGATCTAATAACGAAGCGCCAAGAAAATTTGGAAATGGTGCAGAGGCGACTGCGCTCTTTGCGTTCTTCTGCCAAAAGTCGCTTGTTGCAGTCAAGTAAGGGGGCTAAGCAATTGCTCAGCCTACTGAGCATTTTATGCATAACCTTTGCTACCGCGAGTCTGATATTGGCACCCCTTTGGGGCTGGTGGTTTGCCTGGTATGAAAATCTGGCAGGTATTGTTCAGCTGGTCTTTGATTTGGGATCGATCAGCATTATTGCCCTTGTGGTTGCTGCACTTTTAGCTCCCCTTGAAGCTCTGGGTTGGTGGGCAGGTTGGTATGGCGAACAGCTCGACCCCGCATCCACTCCAGAAGTCAAGCCGCAACCTACCCCACAAAAAAAAGCTGTCACACGTTACGTCATTTATCTAGATGGCGTCAATCAATCTTCATTCAAGCCTCTGCCAGATGTCGAAGAGTTTCTCGACGCTTTAACACGCGTTTTACCACAAGATGTACTGCTGCTCCAAGGGATCATGCCCTACTCAGTCCTCAATCAACCTCTAACAGGAGAACGTCCCTTGGCATTCTTGTGGCGCTGGGCTGACCAACTTCGACTGAAAAATTCTGCCAGCTTGTTCGGTTACTTGGTCAATATTCGCAACATTATGGCCGTTGCGGTTGCTGCCGATCAACGCTACGGCCCAATCTACAACTTGGGAATCGCGCAGGTGATGTACAAAATCCTGCTTGAACATGGATACCAACTTGGTAGCGGTGTCCCGATTACGCTGATTGGCTTTAGCGGCGGCGGAGAGATGGCAGCGGGGGCAGCCCAGTTTCTGAAGCGGGCACTGAATGCCCCGATTGAACTGATTTCCCTTGGTGGTGTAATTAGTGGTCGTACCAATGTCCTGAAACTCGAACATCTCTATCACTTGATTGGCGATAAAGATTTTGTTGAGCGTTTGGGTGCAATTATGTTTCCCGGACGTTGGCCAATCTTCTTCCTGTCTTACTGGAACCGAGCTAAGCACTTGGGTAAAATTAGCTTGATTTCTCTGGGACCGGTCGGGCACCAGCTACCGGGCGGAATCATGGATCCCAACCGATACTTGCCAGATGGTCGCAGCTTTTTGCAGCAAACCATCGATTTAGTATCGCGGATTTTGAAAGGGAATTTGCTCATGGCTAGGCAATCTACTGCACAGATCAGTAATTACGAACTTTACCAGCAAGCGAGTTTTAATCACCCGAGCTACTATCCCCTCCATCAGTCTGTTGCGCCAGAGCTTTATCAAGCGATCACCACCTGGATGGGACGTTTGATTTTGCCCAAGCCAGAACAGCGTCAGCAGGTGAAGGGAGCCCTGTTTGAAGTCCATCATGCTGATGCTGACCATCTGCACTTAGTCGGACAAGTCGTGAACTTAAGGTGGAGTGATGACCCACAGGTAAAAGCTTATGTCCGGGCGGTAACGAAAGACGTTCACTTCAACGCGCAGGCGGAGTACAGCAGCAAGCAAGGGTTGATTCTTCCCGAGCGTCTGAATCATTGGCGACAAGTCGAACCGTTGGAGTCACTGGCTGGCTCAAGACCAAATGATGATGTGATTGTGATGCTGCACGAGCCAGTGATAGTTGAAGAGACAAACCTATACATTAGCCGCGAACCCGTCCAGATAACTGGACGCTTTTATGGCTTGGTGAAGTTTTTGCAGCCCGTAGGCTTGGATGTCAACGCACCTGAGCAATTCCAGGTGGTTCACTTTCATCGCACTTCTGGTCAATTTGATGGGGTGGAAGAAATTGTGCGATTGCCTCAGCCGATCGCAGATACAAATGGCGTTTTTCCCTCGACCAGCCACAACCTTGAAAAGTCCCCCCTTAACTCAAAGGGTTGGTATATATACGGTGCAAAGGATCGTGATGGGATGTTTGTCGTTCAAGGACTCGCCCCACATGCTCTGTTACAACTCCAGCCAGATCGAGTCATTTTTGGTAAAGAGGAAGTGATGTGCTACCTCAAAAAACAGTCCTGGGCAAATATTGCAGCGCAAAAGGGACGGGTGTCATCTGTGCTTTTGTGTCCCCAGCAGCAAGACACCCAAGAAGCAATTGATGCGTGGCACGAGGGCGATCGCGCCCTAGTCGTTCACATGTACGGTGGCATTGGTGGGAAAAAGCGAGAACCTGCTGTCAAAAGTCCGATCTACTTCGGTCATTTTGCTTATGGCATAGCACGGGTGGTGCGGGAGCCATTAAATGATGAGTTACGTTTTGACATTGAGTATCACCAGGTTTATACCCACAATTCTAATGGAATAATTGCCGGGACGCTGCATTGGTCTCGCTATATAGGCGATCGCCAGTTTGGTTGGCTGGGGATTCGCCCCGTTGCAGACATCCTGATCAAGCTAGACGCCTTCACAGGAAATTGTGATGTTGAGGGTGTTCAAAAATCCGGATTAACGGAGCTTTGCCGTCAGCTAGAAGCAATGACGGCGCGTTATCGAATTGGGAATGGTAATGGTGGCACCTACGTTGAACCGGCGAACAACTGTGCTCAGGATGCTAATCAGGCACTGTTTGCCAGCATTAAGCAATTGCAGACCTTCATGCAGTCCAATCCGGATAATCTTCAAGATTGGTTAAAGGACCATCCTGAACAAGCCAAACGCTTTGAGCAACTGGTCAAGTTGGAGAAAGCTCTCAAGGACAAACTGTTACCTCTTGGCAGACCTCGTCGTGATTGGAATAATAATGAATATATGTTGGGAATTAGTCTGGAAGATCATCCGCTGAGCAACTTGCTTAGAGGGTTAGTCAGCTGGCGAACAATGTTACCCCGGTTGGCAAGCGACACAATTGTCGAGCTTTTTCTTTCGCAAGGGGCAGCGATGTGGGTGCTACGTACTAATCAGGTTGGTGGGTTCGATCCTGATATTGAACCAGTTGCTCCCACCACGTTCTAAAACAAGGAAACTGTCAGATTTGGCAATGGCAACCCAAATCATGTCTGATTTTTACTAATGAATATATGTGATTCAGCCCTGTCGGGAGGATAGCGTTCTGCTTGTGTGCCAATCACAGTCAGCATGACTGCAGCAATACCTCTACATGCGCAATTGATCAGCGCTAAAGACTACATGAAAAATAGTTAGGTCAATCTTTCCGAGTTCTTGACTTTTGTTGTCTAGATTGGAATCACTTCTTTAGTTAGGAGAGATGTCATGAAAAAGCTCTTTGTGTCGGGATTAGTCATTCTAGGTTTCAGTCTGGCAACCGTACCAACGGCAGTAAAAGCACAACAATCAACTATGCAAAAAGGCTATACCATGAGTCCAACTCCAATTAGGGGAAAGCACTGCTATTATCATGGTGAAAATTACAGCAATTACTATTGCTATGACCATAAACTAGGAAGCTCCGCAATCCAACCTGATTCCACAACTAACCCTGGCTCCTCAATGCCTGAATCTGCATTGAGGCACCCTCGCTCTACGATCAAGCCTAAACACATAGTCAATAGTAGACGTAGCCGTTTCGGAGGTCATTAATTGGTTAAAACGGCAACTGGCATAAAGTTCCTAGCTATTATTAGTGCATCTTTAGCTGAGATTCAAACACTTTTTAATTTACATAAAGATGCAGATATGCATTTAAGTGTTGAAGATGGATATACAAATATTTATCATAGAGCAGGAATGCTTTTAGCTGAGTATCAAAACGCTATATTAACTCCGGCTGAATTTATCAAAGAGTTTAAAATATTGCAACAAGAGTACCTCAGAGCAAACAATAACTTTAAATCAAGTATTCTATCCAGTAAAGATTATAAATTTGCAAGAGAGTCAATTGAAAAACGTAATTAATAGCGGTTATACTTTGATTTTGTATCTAACTTTTTATTGCAGAGATTTTAGTTTAAATTAATCAATATCAATTCAAGCATTACTCAAATAACAATATTTTTCCAAATTTTAGCTGGAGTATACCTAGCTAAGTGTTTATCATTAGTTGTTGCAATAACTACATATTCTCCTGCCGAAGCCATAATTATTGCAGTAGCAGCCAGTATAACATCTGCATCAATAGCTTCGTCATGTGCTGTTTGCTGTCCTGTTAACCTTGCCCAGCCCCAAAGCTCAGATGCTTTTACTATAATTTCTGTTGTAACTGGAGCATATCCGATTCCTGAAGAACTTACAAAATTGTCTAAACGCTCAATCCCTTCTTTGTTCTTTAAATGAATGTGTTTTCTTCGGCTTTCATAGTAAGCAATTTCAGTTACGCAGACTAGGACATGCTTTCTAAGCAAATGTTTTACCCATTCTTTTACTTGAACTGCTTCAGGATTATTTTTATTTGCATTAGTTATAAGTCCTAAAGGTCCAGTGTCAAGAAGAACTATCATCTTTATGAAAATAGTTTACGACCACCTTCTCGGTCTTCATCAATTCCCTTTTTAAATTTCTCTAGCGTTTCGTGCATTTCTTCTGTAGTATATTCAGCCTCCCAAGAATCTATTAGGGCAATTGTATCTTCAATATCTTTTTCTTCTTGCCTATCTTGAATCTTGTTCAAGGCTAATAGCATAGACTGAACAAAGTTATGCTCATCTCGCTGGTAAATGATACCAGATATTTTTTCTTCGCTAGCAACAACTTCAAAAATAATTGCTACATAATCATCCAAAAAACTTTGCATTAAAATAGAATTTTTTAATAAATTGTGGAAAACGAGAAGTGAGTCAAACGCACACTCTAAAACTAACCAAAAATTCCAATTAACTCGTTCCCTCTGAGCTATTGCTAATGCTAAAGATTTATACCTTTCACGTTCGTCTTTTGAAAGGTCTAGCCATGACTGTGCAGCATCTTCTGCCTCAAGAATCATGCCCTGATAAAAAATAGTCATGACCTTTCCAAATATAGGAGCCTCTCTCAAGTTTTTAGGCTGAAAGTCATTTGCCCCAAAGTATTCAAACCATTCTTCATAAGTTTTACCTCCCAGCCAACGAAAAATCTGATGGGCAGTAACTTCCATTCTTCCCCGACTAAAAAATTCCAGCAGTCGGGAATGAGGAAAAATTTCTTTGACCGTTAATGCTATTTCAGTCATGCGTTGCCTTCTGCCACTTGCTAGCTTCTTCGTAAGGATTCAGGTCGAGGACTTGACAGAGAGCCATTTTCTAGTAGTCTAGCTGTATGAGTGATGCACCAAAGCCGATAACTGTAGAATTGCAAAGCCTCAAGCAGTTGTCACCAGAAGAACTG
>JAABUQ010003927.1_pt1 | contig 26310 bp, 22 predicted proteins | sample 5560001 | NCBI WGS metagenome assembly JAABUQ01 (sample SAMN10711888, study PRJNA513371) | rock metagenome | isolation source: Antarctica rocks | place: Antarctica: Victoria Land, Finger Mt nord | collected 2015-12-18 | reverse complement strand
CCTCACTTACATGGACATCAAGTTGTCATCAGTAGAGGATTAAAGTGCGGACTTAACCCAGAAAGGGTTACTCTACCAAAGCCTGGAATCCCCCCATATTAATAGGTTTCTCCAGAACGAATCGCACGCACATTCATCTCGGTTAATGCTTTGTGCATCCGTTGAACGTGAACACAAGCACTCCGCACAAGGTTATCCCGCTGCCGGATGTAGCTCCTAAACACACAGACTTGCTCCTCAGGACGAAAAGAAGCCGAGAGCAGCCCATAGCTATGCAACTGCTGTAACCATTGACAGTCAAGCACGTCAGTTTTGCGACCAGGCAGGGTTTTGACATGGTGGGCATTTACCAATTTGACTTCAAAGCCATGCGTTTCCAGAATTTGAAATAATGGAATCCAGTAGACTCCTGTAGATTCCATTGCCACCGTCTGAATCCTGCATTGCTGTAACCAGTCAGCTAAAGCATACAAGTCAGCGGTAAAGCAGCCAAAACTTCTCACATTGTCTGTTGCTCGGTCTGCTGGAACACAAACGAGCGTGAGTCTGGGAGCCAACATCAATCCCGGCAGCATTAGTATTAATGGGTTCTAAACTTGATGAAGATTGCCGTTTTGAACGCATATCCTTCTCCCTTGCTTTGACAATAAGCTAAGTGCCCTGACCTGGACTAACGGGAAAATACAGTCTCCGCGCACGGGATAGCGGGCTAGCCGCTTCGCCAATGTCATAACCGTTGCAGTCCAGCAACCTTGCCTTCTGTACGAGCGACCTGCATCAGTGAGCGAACGGTCTTAACTGTCAAGGCACTTTATCAGTGTATAAGTAGTAGAAGAAGCAATTCAGTTTCTTCCACACTTAAGGAGCACGATTGCTCTTGGACAGCTTCTGTCACTTTAAGCAGAAGAAAATAGGTAATTTGCCTTGGAAGTGGGCTGTGGAACAGCACTAGGAAAAAAATTCATTAAAGCAATTAAGCGAGGAAATCCCAAAGATAATTGTGGAATGGGAAAAACCTTTAACCAAGGAAGAATGAGATTGAAACAGAAGAAGGGCAGACTAATTAAGCGAAGATCCCATCCGCCAGTTTTTCCAGCCAGTTCCTTCATCCCATTCTGGATGTTCTCCTAAGAGTTCTCTAACTTTAGAATTAGAAATACTTGTAGTAGGTTTTTCGGAGTTTTTCGGCAAATCAGCAAATCAGCCAACGAGTAAGTAAGCACTTGCATTCTATTTCCCACCACTTTTCGATATCTTGATATTGAGTTAAACGAAAATCTGCCCATCCCAATTCATTTTTGCTTTGGTTTAAGCCAGATTCGACCCAATTTCTCCAGCCATATAGATTTCAAACATCTTTGTAGTTCAACCCAGGAATCTCTGTCATCACATCCCAGCTTGAGTTTTCGGGCATTGTCTCCGGGTCTGTCGTCATCTGCCAAAATCTGCGACTTCTCTGATTGCCAAAAATGATTTCCCTTATGTAACGTATTTCTTGAGTTTTATCGCGCTCATATTCGGTCGAATTTTCGAGCCAGCGCCTTGCGGGGGTTCCCGAGCCAGCGCTATGGCTATGAGGGAGGGTTTCCCTCCGTAGGCGACTGGCGTCCCCGTTGAGGCGACTGGCGTGCCATCGATTGCACCGCACCGTTTGCCCTTTAGCTAGCCACACTCCATGATTCCTCCTTATGGCTACAACCAAGTTAAGTTTTAATGACTCTAAACATGCCAAAAACTTACTTTCACTTTCTCCATCCAAGCTATCTGCTAATACCAGCTCTATCTCAAATCCTATCTGCTTGATTTCTCGCACCATCGGCGCTGCTATTTCTGGTTTAGAACAATACATATCCTCAGCTTTGAGCCGCTCATGAAGGCTTAAAGACTTCAAAGATTAAAGCTATTGTTATACCATCAATTAATCCCCAGGCTGTTACCGCGACAATTCCGTTGCCTATCTTCCCTAACTTCCCCAAATATTGGCGACTTACATAATCTGTCTTTTTCCCGCAACTTCATTATCCCCTGTCTCATCAATAATCAGAAAAATTTTTCTTCCTTTTAAAGCATGCAAGATTAAATTTAGCCTCTGCTTTCTTAATTCTTTGACTGACCAAGGTGATTTGGTGAGAAAATGATCGAGTGACTGTTCTTGCTCTAATCCTACGAATGAGCGCAATCTCTGGTAGTGTCTTCCGCTTAATTGCGGAAATCATTCCGACATGCAGATGCTTAAATGCCTCGAAGCTCCTAACTTCACCGAAACAGATTTTTATAAGAGGCACAATACTCATCGATAAATTTGAGGGTTGGTCGAGCAGCACGGGGCTTATCCATAGACAGAGCTTAGATTTCAGCACTTACCACCAATTATACTCTCATCAGAGTGACAGAAGAGCGATTAGATGACTTAAGTACTGACCACTGAGGATAAAACTGAGTCCAAGGGATTGGTATAATTCAGACAGCGGAATACGCTCTAGATATTAAAGGGAGTTCTCGCCCTATGCTGTGTCCGGAATGCGCGCATCGCCAGCACGGCATCTAAAAAGGAAGCAAACGACACATAGAAAAGATTTGTCTTTTCGCTACATAACCAACTGACGACGGGGCACGCCGTTAGTTGTAAAACTCTAAAATGCGATCAGGAGATGGAAGGCGCGGGGTGTAAGTCATGAGGCTGTACTAGTTAAGAATCTTCAACCTGCGGAAATTCCAGGAGCAATCTTGGAAGTCTGTGCTATAGTGCGCTTCGCGTTTAGCGTCGGGTAGATGTCACTTTATCCACGATGGTGCAGTTGTGAAACCAAGGAATTTGTCCAGCAACTTGCTGGACAATTTGCTCATCCGGGTAAGCTGACGCAAAGGCTCTCATGTAGAGCAGGTTGGTGCGGGAAAACCCCTTCATCTCTGGGAATTCCTGCCGCAAATCCTTTGCCAACTGGGTAACCACCTTGGCTCCCCAGCCTTGCTGTTGTTGTCGAGTCAGGATATCGCGCCCAATCTGCCAGTAGAGCAACACTAACTCGCGGTTAACAGCAAGTACCGCCCGCACTTGAGCGCTACGGATACGTGACTTCAGGTCACGCAGGAAGTCATCATAACCCGCAGCTATTGGAGACTGGTCATTCGCCATATTCCAAACCCCTAGAAGGAATCTCGGTCTACTCTCAGTCCGACTCAGCCATCAAAGCTTCTAATTCGGCCAATAAGGATTCTAATTTATTGCGCTTGTTAGCGACGAGTCATAGCCAAATTCATTCCAGTTTCATCGATAAAAACTAGATCAGAAAGTTTAACTTCTCCAATTGTTGTCCAATATGTTCGCCTCAATCTTTGGACTCGTTCGGTTTCAGCCTCATTAGAATGAAGAGTCTTTTTTTTTCTGGTTAACTTCAATCTTTGTAAGATCCGGCACATGGTAGGGACGCTCACTTTCATCCCAGTTTTTTCTTGGAGACGAGCGCATAATTGTCCGAGAGTAGCGTCGTTATCTTCTGCGACCAATTCAACTACTATCTCGCTCTGCCGTAGATTCAGTGTGGGCAGCTTTCCGCCTCCATGAGGAGCAGGTTCTACAGTTCCTTTTGCTTCATAACGTCTAAGCAACTTTCGGACAAAACTTTAAATCACCCGAAAGCGGTCCGCTATTTGCTGAATCGATTCGTTAGTCTTGTGCTTAGTCTCTACGATATCTCGTAAATCTGCTAATAAGCCGTGAGCCAACGAGTAGGAAATAAAGGATTTAGTCATTTCAAGTGTTCCTTGGCGATCGCGTCTAACACCTCTGTCGTCGTCTCTAAACCGTGCTTATTCTTGGCGTAATTAATAGCTTGAAACAGCCGCTCACGTTGCTGCTGACTTAACAAGCAATGGAATGAAAACATATCAGATTCAGGCTTGTTGCTGAGGTGTTTATCTTCACTATTGCCAAATTCATTGTCGGTTTCATCATCGTCGGTACTAGATGCGCTCGCCTCAAACGCTGTTAGGTCTAGGCTGTTTTGTAGTCGCTCCAATTCTTTCTCATTCCACAATCCATCCAAGTTCAATTGATCAATATCCTGGAGGATTTGCTCTACGTCCCAGTCTAAGTTTAGTTCTGAAATCCTATTATCTGCCAAGGCTAACTCACGCGCTCTAGGATCAGATTTGAGGTCTAAGTCGTCCCTGATAACCGCAACCAGCTTATCTCCCTGAGTATGAACTACTTCAATCTCTAGTCCCAACTTCTGGGCTGATTCGAGCGTCTTATTCCCACCTATTACAGTTCCGTTTCTATCACATACGATTGAGCACCCCGCGCCTAGCTTAGATAGGGACTCCGCTAGCAGATGCCGTCCTCTATCAGTGCCACGGTTAGCATTGTTTTCATCAAGTCGTAAATCCGTGATTGAATTAACTTTTTTCACTAGTGTGTCCAGGTTAGCAACAGATGCAGGAGCGTTGTTGCTCATCCTCTCTAGCATAGAGGATGCTAGCTCTGTAAACCATTAAAGTGGCGAGATGTATACCCCTATAATGACCTGTCCTAACTTTTGTAGTGATTTGCAGCTCTCTTTCTTTTTTATCTCTAAAGAGTTTAAATATTGACCCATAGCACCTCAAGAAAGTGAAGAGAGGTGTTGACTGTGGAGTGTGGAGAATTAAGCGCTCACAGAATCTTCATACCCCTTTATCATTTCTAAACTGTTATTTGGAATTACAGCAGCCAGTATAGAGGTGTCGTTATACATAACTACCAATGCTAGATATCCAAAATACCATCAAGCTTATCGACGAAATGACGCGCGAGTTGACTGGCAAAGAATGTTTGGGTTCAATAATGATGCAGGATAGCAACAGTCGTCTATGGGAAGTTAAAGTTCGCATTATGGACGGTCGAGGACGCTACCTCAAAATCGAAAGTAAGTTGAACGGTTCGCAAACGCTCAGAGCATCAGCAGACGACTACAAGCCTAAAAAGTACCTGCGGATTCGCCCAATGAATGGTACGTCTTTGCTCGCCTAGCGTCAGGTGAGAGCAATTCAGAGCTTCATGACCGCGCCCAGAATATCCTAGACCGGCTAGTCTAATAGTAGCGCTGACTGTAAGACGCTGGTCAAATATGCTGCCAAAGTTAGAGTTAGCAGTTTTAAGAATCTATAGCATCCAACAGTTTTGCGGATTTACAAATCAAGAGAGGGCCGCTTGATTATATTCGTCGGATGATTAAAAATGTCTAAAGGTTGACAAAATATGTCTGACCAAGAGAGAGCGCGCGAGTTACTTGTTCTCAAGATTGAGCAACTAGAACAAAATCAACAGGTTCTGGTTAGATACATGGCAGAAATGAAACGCCAATTAAATGGCCTGAGCGACCAATTCAACAACCGGCTTGAACCACAGCAGTTAAACAGCTTACAGAATGCCTTAACCCAGCTACATCAGCAATTTGATCGGCGTTCAGCTCCACCAGAAGTACCCATGGAAGTGGTTAACTTACTCCCAGAGGTTGCAGCCTCGGTAGACGAAATGCCGTTACAGCCTACGCAGGTCAAATCGTATGAGACTCAGCTAGTGTTTGACCGCTCCGGCAGTCGAGCCGTGCTGCTGGAAGCGTTGGAGAAAGCCCAAACGCGGCTGATTATTGTCTGCCCATGGCTCAGCCGAAACAGCATTAACGCTGATTTGATGGCTTTCGTGCTGCACACTCGTGACTTCCAGTCATGAGTTAAGCACTCCATATTCCAGAATGCTTGTATATATGAATACTTGTATGTGATATAATTAGTCTACATCCAATTAAAGTAAGCTGGCTCGAAATGCAAAAAGCGTTTAAAGTTACACTCATTCCAAATCGCACGCAAGAAGTCTTAATTAATAAGACTATTGGGTGTGCAAGGTTTGTGTATAATCGCTTTCTGGCACTTAGAAAAGAACTTTATACCGTTGAAAAGCAATCACTTAACTACAATGGCTGTAGTCAAAAACTAACCTTACTCAAGAAGGAAATTGAATGGCTGAGAGAAGTAGACAAGTTTGCTTTACAAAACTCGCTCAAAGCATTGGAGACTGCTTACAAGAACTTTTTTGCTGATTTGAAGAAGCCAAAAGCCAAAAGGCGGTTTGGGTTCCCTAAGTTTAAAAAGAAGAACGGCTCCAAGCAAGCATACAAAACTAACCTCACTAATGGGAATATTCAGGTACTAGAAAACTGTTTGAAATTACCTAAACTAGGTTGGGTAAGGTTTCACAAGTTTCACTCTTATTACTGGGAAGATTGTAAACGTTACCGTTAATCGTTCTGCTAGCGGCAAGTATATTGCTAGTATCTTATGTGAGACTGAAATTGCACGATATCCTTCAGTAACTGAAACTATTGGGCTAGATCTAGGGCTTAAATCTTACCTAGTCACCAGTAATAATGACGTTATAGATAATCCCAAGTATTACCGGACTCCTCAAAAGAAACTACGCAAAGCAAACAAAAAACTTTCTCGGAGTCAAAAAGGCAGTTCTAACCGAGCTAAAGCGAAAATCAAGCTAGCTCGTGTCCATGAACGTACAACTAATCTCAGGGATGACTTTCTGCATAAACTTGTCACGAGACTAGTTCGAGGCAACGCTATCATCTGTATTGAAGATTTAGCGGTTGAAAACATGGTTAAAAACTGCAAACTTGCCAAAAGCATTATGGATGCTAGTTGGTCTAAGTTTGAAGACAAGTTGGAGTACAAAGCCCTGTGGCATGATAGGCTTGTGCAGAAAGTTAGTCGGTTCTATCCCTCGTCTCAAACCTGCAACTGTTGTAAGTCTATTAACCCGCTTGTTAAAGATTTAGAAGTTCGAGAGTGGACTTGCCCTCAGTGTAATGCCCATCACTTACGAGATTGGAATGCTGCCAAGAATATTTTGGACGAGGGATTGAGATTATTAGTCGCTGCCGGTGCGCTACTAGACTCAAAACGCCTATGGAGATGGGGTAAGACCTGGAGTAATCCAGGCACCTGTCGATGAATTAGGAATCACGCGACTTATAGTCGTGTGAGGTTCAATAAGCTGCACGAGCACATAATGGTTAAGGAAAATATGTACAAGTCTTTGCTGAAGCACGAGTGGGGATTCGATTCAGACCCAAAGTCTGCTCGCTAGCATAAAAAATGGCTAAAATCTGCCCCACTGCGTCCTATCGTCTCGATAGCAGCTCAGTGCCTGCAAAAATATCTCAGAAATAATCCGGAAAGCTGCATCTTAAGTTGGTAGATCAATGTATTCCTAAGCGAGTTTGCGGTGTAGCTTTGCTTGCCGCCAACTCGTGGGCAAAAGTGAGATGCACCCGGAAGATGAAGCTTTTTGAGGTTATCAAGAGGGGGATTAACGTAGTATGACCCAGTCCATAAATCAACCGTATCGGGTACAGGACAGACCAGTTATTGCAGAGAGTGCTAATGCTAAAGAGCTTTATTCTACCTCTCTCGACTATACCCGTACCCATAACTTTTTCAAGCAGGAGCGCAAATGCAGTCATTTAGAAGGTTCACTACAAGCAATTGAATTGACGCAAGTCTCTCCAGGCTGGACGACGAAACAACACACGCATTACAAACTCTATAATTTTTGGTCTCGCTCAGAGGGGCTATGGTTGTCCAAGCTTGTCAAAGTAGCAGTGAGATTTTTATCTGAGCAAGAACTATTAGCAGTCAGCCAAATTCACCTTCTAGATAAAGCTGAATTTGGGGTAAAGATGAGTTGGGAATATAACACAAAAGAAGAGCTAGGGCACATGTTATGGTGTGTTAATGCCATGCAGCCTGGTTTAGTGTTCACTGATAAAGGTCTATCGAATTATAGTTCGCCTCAGGTGCTCCATTATCAAATGGTTAATGATAATAAACTGGTTATAACAACTGGCAAATATGAGGAGACATTTTTGTTAGATGGCGACAGCCGAAGGCTAAGAGAGCTTAGATATGAGGGCAAGCTAGTTAGACGTCTTCGGGAAAATAAATTGGTAGTGTCTTAGCTCTGTTGCTCACCTAGTAGTCATACCCTCGTTCACGTTAATTGCTGTCGGAATTGGCGAATACTCAGGGTCATCAGCACTGTAGCGAACAGCATCAAAATCAACACTTGAGACCAAAGCACTTCTAGTCCAACTCCTTTGAGGATTATCCCGCGACAGACTTCAACAAAGTAGCGTAAGGGGTTCAGGTAAGTCAACCACTGCACGAATGTAGACATTGAAGAAATTGGATATGTTGCGCCACTGAGAAGTACTAAGGGTGGATTGACAAAGAAGGCAATTAACTGTGACTGCTGTTCGCTTTTGGCATAGCTAGCAATCAGAATGCCAATACTGATACCCACCCAAAAGTAAATAATTGCAATACTCAGGAGTACCAATAAGTTTCCTTGGAACGGCATACCAAAGACAAGCCTGCCTACTGCCAGTGCAACTAACATATCAAAGGTGAGCAGGATGAGCAGGGGAATGATTTTCGCTAGGAGGACTTCGGTAGTTGAAGCTGGTGTCATCATCAGTTGCTCGATCGTTCCAGCTTCTTTTTCACGCACAACCAAAGATCCAGCCGCTTGGGAGCCGATAGTCGTCAGCAAAATTCCGATTGTCCCCGGCACAATGAACCAAGCACTATCTAACCCTGGATTGTAGAACACCGACGTTACAAGCTTAACTTGGTTACGCTGTGATGATTGACTGGAGGAATTACCTGTCGAAGAATTCGCGTTCTGTTGAGATGAGGAGTTGCCTGTTGTAGAGCTAGAACTGCTGTACTGCTGGCTGAAGGAGTTTTGCTCAGATCGTCGTTGGTTATAATCTTCAACTAATTGGCTGACATAGTTCGATGCAGTGGTTGCTGTGTTGGCATCGACCGCATCGAAGAGTGCTTGAACTTGGGCAGTGCGCCTGCGGGCAATATCGCGAGAAAATTCTGGTGGAATCGTAATGCCGACGTTGAGTTTACCCGTTGCCAAATCCGCCGTCATGTCTTGCTGGTCAGCGTAGTACTTACTGACAACAAATGCATCCGTCTGGTTAAAAATCTCAATAAACTCACGAGAAATCCGGCTATTGCTATAGTCAGTAATGCCAACTTTCAGGTTCTTAATATTTGGATCGAGTGCCATGCCAAATAAAATCAGAAAAACGGTGGGTGGCACCAGTAATTGGATTAGGAGCTGACGGTTGCGCAATATCTGAGCAAATTCTTTTTGGAATAATGCCCAGAAGCGGCTGCCAAGAATCGTGTCAATCAGGTCTATCATTTAGGGTTCTACCTGCATTTTATGCAATTTGCGCCAAGCCAAGAAGAAAAAGAAGCTTGCTAACACTATCAAAGCCAGCACCGGGCTCCAGTCGCTAATCCAACCCACGCCGCGGGTATAGGCATCGCGCGTTAAAAGTATGTAGTGTCGGGCGGGAATAATTTCGGCTATCCAACGGATAGAGAGCGGAATATTCGAGACAGGGTAGGCGAAGCCAGATAACTGGAGGGACAGCAAAAAGGCAGTGAAGGAAACCGATTGGATCACCGCACTCTGAGTATTGGCATTGGAGCCAAGAAAGATCCCCCAAAAGACACCACAGATGATATAAAGAATTGAACCCAGAATCAGGGGAGTGGGGTCGCCAACAAACCATATCCCAAAAAACAGCCAAGCCTCCAGGTTTACAACCAACACCTCTGCCATGCCCACCAACCAAAATGCTGCCGCCTTACCCAACAGGTACTCAGTCCCAGTGAGGCTAGAGGCGTAAACCTGTAAGATGGTGCTTTGCTCCCGTTCTCTTGCCATTGCTAGACCAGCTAGCAGTGGGGGAAATAGCGCCACGGTAATGGCAAGTGCCCCTGGACCAATATACTGGAGCGTTTTCAAACCAGGGTTGTACCATAGGCGCGATTGCAGACTGACGGGGTTGGTCAAACTTTTGGTAGAACCTGCCGCTTGCATGTTCTGCACAAACTCAGTGTTCGTTGCACTCGCGTAGCCTCGGACAATATTAGCCGTGTTGGCATCAGTGCCATCGATTAAGAGTTGCACCTGAGATTCACGTTGGCTCCGCCGCAGGTCACGCAAGAACTTAGGAGGGATAATTAACCCAGCAGCGATCCGCCCTCGATCTAGTAGTCGAGGAATATTAACAGTCGGTCCCTGCTCCACGATGTTGAATTTGTTCGTGCGCTCAAAGGTAGCAATGTACTCGCGGCTAGTGGGTGTAAGAGCGAGATCTTGAATGCCAATGTTAATTTGGTTCACCTTGAGCGATACGGCAAAGCCAAACAGTAGCAGCAAAACTATGGGCAATCCTAATGCCAGTGTTAAAGTCAGGCGATCGCGCCCTAGTTGGGTGAGTTCTTTGATGGTTTGGGCAATGATGCGTTTTGGTCGTACTGCCACAATCTGTCCTCCTAATCTACTGGAACCTCAAGCCCTCGTTGCCGCGCCTGCTCGACCACACTAATAAATACGTCCTCTAGAGAAAACCCAATTTCACGATGGCTCTGAACCCGAATTCCATCTGCTTGTAGCCAGTTCTCTACTTCGGAGATTTGGGTGAGAGGATTGTCAAGGATAGTATGCAAACGAGAGCCAAAAATGGATACCCGCCAGCGCTCCAACTTCTGTTTGAGTAAATTTGACGCCTGCTGCAAGGGATTGCAGTCCCACTCAACCAACTGCCCTGGTTGCTGATCTTTGACCTGCTGTGGTGTGCCTTGGGCTACGAGTTCTCCAGCCACCATAAAGCCCAAGCGATGGCACTGCTCGGCTTCTTCTAGGTAATGCGTGGTTACCAGTATTGCCATCCCTTCTCGCGCAAACTGGTTAATCCAGCGCCAAAACTGCCGCCGTGCCAATGGATCGACCCCGGAGGTTGGCTCATCGAGAAACACAATCTTGGGTTCGTGCATCACTGACGCGCCAAAAGCAACCCGCTGCTTCCAACCGCCAGGTAGATCTGCGGTCAATCGGTCTCCTTGACCAACTAAGTCACTCATTTGTAGCACCCATTTTTTCTTGGCTTGGCGATAGCGACGTGGAACCCCGTAAACTCCACAGTAAAATTCCAGATTTTGGTCAATTGTCAGGTCATCGTAGAGCGTGAACTTTTGAGACATATAGCCAAGTTTTTGGCGTACTTGTTGGCTACGAAGTTGACCTGTTTCGCCTGCTAGCATCACTCGACCAGAACTAGCGCTCAGCAATCCACACAGCATTTTGATCGCTGTGGTCTTCCCCGCGCCGTTAGCTCCCAATAGCCCAAAGACCTCGCCGTATTCGATCTTTAAGTTAATGTCTTTGACCGCGTGAAAATTACCAAAGACTTTATTGAGGTTTTGAGCCCCAATCGCTGGATCTGAGGACTTCTCCTGACGCCAAATTCGCGGATAGTTGCTTACAGGATTTTCGCCCTTGAGTTCCCGCAGACGGGCAACGAAAGTGTTCTCTAGGGTTGGTGTATCGGTGACTATGTTTTGAACTTGAATCTGTTGTTGTTCTAGAGAGCGCCGAATATCGATTGCGGTTTGCTGCGGTTCAACAGTCAGGACATCAAGGCGATCGCCAAAGCGCTGCACATCCGAAACCGACTCTCGCACATCAGCATTGTGCTTGAGCATGTCCTCCGCTTGGTCTAACTGGGCAACAGACAGATAAACTTCCAATCGCTGCAGCCCCAAGCTAGCTTTGACCTTCGCTGGGGTGTCGCACTGTTGAATCTGACCCTCATACATCAACGCAATGCGGGAACAGCGCTCTGCTTCATCTAGATAAGGGGTCGCAACTACGGTGGTAATGCCCTCTGTACTCGCTAGCTGCGCCAAAATATCCCAAAACTCCCGCCGGGAGACCGGATCGACTCCCGTAGTCGGCTCATCCAATAGCATAATCCGTGGGTTGTGGATCAGCGTGCAGCACAAAGCAAGCTTCTGCTTCATCCCCCCAGAGAGCCGCCCAGCCAAACGGTCTTTGAACTGTGCTAGGTCCAGCAAACCAAGGAAGTAGCGACTACGAGTTTTAAAATCAGCTTCGCTCACCTCGCGTAAGCCTGCGGCATATCGCAGATTTTCCCAAATGCTCATGTCCTGGTAGAGGCTGAAGCGCTGAGTCAGATAGCCCATTTGCAGACGCATATCTCTGGGGTTAGACTCAAGCACCTCCACAATGCCACTGGTTTGCGGCATCACCCCTGAAAGAATCTGGAATGTTGTCGTTTTGCCCGCCCCATCTGGACCAATCAACCCAAAGATTTCGCCCGGATAAATATCTAAATTGATCCCTGCTACAGCTGCCTGGGCTTGTTTGCGGTATTGATGCCGCAGATCGCGAATGCAAATAGCTGGAGTATTGGGGCGATGCGTTTGCTCCCTGAGCGCAAGTGTCTGTGTCATGATGTGAAGCCGAGTCCGCCGGGTAATGGTGCAAAAGAATGTAATTGAGATGCCTCTGGGACGAGAATTCGTCCATCTGCAGGCATTCCCTGTTTCACCAGACCATTTGAGTTTTTCATAGTGACTTCGACACCAAACACCTGTGTCACGCGATCTTTTTTGAAATAAATGTTTTCCGGCGTGAAGCTAGCTTTCGGATCAACTCGAGTCACTGTAGCTTCGAGTGGGCGATCGGGATATGAGTCGAGATAAACCAGTGATCGCTGACCCAGTCTGACCTTACCAATTTGTCCCTCTGGAACGAAGCCGCGCAGGTAAAGCCGATCCAAGCTCACTAGCGTTAATAGCGGTGCTCCAGCCGCAATCACCTCACCCGGTTCGGCGTCGCGCGTAATCACGTTACCAGCCATGGGACTTTTAATCGTCAGGTAATTTAGATTTGCTTGAATCTGTGCCTGGGTTGCCTGAGCAGTGTGGACTGCCTGCTGATATACGCTAACATCAGTACGGGCTTGAGCAATTTGTTTCTGAATTTGCAGCGCTGCCGCTGTTTTAATGGGTGTATTGCGTGAGGTTGATCGAGCTTGAGTCAGTGACCCTTCTGCCGAAAGCACTTTCTGACGAGCAGAGTTAACTTGAGCTTGGGCAGTTGCCGCGCTATTGTCATACTCATCTCGCGATTCAGCAGATACAGCGCCTTGGGTAAATAAGTTTCTATACCGTTGTTGTCTTGCCAGTGCCAGTTTCAGGTTAGCCTGAGCTTGTACTAAATCAGCCCGATTTGCAGCTAGAGTGTTCTCTGCCTCCGTCACTCTACCTTGACTTTCTTGCGTTGACTGTTCTGTAGTTAGAGCCGCTTGCTGTAATTGCGCTTGCAGGATAGGTAACTGTTGACGGTAACGCTCTAATTGTTCTTTTGCCTGACGAACGCTGGCAACCGCTCCTTGCAACTGAGCCTGTAAGTCTGCGTCATCCAGGCGAACTAAGAGCTGACCTGGCTGCACGTCATCTCCTTCTCTGACGGCAACGCTGGCGATCTTACCCCCAATTTTGGCGGACACGTCGGTTTCATGCCCCTCAATCCGTCCGCTTAAAAACAGGCCATTCGGTTCAGGATGATAAAAAAATAGGCGGTAAATACCATATCCCACCCCCGTTAAAAGAGCGATCGCACCTACAATTTGCACAAGTTTGGGCTTTTTCTTACCAGAAGACTCAGGTTTAGAGGGTAGAGATGGTTCAGAAGGTTTCTCTTTTTCTACAACCAACCCGTTAGCAGCCTGCTTCGAGTCATTTTGAGCTGGCGGGAGCGTGTCGCCGGAGCTGCCTTCGGTGGAGGGTTGAGAATCATCAGTTTGCGTTTGCGTCATGATAGTGCCTCAATAATAAACTTTCGTCCTCTAATTTTGATTGATTCGTCAATCAAACTTGCGCCAAAAAAAATTGCCTTTAAGGATGTTTGTCGTTTGCCGAAAACTGCATACCTTGCAGAAAAATTTCCACCGTAGTTGCCACCATTGTGTCGGGGTCAAGCTGCAGGGCATCTGGCTGTAGATAGACTTCTCGCGTCACCAGGTACGCGATCAAAGAACCCATGAAACAGCGAGCGGCGGCTCTTGGGTCCATCGGTTTTAGTGCCCCTTCTGCTATGTGCCTTTCCAAATAGCGAGTTAAGAAGCCGATTGCACGACTGGGTCCGATCCTGTTGAGCAATTCGGCAACGTGAGGCTGTCGGACTGCTTCACTGCCAATCAACTTCATGAGCGCGATCGAGGTCGGATTCTCCATAACTCTGAGGAAAGATTTAGCAAAGATAGTAAGCACATCCCGTAGTGGTTTACTCATCATCTCCTCTTCGCTATGGGTCAGCAACTGTAGCAAGGGCATGCGCTGCTCAACCACCTGTGCAAACAAGTCGCCCTTGTCCTTGAAATAGTGGTAAATCAAACCTGGTGAACCAATCCCCGCTGCAACAGCAATGTCTTTATTGGTTGCCTTCTCGAAACCCTTGCTGGAAAAAACTTGCAACGCACCGTCAATAATCTGTTGTCGTCGCCTCTCAAAGTCTTGCCCATTATGTGAGCGCATGGCAATGTTGACTGACTAATCAATCAAAAGCTAACATGTTTGTTGATTATTGTCAACCTATAGTGACATCGTCGTTATCCCAAGTTCAATTTCTTGCCTAAAGTATTTGCTGCACCCAGGTTCGGAATGCTTTTTCAGCCGCAACTTCATCTACTTGTGCTTGCTCTAAAAACTCATAGAGTTTTGCTTTAGATATCAGCGGAAAAGTTGGACTCGTTTCTAACTCAACATATTCACCCATTTGCAGTTGGTAAATCCGCAAAATTCGCCCGTTATAACGCCAGAATTCGGGTACACCTATGCTGGCATAGAGGGCAAATTTATTAATGTCAGTGTGAGTAATGTCCACCTCAACGATTAAATCTGGAGGTGGATCTCGAGTCAGATCGACCTTTCTTCCGGTAACAAGGGGTTGGTTCTGAATGTAGTAGCCATTATCGGGTTCTGAGCCTCGTTCCAGGTCTTCGCGGTTGAGTGTGGTAGACCCCATCGTTTTGATCTTGAGTCCCAGCTCCACAACCAGAATGCGGATAAACAGTTCAATCAATCGCGCAGCAAATTCATGCTCTTCTAGAGGCATAGTGATTTCTAAGGTGCCGCGATCATAGGTGAGGCGAGCAGCACGGTTGTTTCCCAGCAGTTGCAGGATTTGTAGGTATGACTGCCAGCCCAGATTGTGGAATACGACCCTCTGTTCACCAACAGGGTGAGGAGCTGTGGAAGTGAGGGCGATCGCTTGGCTGTCAACCATTGTTTAGGTTTGGAGTGTGGAGGGAGATACAGTTGCTTCTATGTTAATTGACTGAATCGGTTTAGTTACTGGATAACGAGTAATATGCTGAGAGATATCCTGAAAGTAAATAACTTAAGCCTATGAGGTTAGCGGAAAGCATTGGCAGTTTATTCCTGAATTTCTCCCTGGTAACTTGGACAATTGCACCCCAATTCATTGCCTTTTCCACCCCAACTAGCCATCTGATGCCCGAGCCTCGCTTGCATTCGGCAGCTTTAAAATCCTACCTAGCCCAAACTCCTCCTCTCCCAACCTCGCTTCCAGAGGTAGAGGTAAAGCCAATCAACGGGACGGTGAACATTAAACTACTGAATACAACAGGTGCAACAATTACCTACGAGGTCCTGGGAGATACAAAACCTCGCGCCTTGCTTGGGAACACCAACTTTACTCTACAAAACTTGAAGCTGCCAGTTACGGTTACGTTTCACCGCGAAGATCATGGCTTACTTATGGTCAATCCTAAATCTTTGGTAACAGGATTTTTAGAAGTCACATTTAGTGCTACCACTGATTTCAGCATTGACAAACAGACATTGGTCGTTAGCCGTGGAGGAAGAATCTACCTGAACTAGCGCTACTTCAACTCCTGCGAGACTGAAGAATAGCTTGATTTGGTTTTTGAGGAGTCGCGTCCGGTTTTCATCAGCTGCTAAACATCTGCTTACGAGCATTTAAGAAAGAATTTGATTTCTGCTGAAAGTAAAGTTTAGTGTCAAAAATCTACCCTGTTTATACAGGAGTGGTAACTTAGTAATTGAAGCTCTAAAGCTTCCCTGGCAGATGTAACAGCCAAAGTTCAATTGAGCTAAGGAGAAAAAACCTGTTTTATTGCTATCTGTCTCGTCAAATAACAGCAACACCCAACTCGAAAGCTAATATTTCCTCAAACTAGTAGTAAATAGGGGGCCCTGTGACTGATTGTCCGATACTTCAACCGTGAAGCCATCAATCAGTACAACCTCGAAGAGAATGATAAAGGAGAGGAAATTACTAAGCTGATAGAAGTTTGGGTGCTGTTGTTTTAAAGTCTGTTTATGGCGTATTCAGAGCGCTGTTGATTGTTTTCAATAGTTCCTGTGTGGTGTAAGGCTTGGGCAAAAACGTTTTCACCCCACTGCCCATAGCTGCAGCTACCTTGTCACTTAAAGCCAGTCCGCTGACAGCAATAATCTTGACTTGCGAGTTGAATTTTTGCAATGTCCGAATGGTGGTTAGACCGTCCATCTCCGGCATCATCATATCCAGTAACACGAGATTAATTTCATGCTTATGCTGGGCATACAGCGTGATCGCCTCAATGCCGTCATTGGCAATTAGAACTTTGTAGTTGTGTGTTTCCAGTGTGATTTTTGTAATCTCTCGAATTGGAGCTTCGTCATCCACAACCAGAATCCATTCTCCATGCCCTGCTAACAGTTCCAGGTCTTCTGAGAGCTGTAGTAGGGTGCCTTCCACTGTAGGTAAGTAAACTTTAAATTGGCTGCCTTGTCCGACCGAGCTATCTACTTTGACAAAACCGTCATGGTTTTTAATGATGCCCATCACTGTGGAAAGACCAAGCCCCGTGCCTTTGCCCACCTCTTTAGTGGTGAAAAATGGTTCAAATATCTTCTCCAAGACTTCCGGCGACATACCCGTTCCCGTATCCGAGACAGTAATAACACTGTAGGAACCAACAGTTGCATCAACATTCATCCGGGCGTAGTTTTCATCAATGAACAAGTTTTCAGCACAAATGCTCAAAGTACCACCATTTGGCATCGCATCGCGAGCGTTGACTACTAGATTCATCAGCACCTGATGGAGTTGAGTCGCATCTGCATAGACAGTCCAAAGGGTTGGCGATATATCTGAATAGATTGCGATTGACTTAGGAAACGTTCCCTTGGCAATCTGCTGAATTTCTAACAGCAAGTGCCTGACTTGCAAAATTGCGCGCTGACCTTCGAGCCCGCGTGCAAACGATAGCACTTGCTTGACTAAATTGGCCCCGCGTTTGGCACTATTTTTCAGTTCTGCAAGCAACTGCTGGCTCCGAGCATCGGGGATTTTTTCCTGCAAGAGTTCAGCGACCATCAGCACGGGTCCCAATACATTGTTCAAGTCGTGAGCAATGCCGCTGGCGAGAGTACCGATGCTCTCCAGTCGCTGGGCGCGGAGAAACTGCGCTTCAAATTGTTTCTTCTCTGTAATGTCAGTGTTGACGACAAGAATTGATTTTGGTTGCTCTGCTTGGTCGCGCACCAGTGTCCAGCGACTATTGACGATGATATCTTTGCCTGACTTCGTTACTTGATGCAACTCACCAGACCATTCGCCTTTTTTGACGACAATCTCTTGGGCTTCTGAAAGTTCCAGCGAATCTTTGTTCAACAGCTCGTTGGCCTTCTGAACGAGAGCATCTTTTGCCTGCCAGCCGTACAAATGCTCAGCGCCTTTATTCCAAAATAAGATTTTGTTCTCTAGATCTCGAACAAAAATAGCATCTGTTGCCACATTCAGTAGGGCAGCTTGTTCCGAGATTTTTTGTTCCGCCTGCTTGCGCTCATTGAGTTCGGTTTGGACCTGCTCGAAGAGTGTAGATTGCTGAATCGCGAGCGCTACATGCGTCGCCAATTGCTTGAGCAAATTGATGTCCAACTGCTGCCACTGTCGTGGTGACGTACATTGGTTAGCCACTAACAGTCCCCACAACCGTTCTTTTTGCAAGATCGGTACCACTAAGTTAGCCCTAATCTGGAGCTGAGCAAGTTTATCGACGTGGCATTTGGATAAACCTGATGTGTAAATATCCTCTGTAGCTTGGATACGACCCTGTCTGTAGAGTTCTCGACCAGAGGTTTCTCCAAAGAAAGAGTCTTTAATTATTTTTCCCAGGAGAGGTAAGCAGCCAGGATTTACAGATTCTACTGCCACAACGCCGCTCCAATCTGCCAGGAAGCGATAAATGAATACCCGTTCTGCCCCAAGAAACTGCCGGACTTCAGACACAGTAGTGCTAAGAATTTCCTCCAGTTTTAAAGACTGGCGAATGCGTTGGGCAATCTCTGCCACTAGTCGTTCCCGCTTTGTTTGCTGTCGCAGTGCCTCTTCTGTCTGCTTAAATTCAGTTACCGTGCGTGCCAGTTCAGCCACATGACGCCGGAGTTCAAGTTGTGTCATGACTTGATGACCTAATGTCTGCAATGCTTCTATCTGTTCTGGACTAAGCTCTCGTGGGACGCAGTCAATCACACAAAGCGTTCCCAACACGTGCCCAGAGGGTGTAATTAGGGGGACGCCGGCATAAAACCGAATATGGGGCGGGGATATCACTAATGGATTTGTGCTGAATCTCCACTCTGTCAGTGCATCAGGAACAATCAAAATAGCGGGTTCCGGGATTGTATGAATGCAGAACGCCATCTCGCGCGGTGTTTCTGTTGCTTCGATTCCGAGCTTCGACTTAAACCACTGGCGGTGAGCATCGATGAGGCTGACCAAGGCAATGGGGGTTCCACAAATATGAGCGGCTAAGCGGGTGAGTTCGTCAAAGGCCGGTTCGGCTTCAGTGTCGAGAATTTCATACTGGTATAGAGTTTCCAGCCTTGCTACTTCATTATGTGACCGTGGAGCTTTCATTTGGTAAATCAACTAGTGCAAGAGCAAGTTAAATTTCATGCTTCCACCTTGTTTATATTTATTTAGATTTCCTCTACATATTTACACAGATTTTCATTTGACTTTCTTTTTCTTTTATCTTTGCTCTTTCACCCGTTAAAATGGCTTTCGGTTTTGAGCTTTTGCGGCTTAAAGCCTTGCTCTGAGTGTACGCTAAGGTACTATGTCCTAAAATGCCCTGCTTCTGACAAACCCTCGCTTTCAGCCTAATACCAATTAAAATCAGGCTTGAGGGACGTTATACAGAAATTTATGACTTAACATTTAAATTTGTAATATTTGAGATAAGTGTTTCAATACTTCAAAGCATTTTCATAACTGCAGACATGAATCCCCGGAAATCAAGGCAATTCAAAAGCTAATTTAGAAACGCTTCTGGCAATGCCCAGAATTCTTCTAGAGTGAGTTTAGTTCCTGTGGTCATGGCGCGATTGCACTCAACTATAAATAGACTGCAAATCTAGCACAAACCCTGGTAAAACATCCTCTTTTGAAAGGTTCGTGGGGGATTGCAAAACCTCTACTTCAGCTAAGGGTCGATAAATCTCCACTTTCTTAATCTTCGGCTCAATCAGCCAGCCAAGCTGAACACCATTCTCCAGGTACTCCTGCATCTTCTCTTGCAGGGCTTTAAGGCTATCAGTCTCAGCTCGCAGTTCAATCACAAAGTCTGGGCAGATTGGCGGAAACTTTTTCCTTTCTTCCGGCGTTAGAGCATTCCAGCGCTCAAGCTTTATCCAGGAAGCGTCAGGAGAGCGATCGCCACCTTTGGGAAGCTTAAAGCCACCAGAAGAGTCGAAAACTACTTCCAACTTTGTTTGACGATTCCATATATTAAGGTCAGTAGTCAGCTCAGCATTACGCCTACTGCCTTCACCTCCTAATGGTGCCATGACAAGCAATTCCCCTTTGGCTGAGCGCTCTATCCGCAGGTTTTAGTTGAGTTGACAGAATTCGTAGTATTGATCGTCTGTTATCTTAATTACTGGATGCAGTTTTAAAACAATCGGACGGATCTCTAGCGCTGCAACATCATTTATTTGTATAGCCATAATGCTTATAGCTAGGGAAAATTGTTGTTATTAATGATACGTCATAAGCATCGTTGGAACTAATTTTAATGGCTACATACTAGCCTTCAAACGTTCCTGCCAAAATATTACCGGATACTATCTGTAATGCAACTGGCTTCAGTACATTAGTGTATCTATGTCAACCTTGAGGTATTCTGAATCTGGTTTGATAAAAATCTCGCTGCATGCCAATTCCGTCAGAGATTCAGACTCTTATTAATCAACTTAATCAAGAACTCGACCAGATTGAGGCAGAAGCAAGGCGGGGAATTGATATATCACGACTGCTTTTGGTTCGTTTTCCCAACAATGCCAGACTGAATGGGCTGTTTGCTACCCTCAATAATGCCCTATTTTTTGTAGATAACTTCAGAAGGCGAATCCAGACTACTGGTGAAAGAGTCTCATCAACTGATGTATCTGTCGAAGCAGTTCAAGAGGCTGGAGAAGATTTATCAGAGTTTTTGGGGTTGGTGCTGGACGCTAAGATAATGGTGAGTCGGATGATCGCTATCCTGGAGGACTTACAATGACGCAACCATCCCTGACTGAGGAGCAGGAGGCAAAGCTAGCAGAAGCTCTGGAAGTTGCCAAACTTTTTGAGGAGAGAGCTAAGGAACTGAGTGATCGGGGAGACGCCTTTGCCGAGAAATGGGAAAAACGTCTACATAGTTGTGAGAAAAATACTGAGCGTTGCTGAACAAGTCTTACCGCTGCTTTTGGGTCATCTTCAGTAACGTAGTCGTAAGCCTGCTCAAGGTTCCGCAGTGCCTTCCGTAGCCACCTAACCTGCATGAGCGCTAACTACTCAATCGTTGTGAGCGTGCTCAAACTCATAAACATAGAATAGCCGACTGAACTTCTTTAGCATGTATCCCAACAGTGCAAATAAGGTTGCGCTCCCTAGTGCCCACCAGACTCCTGCGGTTGGGGCAACTGCTAAGGATGTTGTCACTTGCTCTGTAGCTGCTAAAGCTGCTTTCACCGCAATAGCACGTGCGTCGATCATTACGCCCAGACACAAACATACAACAGAAGCCATATAGGACAAGGTGGTGATGCGATTGATGTTTTTCAGGGCGTTCTGGCAAACCATGCAGTGTTGCGTATGAGTCGTCCACACGTCAAAGAGCTTCTGCTTGTCTCGCTCTGCTGGGGGAAGTTCAGGGTTACATCCTGGTGTCCAGGGTATATTACCTCCGGCTCTATCCTCCAGCCACCTACGGAACGCGATCACCATCTTATCTTGGGGATTGGGTGTGTAAACAGCATTCAGCCATTTGTCCTTTCCCCGTTTAGCCAGGTTTTTCTCTTGGTAGTAGAGAAACACCTGGTCTTGGTGCAGGAACAGGGATGCCAGCACGTGACCTAACCAGACAGGCATGGGTAGAGCAAAGAATCCTACACAACTGCTACTGGGTACCACTGCTTTGTCCACTGGAATATCCCATCCTTTTCCTCTTTAAGCGGCTCGATAGTGTCCCGTGCGTCCTCTTTCAGACTGTTCTCAGTAACCACAGTTTTACTCCTTTGCTCTATCTTTATTATGTGTTGTCCACGATCCCGGAAAGCAGCGCAACACACTTATACTAAGAGCCATCCTTGACATTATGCCTACTGCTGCAATTCTAAAACTCTTACCTTATAAGAATGACTACCGCCTCCCCTAAAAATTTAGCCTCGTCAAGTAGTGATAGCGTCAACCGGGAGATTCCTCAATATAGTTTTGTAATGTTTATAGACTAATTAGTACTTAGTAGTAGGTTTCTTAAGTCAATTGGATAAATCTATATTGGGCTGTTTTCTGCAAAAAAAATAACAAAAGTTACAAGTCTGTTACTTAGGCTGCATTTCTTTTTTAAGGGCTGAAACTATGGTTTCTACCTTGTTATTAAACAATTTACTCTCTTCGGCTTAGCTTTGTCCACCGGAAATGCCGGTTCTAATGCTGAAGTTATGTGTAAAATATAACTAATTTCACGTTGAAAAGACGCAAGTGACTATAGGTAAAAGCCTAGAGTACTTTCTCTATATGATTTTTGTGCTTTTCAGCACTCCATTCCAAAGTGAGACCGTAGAAGCACGAGTCTAGTGTCCATTCTGGTAAGTGAATAACTGGGTGAGGTACTGCAACTTCATCCACCAGTGGTCATCGTCATCTCCATCACAATCCAAAAAAACCAAAACTACTAATAAAACTGTTTAACTAATGACTGTTGAAGAAGCACTGCCAATTGTCAAGAAGCTCTTAGAGCCACGACGCTTGAGCCAGATCCAAGAGAGAGTATTTCGGCAATCTTGGGAGGGACAGTCTTATCAGGAGATTGCTAGCAACTATGGTTATGACCATGGTTATGTTAGGGATGTTGGTTCTGAGTTATGGCAGATGCTCTCAGAAGCCTTTGGTGAGAAGGTGACCAAAAAAAATTTTCAGTTAATTTTGAAGCAGCGTTGGGAAAGCCTTTGTGCAAGAGAATCACAGATGCTTCAAGGAGTTGCTCTAAAAGCGATAGCTGCTGTTGGTATAAGCGCGAAGAATTACCAGGACTGGGGAGAGGCAATTAACGTTGACCTTTTCTATGGCCGGACTGAAGAACTCTCTATCCTAGAGCAATGGATAGTGCAGGATCGATGTCGCTTAGTCGTACTGTCAGGCATGGGTGGGATTGGTAAAACTGCTTTGGCTGTTCGCATTGCCCAACAGATTCAGGGGGAGTTTGAGTACTTAATATGGCGAAGTCTCCGCAACGCCCCATTGATCCAAGATCTACTGACGGAACTGATCCGATTTCTTTCCCAGCAGCAGGAAACAGTCTTACCAGAAACAGTAGACGGTAAAGTCTTGCGACTGCTCGAATGTTTACGCTCCTCACGCTGCCTACTGGTACTGGATAATGCCGAAACGATTTTAAGCAGTGGCGATCATACCAATTGCTACCGAGAAGGATATGAGGGTTATGGTCAACTCTTCAGATGTGTGGCAGAAACGACTCATCACAGCTGCTTGCTCCTGACTAGTCGGGAGCAACCTAGAGGTTGGGCTGCAAACCTAGGAGAAGCACTTCCTGTTCGCTCATTACAACTGGCTGGATTACCAACGGCAGCAGGACGGGAAATTTTTCAAGCTCGGGGGAAATTTTGGGGGTCAGAAACCGAGTGGAGAGTACTAATAGAACACTATGCTGGAAATCCCTTAGCTTTAAAAATGGTAGCCCCAGCAATTCGAAACTTTTTTGGTAGTAAGGTTGCTAACTTTTTAGAATTATTGAAACAAGGCACGTTAGTTTTTAATGATATTCGCAACGTGCTAGACCGGCAGTGCAATCGCCTGTCAGATCTAGAAAAGCAGGTCATGTATTGGCTAGCAATCAACCGCGAGTGGATATCAATACTCGATTTACACGAGGACATGGTGCCACCTCCACCGCTACAGGAATTACTGGAGGCGCTATTGTCTTTGCAACGGCGCTCCTTGATTGAAGTTAATTCGGCTCGCTTTACTCAACAACCCGTTGTTATGGAGTACGTGACGGAACAGTTGGTTAAGCAGGTTGAGCAAGAAGTTATCACCCAAGAGCTTTGTTTACTTAACAGCCATGCGCTAATCAAAGCTCAAGGCAAGGACTACATCCGAGAAAGCCAAATACGCGTTATCCTCAAGCCAGCTATAGACAGATTACGAGCTAAATATCAGACACCAAAAGACATTGAACAGAAGCTCCAGCAGGTTCTTTACCAACTGCAAGCCAAGTCTGCTGGCTTACCAGGATATAGTGCTGGCAACCTACTCAACATTCTGGGTCAACTTAAAGTTGATTTAACTGGTTATAACTTCTCCTATCTATGCGTTTGGCAAGCCTGCCTGCAACAAATGAATCTGCATCGAGTCAACTTTGCCTATGCTGATCTAGCCAAGTCGGTTTTTGCTGAAACTCTAGGCAAGGTGCTGTCAGTGGCATTCAGTCCAGACGGTAAGCTCTTAGCTACCAGTAATAGCAATGGCCAGATTAGCTTATGGCAAGTCAAGAGTGGTCAGCAACTTCTGAGTTGGAAGGGGCATAATGGTTGGGCATTTTCAGTGGCATTTAGTCCAGACGGTAAGCTCTTAGCTACTGGTGATCTTAGTGGTCAGATTAGCTTATGGCAAGTTACAAATGGCGGCCAAGTTTTGAGTTGGAAAGGGCACACTGACATGGTAAATTCAGTTGCCTTTAGTCCAAATGCTCATATCCTAGCTAGTAGCAGTCACGATCAAACTGTGAAGTTATGGAATGCTTCCACAGGTCAATGCTTCAAAACGTTGCAAGAACATGCTTATGGCATGTCAAAAGCTACCTTTAGTCCAGATGGGCAGAGCCTAATCACTGATAATTTTGATCACGCGGTTAAAGTTTGGGATATTACAACAGGCGAATGTCTCAAAACCCTACAAGGTCATACCGCTCCTATATCAACTATTGCTTTGTATCATGATGGACAAACAATAGCCAGTAGTAGTTTTGGTCAAACAATAAAACTCTGGGATGTAACAACCGGACAATGTCTCAAAACCTTACAAGGTCATACTGCTCCTGTATCGACTATTGCTTTGCATCACGATGGACAGACAATAGCTAGCGGTAGTTTTGACCGTACTGTGAAGTTATGGGATGTGACAACAGGTGAATGCCTCAAAACCTTGCAGGCACATACTGATGAAGTATGGTCAATTGCTTTCAATCCAGACAACTGCATCCTAGCCAGTAGCAGTTTTGATCAAACGCTTAGACTTTGGGATGTGACAACAGGCCAATGTCTTAAAACCTTGCAGGGACAGATCAATCCCATTTGGTCAGTTGCCTTTAATCCAAGTGGCTTCACGTTAGCCAGTGGTCACAATGAGCGGAGTGTAAGGTTATGGAATATCACAACAGGTCAATGTCTCAAAACTTTACAAGGTCATACCAATGCGGTCTGGTCCGTTGCCTTTAGTCCAAATAGCCAAATCCTCGCTAGTAGCAGTCAAGACAAAACAGTAAAATTATGGGATGTGACAACGGGTGCATGTCTCAAAACCTTACAGGGACACACGAGTTTGCCATGGTCAGTTGCCTTTAGTCCAGACAGCCAAACTCTAGCTAGCGGTAGTCAGGACCGAATGGTGAAATTGTGGGATGTGTCTAGCGGGCAATGTCTCAAAACTTTGCAGGGACATACTGACTGGATTCACTCAGTTGCGTTTAGTCCAGACGGCAAAACTTTAGCTAGTGGCAGTCACGACCAAATTGTAAAGCTATGGGATGTGTCTACTGGAGAATGTCTCAAGACTTTGCAGGGACACACTAACTGGATTCACTCAGTCACCTTTAGTCCAGATGGCAAAACTTTAGCGAGTGGCAGTCACGACCAAACACTGAAGTTGTGGAATGTGTCTACTGGAGAATGTTTCAAAACCTTACAAGGACATACTAGTTGGGTAGCGTCGCTCTCCATTAGTCCAGATGGTCACCTTCTAGTTAGCAGTAGTCACGATCAAACAGTGAAGTTGTGGGATATATCCAGTGGTCAATGTCTCAAAACTTTGCAGGGACATACTGATTCAATCTGGTCAGTCGCCTTTAGTCCAGATGGTAGAACTCTAAGCAGTAGTAGTCAAGACGAGACGATTAAGCTTTGGGATGTTCAAGAGGGTAAGTGCTTAAAAACCCTCAGAGCTGACCGGCTCTATGAGGGCATGAACATTAAGGGTGTTACAGGTTTAACTGAAGCGACTATTGCCACACTTAAAGCTTTAGGCGCAGTAGAGTTTGAAGATGCAAGTGCAAAAACTAACGTTTTGCACCTGAAACAGAAATCTGGCAGAAAAGGTCATGGTGCCGGATAAGAAGCAAGCAGACCCATACTCCAATTCCCCCTAATACGGACTTCAATAACCAAGGATTGGACAAAGCTAAGAAAGGAAAATTTAGGGTAGCAATTGAGGACTATACCCAAGTGTTGCAGCTCAATCCCAACGGTGCCCTTTTCCTAGTAAGGGTTTCAGCCCAAATAATACCTACTTACTAGTATTTAGTGCCATACCCCTGTATCTGGACAGACTATTCGCAATAAGAGGGGAATTATTGCGGATAGTCTCAATAAGATGGGGAAATTCCCACTTTACGTTGGACAGGCCGTAGGTGGCGTAGTGCCAGTGGGTCGTGCGTCAGGCAAGTGTGGGATTGAGTATCATACGAGAGAAGAAAATTAGCTTTGTTCCCGAAAGTTATGCCCTGCCTACTCTGCGGTCATGATCAAACCCATAAACACGGAAAAACTAGT
>JAABUQ010003926.1_pt1 | contig 26311 bp, 22 predicted proteins | sample 5560001 | NCBI WGS metagenome assembly JAABUQ01 (sample SAMN10711888, study PRJNA513371) | rock metagenome | isolation source: Antarctica rocks | place: Antarctica: Victoria Land, Finger Mt nord | collected 2015-12-18 | reverse complement strand
CTGACTCGGGACGCCGTGCCTCGGTGCTGCCCGGCAGTGACGATTATTGCCAGCGTGTGGCCGCCCAGACTCAGCCCCCGACGTCACATGGAACGGAGTGGCGAATTCCGGCGAGCTGTACTAGCAGCGCCCAACGGACCATGCCACGATGCGGCAGCCGCAATGTCGGGGATGCAAGCTGTAATACTTCCACCATAATTGAACCTCCATCGCAATGATAAGGTTCAAACCTTAAGGTTTGCTAGGGGTCGGAAACCCCTACGCCGCGCGCGTCAGACGCTTCAAGAACGCAGTGACCCGGTGGCGGCGCATCTCATACCGCGCCTTGTCGTCCGTCGTCATCCAGTTGAGCTGCACGACGTAGCGCCGCCCAACGAACTGCTTGTGTCCATGCCATGTCGTCGGCCCATTCGGAAACACCAGCAGGGTGCCGTTCACCGGCGGCACTTCTACAGCATAATCGTCCAGGTCATCCGGACGGCGCAGCAGGCGCAGGCAACCATCCTGGCGAGCCCAGTCCGCCGTGTCCGGATTCAAATACAGCAATACCGTGACCCGCTTGGCCAAGCTGTCGCAGTGGATGCGCCCGTCCTTCTCCCGCGACTGACCCCGGAGCGTCACCATCGTCGGTGCGTCGTCCAAGTCCAACCCAAATTTCCCGGCAATGGCGTTCCGGAACCGCGGACCCTCAAGTTCCGCCATGAGCGCCTGGGCTGCCTGGCCCAGCCGCAGCCCCTCGGTCGGAAAAGAGCCGCCTTTGCTTAGCGATGGCAAACCGCCGACGACTTCGGCCAAGGGATCCGACGGTACGAAATTTTGCACCACAATATGGGCAAAGGGGTCGCCAGCGACGGGCGTCGCAGCTAAGCCGGCGTAATTGAGTTCAATCATGCAGTGGATTTAAGCCCAGCGGCTACCCAACTCAACCGCGGTGTGCATCGGATCAGGTGCGCGGAATCCGGTTGTTCCGCAGGATGCCAGTGGTGGACAGGAACTGGGCGCAACGAAGTTGTCCGTCACAACAGGGCGCTGTCTCGGATGTCATAACGATGCGTTGCAGGCCTGGCTTGGCGCAGGTGAAAAGCTGCTTGGTGATCTGGGTCTGGAACTCCACCGCGCTTGCCGGTAGGCAGGACGCCATCAATGCCGCAACTGCCAGGACAAACTTCATCTTGCGCCTCTCCCTCGGATCGCAAACCTCTGACAAAACAACGTCACAATCCACCCCGAGGTTACATGCTCCCGATTCAGTGATCGGTTGGGTTGATCCCTGACCGGATGATGACATGTCCGCAACAAAAAATAACGTAAATTCGCAAACGGCTGGCCCGCTAGCAGCCTACCGCGCGCTGCTGGCCCGCGGCACGCTGACCACCGACCCGGCGCAGGCTGTCGCCGCAGAGCGGCTGCAAGCCCTGTGGTCCCGTCTGCGCGGCTATGACCCGGCAGTCCACGACCCGGAAGGGCAACCGCGCCGCGGCCTGCTCAGCCGGTTCCTGCGCGCCCCGCGGGACGACATCCCCAGCGATTTCCCGCACGGCCTATACCTCGTCGGCGACGTCGGCCGGGGCAAGAGCATGCTGATGGACCTGTTCTTCGAGGTGGCAGAGGTGCCGCGCAAGCGCCGGGTCCACTTCCATGCCTTCATGCAGGACGTGCACAAGCGCATCTACGCCTGGCGCCGGACCCCGCAGCGCCTAGCGGACCCCGGCCATGACGACCCGATCCCGCCGCTGGCCGATGCCATCGCGGGCGAGGCGGCGCTGCTGTGCTTCGACGAGTTCCAGGTCAACGACATCACCGACGCCACCATCCTGGGCCGCTTGTTCCGCGCGCTGTTCGCCCGTGGCGTGGTGATGGTCGCGACCAGCAACACCAAGCCGGACGACCTGTTCGCCGGGCAGCCCGGACGCGACGCCTTCCTACCAGCCATCGAGCTGCTGAAGGCGCACCTGGACGTGCTGGTGCTGGATGGCGCACGGGACTGGCGCCGCCAGCGCCTGCGCGGCAAGCCGACCTGGCTGGTCCCTGCCGACACGCGCGCGGACACCGCGCTGGACGAGGCGTTCGCCGGCCTGACCGATGGCGCCCGCCCGCGGCCGGAGCGCCTGCAGGTGATGGGCCGCAGCGTGCCGGTGCCGCTGGCGGCTGCCGGCGTCGCGCGCTTCGACTTCGATGCGCTGTGCGGCACGCCGTTGGGCGCAGGCGATTACCTGGCGCTGGCCACGCACTATCACGCCCTGGTGCTGGACGGCGTGCCGCGGCTGTCGCCCGACAACTACGACGTGGCCCGGCGCTTCATCGTGCTGGTGGACGCGCTCTACGACCACCGGGTCAAGCTGGTGGCGAGCGCCGCGGACGTGCCGGACCGGCTGTATATGCGCGGGGAAGGCGCGCACTCGTTCCAGCGCACGGCATCCCGGCTGGAGGAGATGCAGAGCACCAATTACATGGCGTTGCCGCACCTCACCTGAACGGCGCCGCCCCGGCGCCGGCCGCCCTCATCGCCGCGCCGCAACCGGCTCGCGGTCTGGACCCGGACGCCAGCCCACCGGACCCTACTGGAACGGCAGGTAGCGGAAGCTGACGAGGAAGATGTTGTTGTCGGTTCCGTTGTTGCCCTTGCCGCCAGCCGGCACGATGCCGTTGAAGACGTCACGGCGGATATAGGCATACTGAGCGCCGACCTGGGCGGTTCCGTATGGCCCACGCAGGAAGCGCCACCATGCTCCCAGCGTGCCCTCGACCAGCCCGGACGTGTTCGCCGTGCACCCCGCCGTGCTCAGCTCCGTCGCGCAGCCGGCGTTGTTGTAAAGCGGGCTGCCGTAGCCGTAGCCCTTGCCGGCCACGGCGAAGCTGTGCCGGCTGGCCTGCTCCGTTCCGACGTAGCCATACAGGTCAACCGTGGGCATTGGGTGCCCGACCACGCCCACCAGCGCCGCAATGGACGGCACCGGCGCGGGTGCGCCGGACCGGGACAGGGTGGAATCCGGAAGCTGGCCCGATCCATAACGGCCGATCCCGTAGCCGCCAAGGATGCTGCCGCGCAGCGACACCTTGCCGTCCAGGAACGGGACGCTTCCGGCCACGCCACCGCCGCCGGCCAGGGTAGTATGGCTGTTGCCGCCGCCGACCACGCTGACCCGGTCATGCAGGAAGCGCGCAAGCCCGAACGCCTCCAGGTGCGCGAAGCCAGGGTCGTAGGCCACCTTTGCGATGATGTCGGGTGCGACGTCGGTGCTGTAGTTGACCGTCGAGGCCAGGATGCCGGCGCCGGGGTTCTGGAAATTGGCGGTGCCGACGGACGTGCCGGCGCCGTTCGGGCCGACATAGACCAGGTTCTGCGGCTGCTCCAGCGACAGGCCCGCCCACAGCTTGTGGTCGGCGAAGTCCTTCACGACGCGCAGCTGCGGCTGGCGCGCCCAGTTGAAGCCGACGGCATACTGGGCATCGATGGTCAGCGGGATGTCCTCCTTCCGGGGCGTGATGCCGACCTGCTGCTGGGTTAGCAGGCTCCAGGACTGCCCGGCGAGGACGTGCAAGCCAAGGTCGGTGTTGTCATAGGTCCCATAGGCCTGGCGCAGCCGGAGGTTGTAGCTGTTCGTCTCGTTCTGGTTCGCGGTGGGCGAGCCGCCCTGGAAGTCGGTCTCGAAGTAGGCGGTCAGCTTCTGCGCCGGGCTGATGTTGCCCTCGGCGAGCAGCGAAATGCGGCTCTGCCGCGCCGAGGCGCGGAACTCGTTCTCATGGTAAAGCGCCGAGTTCGGCAGCGGGATGCCGGTGTTGAAGTTGGAGGAGATGTCCGCCACCTCATTGCGCGTCCTGAAGATGCCGGCCCCTTCGACGAACCCGCCCAGGGTGACCGTCATGCCGCCAAGGCGGAAGCTGCCATTCGGCGTGGAGCCCGGCGTTGTCGAGGCGTTCTGCTGGCCTGCGGTCTGGCCGCCGCCGCCTGAGCTGGAGGTTCCGCCGCTGCCCTCCTGCTGCGCCCTTGCCGTCAGGCCCTGACCACCGCCCGCCGGGCCGGAGGCCAAAGCCTGGCCGGCCGGTGCCGCGCCGCGCCCAGCCGGTTCGGCCCGGACCGCAGCGCGGGCCTGTGCCGCCTCCTGCCGCGCCGCCCGGACCTGGGCGTCGCGGGCAACCAAATCGCGCCGCACGTTGTGCAGCTCGTTCTGCAGGCTGCGTATCTGCGCCTCAATCGCGTTCATTCGTGCCGCTGCGCTGTCAGCGGACTGCGCCAGCGCGCCACGGTGCGGGGCAATGGCGAGCAGCGTGCCCGCACACAGGGCCATCTGCCGCCCATTCACAAAATGCACCATATCTACCTCTGCTAGGCTCACATGAACACGTCGCTTATCAGAGGGCAGCAGGGGTGTAGGCCATCCCAATACGGCGACGCTTTTGTGTCAGCGGCATTGTAGTGCCGGAGTGTGGCTGGCCTGCACAGGATGGCCACGGTTCAACCCGATGGGCGTTGAAGTCTGGGACAGACAGGTGGCATTGCTGCGCGAGCAGGTGCGCCGGGACGTCACTTGTGGAACGTGATGCCTCGGGTCAACTGCCGGACCCTATGGAACGCCTTGCGCGGCATCAGCTTGCGCGCCGCGAGCCGCCCGAGGAATCCAGGATACAGCCGCAGCCGCAGCAGGGCCTGCGCGTTTCGCACCCCTCCTTTGGCCGCCATACGCGCGGCGGAGCCGCAAAGCTGCTTGTCCAGCACCTTACGGTTGGCCGGGGACAGCAGGCCGTCATGCCGGCGCACCGCCGACCGGATGAAGCGGCAATCCGCATCTTCCAGCTCGAATGGGCGATAGCTGGCAAGCTCAAGCATCTTGGCCGCAAGCGATAGTTCCAGCCGGTCCCGTTCCGCCGGGGCCAGGCCGCGGCAGGCCAGGGCAAAGACCGCCTGGATCGAGGCCGCGCCATTGAACTCCGCCAGGGACTGATGTTCGAACACCAGGTCCGCCTCGCCCCCCCGGCGGCGCAAGGCAGAAATCGCCGCCAGCTGCGAATGCGCGGCCGACACCCGCGCGTTGTGGACGGAGGCGCTGCTGACGCTATTGGCGTGCATCCGGTAGTCGCCGAGCGTGTCCTCCAGGTTATGCAGCTTGCCCCGCTCCTGCAGGCGCCAGAACAGATCCGTATCCTCGGCATGCAAGACATGGCGGTAGCCGCCCACGGCATCCATGTCGGCGCGGCGAGCCATCAGGAACGGGTGGATGATATACGGCTCCAACGCCGGCGCCCAAGTCAGGTCGGCCAGCTCCGGCGGCCCGACGTCCACGACGCTGCCAGTTGGCTGCCCGTCCTCGTCAATGTGCCGCACGCGCCCGCCGACCGCGACGTAGTCCGGATTGGCGCGCAGGAAGCCGAACTGCCGGGCGAACCGCTCGGGATGGGACAGGTCGTCGCCATCGAAGCGCGCCACGAACTCTGCCCGGCATCGCTGCAGGCCGAAGTTCAGCGCGTCCACGATGCCGCCATTCTCCCTGCGGTGCAGCTCGACGCGCGGGTCCATGGTGGCCATGTTGGCAACGATCGCCGCCGTGTCGTCCGTGGAGCCGTCGTCAACGACGATGATGCGGATGTCCAGGATGGTCTGGGTTTGGATGCTGTCCAGGGCGCTGCCGATGGTGCGGCTGGCGTTGCAGACCGGAATCAGAACGTCAATGATCGGCGTGATGTCAGACATGGCGGATGATCCGGTCGGTCGCCATCAGCTCGCGCACATGCCGCTTTGCCCCGAAGCGTTCCAGGAGATCGTCAGCCTCCGCTATCGCATCCTCCCGGTCATAGGAATCGGCAACCTCCCGCAGGTGCTCGATCGGCGTGGCATCAATCATGCCGATCTGGAAGCCGCCGCGCCGGGCGATCTCGGACCACAGCACGTCAATGCCCCAGGCCCAGCGGGTTTCCGGGAACGGCAGGCAGTCGGCGAAGACGCTGCGGTGGAACGCCGTCATCGGTCCGCATTCCACGAACTGCGTCGCATGCGCCAGGCTGCCCCACACCCGCTGCGTCACCTGCCAGCTTGTGTGGGAGTGAAACAGGTGCGCCGGCTGGCAGATGCGGAAGCCCACTGCCTCCGCCACGAACAGGAACTGGTCAAGGAAGCCTTCGCGGAACGAGATATCGTCATCAACCACGATCAGCCAATCGAAGCCGTCCATCGGCGTGCCTTCCATGGCGGCGTTGATGTTCTCGAACTTGCCGCGGTCGCCCAACGGAGCCAGCTGTACGGTGACGTCGTGCCGGGTCCGCCGCAGCGCCATCAGCATCGCGTCCAGCCCAGCCCGGCGCGCCGGCACGTCCACGCTGGTGACCAGCACCCGGCGCCGCGGCATCTGTACCGCCCGTGCCGGCAGCGTGCGGAACGAGCTATTCAGTCGCAGCCTGAGGTCGAACAAGCGGTCCACGATCCGGCCATGATGGCGCGAGCGCCAATGCCGGCGTCTCGTCTGCCGTCCACCATAGCCTGACGTGAACAGGTCTGGCCCCGGGTCATCAGTCCCCGTCGCCGGTCCAGCCGTCATCAATTCAGCCAACGCGGCCTCCCGGTGCCTGCTACGCACGCTAGCGTAACGGCTGCTGCCCTGCCGGCCGCTGCGCGCAAAGTCGGATCCAGCGCCAACCCGGACAATGCGAACAGCGATCCGATCACGGCCGCAACCCCGAGCGCCCAAGGCAGCGAGGCCGGCATGGCATGCGCCAGCACCCAGCTTGCCGCCATCAGCCCAACCGCCGGGACCGCCCGTACCATGTAAGTGCTCCAGCACCGTGCAAGCCACAGCAGCAGCAGGCAGTCCGCCAACGTACGCACCGTCCAGGCCATTGCGGCCCCCTGCACACCCGTGGCAGCCATCAAACCGTAGGAACCCAGCAGAAACGGCAGCACTTCCATCATGTGCAGCTTGGCCGTCACGTCCGGACGGCCCTGCCCCTGCAGCAGGCCGAACGGTATGAAGGCGATCCCGTTCGCCCAGGCGCCGATCAGCAGGATCTGCGCCGCCGGAGTGGCTTGTGCCGCAAACTCCTCGCCAACCCACAGCCGCAGGAACGGCCCGGCCAGCAGCACCGCCGGCCCGCACGCGGCGCCGTAGCCGAACGCCAGCGTCACCGCGGCGCGGCTGGCAAGCCAGCGGGCGTCGTCCGGCCCCAGCCGCGACAAACGAGGGAACAGCGCCCTGGCCAGCGCCCCGGCCATCAGTTGGCTGCGCGTCGCCAGGTTCATCGGCACCGAGTAGTGCGCCAGGGATGCCGGGCCAAGGATTGCGGCGATCAGCATCTGGTCGAACGACTCCATCACCGGGCTGACCACGCTGCTGATGCTGACCCATGCGCCGACGCCAAGCAGTTCGCGCAAGCGGGTGCGGTCGAACCGGCGCAGATCAATCGGCCGTTCCAGCCGGCGTACGACCAGCCAGACGACTATCGTGGAAACGACCCGCGTCGCCAGCGCCGCCGTCAGCACGACCACCAAGCTGGGGCCGATCAGGATCGCGCATAGCACCGGCGCCACCTGGCCTAAGACGCCGCTGATTGTTTGCAGGACGTTGGCCAGCAGGAACTGCTCACGCGATTCAATGGCGCCCGAGCCGACGCCGGACACCAGGGCCACCGGCAGCATCGCGGCGATGCAGGGCAGGGCGGCACGCACCTCCGCCGCCAGGTCGGCAGAGATGCTCGCGAACCGTCCGAGCAGCAAGCCGGCCGCGCCATACAGCAGCAGCCCGCCCACCAGCCCGAACACCGCATTAAGATAAAGCGCCCTCACCAGCACCGGAACCCGCTTGTCCGGCCCGGCGTTGCCCAGCCGGCTCAGCGCGATGGCCGAAGCGCGGGACAAGCCGAAATCGAGGAACCCGGAATACCCCAGCAGGACCCAGACCACGGCCAGGATGCCGTAACGCGCCGCCCCGATGTGGGAGATATACAGCGGCACCGTCACCAGCGCCGTCAGCAACGGCAGCACGGGTCCCATGATGTTCAGCGCGAAGTTGAAGGGGATCGTGCGTGGCCTCACGTGGGACCGGCCAGCAGCTTGCATCGTGCCGCATGCACATGGGCACGATGCCCGGACGTGCCGGGCTTACGACAACGGCTCACGGGCGACCCGGCCTTAATCTTAAGAACGGCGGTGCGGCGACTGCCAGGCGCATGTTCCCGGAAAAGGGTCCGGCTGCTGCTTGCATCATCCATATCCGTCGTCTCTCCTGCCATAACGCCAGACGACTTCAAAAAATGCCTTGTTCGCTGCACTGCACAATATCGTTGGGATAACGGCCTTATATGCCTGGCCCGCCCGTGAAGCCAAGCACCGGCAGCGGAATGCACGCATCCGTGACGGTTCCGTCCGTGTGTCCCGGTCAACGGCTGCCCCCCGGGCGGAACCGCGGGGCCGCGCCTGCTGGCGAAATGCGGTGGTATCGGGTCTTGTGGCCACTCTCAACTCAAGGCTTATGATGGGAGCACGCGTTGCCGCTTGACAGCAGCGCCAACGCCCCATCTTGCCGCCCCCCCCCGGATTGCAGTAGCACCCGGCCACCCCTTTGGGCGGCCGGGCGCCCCCCGTTGGCGACCCCCCTTCCGCACCCCGGCGCGTGGACCCTGCACCAGGAACCCTCCCTCAATGGCACGTCACAAGATCGCCCTCATCGGCGCCGGCAACATCGGCGGCACCCTCGCCCACCTGATCGGGCTGAAGGAGCTGGGCGACGTCGCCATGTTCGACGTGTTCGGCGGCGTCGCAGCAGGCAAGGCGCTCGACATCATGCAGTCCGGCCCGGTGGACGGCTTCGACAGCCACATGACCGGCAGCAGCGACTACAGCTCCATCGCCGGCTCGGACGTGGTGATCGTCACCGCCGGCTTCCCGCGCCAGCCCGGCATGAGCCGCGACGACCTGGTGGCCAAGAACGCCGGCGTGATTGCAACCGTCGCCGACGGCATCAAGCAGCACTGCCCCGGCGCCTTCGTGATCGTCATCACCAACCCCCTCGATGCGATGGTCTGGGTGATGCAGCAAAAGTCCGGCCTGCCGCCCAACATGGTCGTCGGCATGGCGGGTGTGCTGGACAGCAGCCGCTTCCGCCTGTTCCTGGCGCATGAGTTCAACGTGTCGGTCGAGGACGTGACGGCCTTCGTGCTCGGCGGCCACGGCGACACCATGGTGCCGCTGGTCCGCTACAGCACCGTCGCCGGCATCCCGGTGCCGGACCTGGTGAAGATGGGCTGGACCACCCAGGACAAGGTTGATGCCATCGTTTCCCGCACCGCCAACGGCGGCGGCGAGATCGTGAAGCTGCTGGAAAAGGGCAGCGCCTTCTACGCCCCCGCCGCCAGCGCCGTCGCCATGGCCGAAAGCTACCTGCGCGACAAGAAGCGCGTGCTGCCCGCCGCCGCGCACCTGTCGGGCCAGTATGGCATGAAGGACATCTATGTCGGCGTCCCCGTCGTGATCGGCGCCGGCGGCGTGGAGCGGATCGTCGAGGTGCAGCTTAACGAGCAGGAGCAGGCAGCGTTCGCCAAGTCCTGTGCCTCCGTGCAGGAGTTGATTGATGCCAGCCGCAAGCTGGTCGGCTAGCAGCCATGCGTGCCTGGCATCCCTGCCGGGCACGCTCCCGCCATAATTTCATGCCCATGTCCATGAAAGCGGGCGCAAGGCCCGCCTAGCCCTTCCGAGGAAGCCTTCATGCCCGGCGTAGATCTGCTCGCCTCCGCGTTCAACGGCGCCAATGCCGCCTTCATCGCCGACCAGTATGCACGGTGGGCGTCCAACCCGGGGTCGGTGGACCCGAGCTTCGCCGAGTTGTTCGCCGCGATGGACGACGACGCCCGCGGCGTGCTGGAGGACGCGAGCGGCGCATCCTGGGCGCCCCAAACCTACAGCGTCGCCGAGCCGGAGCCTGCAGCCAAGCCCGGCGCAAAGGCCGCCCCGGCCGCCGCCGCCGCCGGTATCACGCCGGAACAGGTGCGTGCCGCAGCGCTCGACAGCCTGCGGGCGCTCATGCTGATCCGCGCCTACCGCGTTCGCGGCCACCTGGAAGCCAAGCTGGACCCGCTGGGCCTGCAAACTCCCAAGTCCCATCCGGAGCTGGACCCCGCCACCTACGGCTTTGGCCCCGGCGACCTGGACCGGCCGATCTTCATCGACAACGTGCTGGGCCGCGAGAGCGCCACCATCCGCGAGATCGTCAGGATCGTCCGCGCCAGCTACTGCGGCCCGATCGGCGTCGAGTTCATGCACATCCAGGACCCGGAGCAGAAGGCCTGGATACAGCGCCGCATCGAGGGCGCGCCCTGGACCGCCGGCTTCGACGCTGCCGCCAAGCGCACCATCCTGCAGCAACTGACCGAGGCCGAGGGGTTCGAGGCATTCTGCCAGCGCCGCTACGTCGGCACCAAGCGCTTCGGCCTGGAGGGCGGCGAGGTCACGATCCCCGCGCTGCATGCCATCATAGATACCGCGGCCCGCGACGGCGTGAATGAGGTCGCCATCGGCATGCCGCACCGCGGCCGGCTGAACACCTTGGTCAACATCGTCCGCAAGCCGCTGCCGGCCATCTTCAGCGAGTTCGGCGGCAACAGCTTCAAGCCGGACGACGTGCAGGGTTCGGGCGACGTGAAGTATCACCTCGGCACCTCGACCGACATCGAGGTCGCCGGGCATAACGTCCACATCAGCCTGCAGCCGAACCCGTCGCACCTGGAGGCGGTGGACCCCGTCGTCGTCGGCAAGGTGCGGGCACGCCAGGACATGGCAGGCGACACCAAGGGCCGCCACAGCGTCATGGGCATCCTGATGCACGGCGACGCGGCGTTCGCCGGGCAGGGGCTGGTATATGAGACCCTGGCCATGAGCCAGCTCATCGGCTACCGCACCGGTGGCACCATCCACCTGATCGTCAACAACCAGATCGGCTTCACCACCGTTCCGGCACATGCCTACTCCGGCCTGTACTGCACCGATGTCGCCAAGGCGGTGCAGTGCCCGATCCTGCACGTAAACGGCGACGAGCCTGAGGCGGTCATGTTCTGCGCCCGGCTCGCGGCCGAGTTCCGGATGCAGTTCGCCACCGACTTCGTGCTGGATATCGTCTGCTACCGCCGCTACGGCCACAACGAAACCGACGAGCCCGCCTTCACCCAGCCCGTCATGTATCGCGCCATCAAGGACCGCCCGACCACGCGCACCCTGTATGCCGCGCGCCTGGCCGCCGAAGGCTCCGTGCCGGCGGACGAGGCCAAGCGCATGTGGGACGAGGAGGCCGCCCGGCTAGAGGACGCCTACAAGGCGGGCCAGGCCTACCGCCCCAACAAGGCGGAGTGGCTGGAAGGCCACTGGTCCGGCTTGCAGCAGTCCAAGCAGCCGGACGAGCAGCAGGAGGACCCGACCGCACTGACAGCGGAGCAGCTGCAAGCCATTGGCCGCGCGCTCAGCACGCCGCCCTCCGACTTCGACCTCAACCCCAAGATCGCCCGGCAGCTCGATGCCAAGCGCGCCATGTTCGACACCGGCGAGGGCGTGGACTGGTCCACCGGCGAGGCCCTGGCCTTCGGCGGCCTGCTGCTCGACGGCAACCGCGTCCGCCTGTCCGGCGAAGACGTGCAGCGCGGCACCTTCAGCCAGCGCCACGCCGTGCTGACCGACCAGACCAACCAGAACGAATACGTGCCGCTCAACAACATCCAGGGCGAGCAGGCCAAGATCGAAATCTACAACTCCCTGCTGTCCGAACAGGGGGTGCTGGGCTTCGAATACGGCTATACCCTGGCCGACCCAAAGGTGCTGGTGCTGTGGGAAGCGCAGTTCGGCGACTTCGCCAACGGCGCCCAGGTCATCATCGACCAGTTCCTGGCCAGCGGCGAGACCAAGTGGCTGCGCATGAGCGGCCTGACCCTGCTGCTGCCGCACGGTTACGAGGGCCAGGGGCCGGAGCACAGCAGCGCCAGGCTGGAGCGCTACCTGCAGCTCTGCGCCGAGCGCAACATGACCGTCTGCAACCTGACCACGCCGGCCAACTACTTCCACGCCCTGCGCCGGCAGCTCAAGCGCAACTTCCGCAAGCCGCTGGTCATTATGACGCCGAAGTCGCTGCTGCGGCACAAGCTGGCGGTCAGCCCGGTGGCGGACATGGCCGAGGGCAGCCACTTCCGCTTCGTCATCCCCGAGGTGGACACGCTTGCCGCGCCCGAGGCGGTCCATCGCGTCGTCATCTGCAGCGGCAAGGTGTATTACGACCTGCTGGCCGAGCGGCGGGACAAGGGCGTGAACGACGTCGCCATCGTGCGGCTGGAGCAGATCCACCCCTTCCCGGAGCACACGTTGGGCGCGGTGCTCAAGCCCTATGCCAACGCCGAGGTGGTATGGTGCCAGGAGGAGCCGGCCAACATGGGCGCTTGGAGCTTCGTGGACCGGCGGATCGAGCGGGTGATGGGCGCCGTCGGCATGAAGACCTCGCGCCCGTCCTACGCCGGACGTCCCGACGCCGCCAGCCCGGCAACCGGCCTCGCCAAGGTGCACACGGCGGAGCAGGCGGCGCTGGTGCGCGACGCGCTCGGCATGAACTCGTAAGGGAAGCAGGATGTCCACCGAGATCAAGGTCCCCACGCTGGGCGAAAGCGTGACCACCGCCACCGTGGCGCGCTGGATGAAGAAGCCCGGCGAGGCCGTCAGCGCCGACGATCCGCTGGTGGAGCTGGAGACCGACAAGGTCACGGTGGAGGTCAACTCCCCCGGCGCCGGCACCCTAGGCCAGATCGTGGCTGCCGAGGGGGCCGAAGTCGAGGTAGGCGCCATCCTGGCAATGCTCGAGGCCGCCGGAGCCGCTGCGGCGCCGAAGTCCACGCCGTCCAATGCCGACCCGGTTGCCGTAGTCTCGTCCGCTACGGCGGCGGCCGGGGCGCCGACCGCGACCGCATCCTCCACGGCCGCCAATCCCAGCCCCGGCGTAAACCCGCAGCCGCAGCCGCTCGGCCCCGTGGCCCGCCCCGCCGTGCCGCCAGCGGCCCACGCGCCGATGCCGGCCGCAGCCAAGATGATGGAGGAGAAGGGGGTCGCCGCCGGGCAGATGGAGCCTGGCACCGGCAAGGACGGCCGGATTACCAAGGGCGACGTCTTGCAGTTCCTGGCCCGCCCCGCCGCCGCTCCAGCCCCAGCTTCTGTAGCCCAGCCTGCGCCCAAGCCGGCGCGTAGCGACGACGAGCGGGAGGAGCGGGTGAAGATGACCCGCCTGCGCCGCACCATCGCCCAACGGCTGAAGGAGGCGCAGAACAACGCCGCCATGCTGACCACCTTCAACGAGGTGGACATGAGCGCGGCGATGGCGTTGCGCGCCGAGTACAAGGACGCCTTCGAAAAGAAGCACAAGGGCGTCCGCCTCGGCTTCATGTCGTTCTTCGTCCGCGCCTGCGTCGCCGCGCTGAAGGAGTTCCCGGCCGTCAACGCCGAGATCGACGGCGACGAGATCGTTTACAAGAACTTCGTCCACATGGGCATCGCGGTCGGCGGGTCGAACGGCCTGGTGGTCCCGGTGGTGCGCGACGCCGACCAGCTCAGCTTCGCCGGCATCGAGAAGGCCATCGGCGAGTTCGGCCGCCGCGCCCGCGACGGCGCCTTGAAGCTGGAGGACCTGTCGGGCGGCAGCTTCACCATCACCAACGGCGGCGTCTATGGCAGCCTGATGAGCACCCCGATCCTGAACGCGCCGCAATCCGGCATCCTGGGCATGCACAAGATCCAGGACCGTCCGATGGCGGTCGGCGGCAAGGTGGAGATACGGCCGATGATGTATCTCGCCCTGTCCTACGATCACCGCATCGTGGACGGGAAGGAGGCCGTGTCCTTCCTGGTGCGCGTCAAGGAGGGCGTGGAAGACCCGCGCCGGCTGTTGCTGGATTTGTAGGCCGGAGCGCCCACATCCACCCTCGACGCTTCCAACCCTGACCGGTCCGGCGCCGCACTTGCCCAGCACGTCATCGCGAGCCGCTTGCGGCGAGGCAATCCAGGGGCCGCCAACCCCAGGCTTTGGTTGTGGCGGCTCCTGGATTGCCGCGTCGCTGGCCCCTCGCCATGACGGACAGCAACGGCTATGCCGAGCCGCACGTAAGGATCCCAAATGCCTGAATCCTATGATGTCATCGTCATCGGCGGCGGCCCTGGCGGCTACGTCTGCGCCATACGCGCGGCGCAGCTCGGCCTGCGGACCGCCTGCGTCGAACGCCGGGCCACGCTGGGCGGCACCTGCCTGAACATCGGCTGCATCCCCAGCAAGGCCCTGCTGCAATCCAGCGAGAACTTCGAGGAGGCCAGCCACGCCTTCGCCGACCACGGCGTGATGATTGACAGCGTGAAGCTGGACCTGAAGCGCATGATGGCGCGCAAGGGCGACGTGGTCAGCGCCAATGTGAAGGGCGTCGAGTTCCTGTTCAAGAAGAACAAGGTGGACTGGATCAAGGGCAGCGGCCGCGTCGCAGCCCCCGGCAAGGTGGAGGTGGACGGCGCAACCTACGACGCCAAGCACATCGTCATCGCCACCGGCAGCGAAAGCCTGACCCTGCCCGGCGTGGACGTGGACGAGCGCAGCATCGTCACCAGTACCGGCGCGCTAGAGCTGGACCAAGTGCCCCGCCACCTCGCGGTGATCGGCGGCGGCTACATCGGGCTAGAGCTGGGTAGCGTGTGGAAGCGCCTGGGCGCCGAGGTCACCGTCATCGAATACCTGGACCGCTTGGTGCCCGGCATGGATGCGGAGGTCGCCAAGACCTTCGAGCGCGTGTTGGGCAAGCAGGGCATCAAGTTCCGTCTGGGCACCAAGGTGACGGGTGCCCGCAAGGGCAATGAGGGCGTGACGCTCACGGTCGAACCCGCCAAGGGCGGCCCGGCCGAGGAGATCCTCGCCGATGTGGTCCTGGTCAGCATCGGCCGCCGCGCCTACACCGACGGACTTGGCCTTGCCGAGGCTGGCGTGGCGCTGGACGACCGTGGCCGCGTGGTAGTGGACGCGCATTACAACACCAACGTACCCGGCATCCACGCCATCGGCGACGTGATTGCCGGCCCCATGCTGGCCCACAAGGCGGAGGAGGAGGGCGTTGCCCTCGCCGAGCGCATGGCCGGGCAGGCTGGGCACGTGAACTACGACGTGATCCCCGGCGTGGTCTACACCTGGCCGGAGGTCGCCAGCATCGGCCGCACCGAGGACGACCTGAAAAAGGCCGGTGTGTCCTACAAGGTCGGCAAGTTCCCCTTCACCGCCAACGGCCGGGCGCGGGCGATGGGCACCACGGACGGGTTCGTGAAAATCCTAGCCGACAGCGAAACCGACCGCATCCTAGGCGCCCACATCATCGGCCCCGATGCCGGCGGCCTGATTGCCGAGCTGGCGACGGCGATGGAGTTCGGCGCCAGCAGCGAGGACGTGGCCCGCACCTGCCACGCCCACCCAAGCCTGAGCGAAGCCGTCAAAGAAGCCGCCCTGGCCGTCGAAGGCAGAGCCCTGCACATCTAGAGCAGGTTTGGCGCAGACAGCCGCGCCAAACCTGTTCTGACCGTCGTTTTTACAAGCATTTGTTCGGTCAAACGAAGCCGCTTCATCCGGACATGCCCTAGAACACCCCCCCTTCTCCCTCTCCCTCCGGGAGAGGGTCGGGGTGAGGGGGTCTCGGCTGGAGGAAGAGCGTATCTGGCCAGAGACGGAAGGCCTCCCCTAACTCCCGGATCACCGCGTTGCTGCGCTCCTCACATGAGCGGACAGGGCACCAGCCCACATCCGCCCGTTCCTACTCGTCCCCATACCCTTCCTTCCGGCTCGGCATCTCCCCCGCCGCCACCAGCGCCCCGGCAATCACCACCGTGCGCCGGCCCTGATGCCGGGCGGCGTCCAAATCCTCCGTACGCAAGTCGCCCTTGCTATCCCCAACGATGGCCGACGCGCCATACGGCGATCCCGCCTCCAGCATCGCCTCGTCGGTATAGCCGGTCGGGACAATCACCATGCCCAGATGCGCCATCGGAGCATACATGGACAGCGTCACCACCTCCGTCCCGCCATGCGGCCAGGACGCGGTGGCGAAGGCGCCCCCGACCTTGCCAGCCAGCAGCCCCTTCTTCCACTGCGGACCGAGCCGGTCGAAGAAGTTCTTCAGCTCCGTCGCCATGACGCCGAAGTAGCTGGGTGTGCCGAACAGGATCGCGTCGGCCCATTCCGCATCCTCATGCGTCGGGGCGGCATACAGCGCGTTCTGCCGCGCCGCGCCCTCCGTCCAGCCTTTTACCTTGGCCATGTCCGCCGGGTCCGCGACCTCGCGCGCCCGCCGGATGCGTACCTCGGCGCCCTCCTCCCCGGCGCCCTCGGCCGCCGCCTTGGCAAGCGCCTCCACCGAGCCGGTGCGCGAGTAATAGACAATCAGCAGGCGGGTGGGGCTTGGCATGGGATTGGGCAACTGGGTCTCCTTGGCGCCGCGTGCTGCGGCGATGCGCTACACCTGATGCCGCGCCGCCATCCGGTAAGGGCCGCCATCCCAGCAAGGCGGGGCGCCCGCTTCCAGGCGCCAGGAATCCCAGGCATCCTGGCCGCAACGGTTCACCACGCCCGGGCAGGTGGCGCATGAATGGCAACGACAACCAAGCGGAGGAGCACCGCATGGCAGCGCTGCGGACGTTCTTTGCCCGCTACGTGACGGCCCGGGGCGTGGCCGCCGACCCGCGCATCGAGGCAGCGTTCGCGGCGGTCCCGCGCGAACCCTTCGCCGGCCCCGGGCCGTGGTCCATCCTGTGCTCCGGCCCGTGGCGCGCCCGGCGAGGCCAGCCCGGCTATGTCCAAACCCCCGGCGACGACCCGGCCTTCCTGTATCAGGACACCCTGGTCGCCCTCGATGCGGCGCGGGGCATCAACATCGGCGAACCCAGCCTGCACGCCCACTGCCTCGACGCACTCGCGCCGCAGCCGGGCGAGGTGGTGGTGCAGGTCGGCGCCGGGAGCGGCTACTACACCGCCATTCTGGCCCACCTCGTCGGGACACAAGGCAGGGTGCATGCGTTCGAGGTTGACCCGGTCCTCGCCGGACGCGCCAGCCGCAACCTGGTGCCCTGGCCGCAGGTGACGCTGCACGCGCGGTCCGGCACGGCGGACGGCCTGCCAAAGGCGGACGCGATCTACGTCAACGCCGGCATCACCCAGCCGGGCTGGGCCTGGCTGGACGCCCTGCGCCCCGGCGGCCGGCTACTGTTCCCGCTGCAACCGGAGGGAGGCTTCGGCGGCATGCTGCTCGTGCACAAGCCACAGGGTGGCGGCCCGGCCTGGCCGGCCCGGTTCGTATCCCGTGCGTCCTTCATCGCCTGCCAGGCCCGCCAGGATGATGCAACCGGCCGCGGGCTGGCGGCGGCCTTCGCGGAGGGAGGCTGGGAGGACGTCCAGGCCCTTCGCCTCGATGGCAAACCGGACGGCACTTGCTGGTTCAACGGCGTGGACTGGTGGCTTTCGACCGATCCAGCCTGAAGCCGGGCCACCCGGGGCGCCTTGGCCCTTGCTCCGCCGCCCCGCCGGTGCTGGGCTGCGTCCCCCAACCCTGCCGGAGCCTCCCCATGCTGACCCACGACGCCCGCGGCGTGTTCCCCATCGCTCCCACGCCGTTCCACCCCGACGGCAGCCTGGACCTGAACTCGATAGACCGCCTGGCCGCCCACTGGGTCGGTTTGGGCGTCGAGGGCGCGACGGTGCTGGGCATCATGGGCGAGGCGCCGAAGCTGACTGCGGAGGAGGCGCTGCAAGTCGCCGCCCGCTACATCGGGGCCATGCCCGGCCTGCCGGTGATCGTCGGCGTGTCGTCGCCGGGCTTCGCGGCGATGCGGGCGCTGGCCCACGCCAGCATGGACCGCGGCGCCGCCGGGGTGATGATCGCGCCGCCGCCCCACCTGCGGACGGATGACGAAATCCTGGCCTACTTCGCCGGCGCCGCCGAGGCCATCGGCCCGGACGTACCCTGGGTGCTGCAGGACTACCCGCTGACCCTGACGGTGGTGATGACCCCCGCCGTCATCCGCCGCATCGTCATGGACAACCCGGGTTGCGTGATGCTCAAGCACGAGGACTGGCCCGGCCTGGAGAAGGTCAGCGCCCTGCGCGCCTGGCAGCGCGACGGCAGCCTGCGCCCGCTCAGCATCCTGACCGGCAACGGCGGCCTGTTCCTGGACTTCGAGATGGAGCGCGGGGCGGACGGCGCCATGACCGGCTACGCCTTCCCCGAGCTGCTGGTGGACGTGGTGCGCATGCAGGCGGCGGGGCAGCGGGACGCGGCGCACGACCTGTTCGACGCGCACCTGCCCCTGTTGCGCTACGAGCAGCAGGCCCGCATCGGGCTGGCCGTCCGCAAATGGGTGCTGATGCGCCGGGGCCTGCTGGCGAGCGACGCACAGCGCAAGCCGGGGCCGGGCATTTCGGCGGCAGCACGAGAAGAGGTGGAGTACTTGCTGGGCCGGCTGGCACGGGTGGATGCGCGGGCGGCGGTGGGGGTGGCGTGGGCAGCGTGATACTAGGACCGGGCAAGGGCAGTGGCACTGTATCGTATATACCAACGTGCATATACATCTGATACGTGACCGGTGAGGTTCGTGTGGGATGTAGCGAAGGAAACGAGGAACCGAAGCAAGCACGGCTTGGATTTCTCATTTGCCAGGCTTGTCTTTGCCGACCCGCTGCATGTCATCCTGCCCGACCGGGTCGAGAACGGCGAGGAGCGTTGGCATTGCATTGGAGCGGTAGCGGGAGGCTTCCGGGTTTTGCTGGTGGTCCATTGTTACCCGGACCCGGATGACGCTGACACTGCGCGCGTGATCGGGCTGCGTGAAGCCACAAGGACCGAGAGGAGGCGCTACGAGGATGGCGACTGAACAGGAATTGACAGCAGACCAGGCCGCTCAGTTGCGGGCGCTGGACGGGAGGGAGCCGGATACGCAGGACATCCCAGAAGCCCCGGCAGAAAATTGGCAGCACGCCCGTCGTGGCCCAGATGCAATGTGGAGAGTCCGCAAAGAGCCGATCAGCTTGCGAATTGACAGGGATGTGCTGGATTGGCTGCGCCGTCAGGGACCAGGCTATCAAACAACGATCAACCGCATCTTGCGTGAGCGGATGGAGGCTGAGCGTTAGGTTCGACATCGGCTGCACTGCCTGCGCTGATAACTGCCAGCAAGAACCAGACCCGGAGGACCGCCCCATGGCCAGCATCGAACGCCGCACCCTGCTCCGCACCACCACCGCCGGCGCCGTCCTGGCCGCGGCCCCCGCGGTGGCGCAGGACAAGCCCGCCGCCTCCGCCGCCCCCGCCTTCGCCGCCCAGACGGCGGCCAAGACCGTCCCAGTCACTCACATCGTCGCCCGCTACGCCGCCACTGCCCCTGTCGAGCAGATCCCTGCAGGCGTCCGCAAGGAAGCCGCCCGCACGCTGCTCAACTGGGTCGGCTGCGCCGTGGGCGGCTCCACCAACCCGGCGCCCGGCCGCGCCGTCAAGGCGCTGCAGCCCTTCTCCGGCCCGCCGCAAGCCAGCCTGTTCGGCCGCAAGGAGCGGCTGGACGCCCCGCATGCCGCGCTGATCAACGGTATCAGCTCCCACGTGCTGGACTACGACGACACCCACCTGAAAACCATCATCCACCCCGCCGGCCCCGTCGCCTCCGCCGTGCTGGCCTGGGCGGAATATCGTCCCGTCTCCGGTGCCGAGCTGATGAACGCCCTCGCCCTGGGCTGCGAGATCGAGTGCCGGATGGGCAACGCCGTGTATCCCGAGCACTACCAGGCCGGCTGGCACATCACCGGCACGACCGGCGTGTTCGGCTCCGCCGCGGCGATGGGTCGGCTGCTGCACCTGAACGAGCAGCAGATGGCCTGGGCGCTCGGCCTCGCCGCGACCCAGCCGGTGGGGCTGAAGGTGCAGTTCGGCTCGGACACCAAAAGCTTCCACCCCGGCCGCGCCGCGCAGAACGGCATGGTGTCGGCGCTGCTGGCACAGGCCGGGTTCACCGCGTCCGAGGTCGCCATCGAGGGCTTCGATGGCTGGGGCCAGGCCGTCAGCACCCGGCATGACTGGGGCCATGTGGTGGACGGCCTGGGCGAGCGGTGGGAGCTGGCGCTCAACACCTACAAGCCCTTCGCCTGCGGCATCGTGTCGCACCCGGCGATTGACGCCGCCATCCAGCTCCGCAACGCGAACGAGCTGCAGCCCGATGCCATACAGTCCGTGGACCTGCGCGTGCATCCGCTGGTGCTGAACCTGATGGGCAAGACCACGCCGGCGTCGGGGCTGGAGGGCAAGTTCAGCATCTTCCACGCCGTTGCGGTGGCGCTGGTGACGGGACGCGGAGGGGAGGCGGCCTTCACCGACCGCGCCGTAGCCGACCCGACCGTGTTGGCGGTGCGCGGCCGGGTCCACGTCGTGACCGACCCGGCGATCAAGGCCGACCAGGTGGACATGACCGTGACAACAACGGACGGCCGCACCCTGCACAAGTTCATCGAGCACGCGGTCGGCAGCCAGAACCAGCCGATGTCGGACGCACAATTGGAAGACAAGTTCTCCGGCCTCGCGGAGGAGGTGCTGCCGCGCGACCGGATGCGCCGGCTGATGGACCTGTGCTGGGGGGCTTGGGACCTGGCGGACGCCGGGGAGATCGGGCGTGCAGGGGCTGCGGCATAGGGTGGTGCTAAGTTTGTAGGCACGGGCGCAGTCTTTGAGGAATGAATGCCTGGTCCGGACGGGAATCGCCAGATGACAGACTTTATCACTAGGGAGCGCGCCGCCCAGGGCGACTACTTCGCCAAGCACTTGCCTGCGGAGGTCAGTGGATTCCTCGGCTCAAGCTACCGCCTGCTCCCCGAACAGCGGGCCTTGAACCTTGCTCCAAGCATTCGGGAGGACGCACCCGCTTACTTCGCACAGCACGGCATCGCCTGGCACCTGCACGCCAACCACGGCCTCTCGTCCCAGGTGAGCTGCCTCAACTTCCTGATGCCGCTTGCAACCCGGCCAGAACTCCTCGCGCGTTTGATCGGCGATGCGCTTGGCCTGCCGCCACCGGCCATGCTGGAAGTCGAGAGCGGGCCGGACGGGCGGCCATGGTTCGTCGCCTTCGAGTGGATCGGCTACAAAAACTATTTGAACGAGGCTGTCGGACTACGCCCCCGCACGCGCGGCGCCAACGCAACCAGCGCGGACGCGATGGTCCGCTTCAAGCACGAAGGGCGCACGGAGACTGTCCTGATCGAGTGGAAGTACACCGAGCATTACGGTGCGCCGATTGCGCCGGGCGGCAACGGCGTGCGCCAGGGCCGCTATCAAGGTTTGGCGTTCGCGCCGGTAGGCCCGGTTCGCGCGGATTGCGGCCTCGTCCTCGGCGACTTCTTCTGGGAACCATTCTACCAGATGCTGCGGCAGCAGATGCTGGCGTTCCAGATGCAAGCAGCAAATGAGGGCGGGGCCGAGCGGGTGCGCGTGCTGTCCCTTTCCCCGGCTGGCAACCGTGCCTTGCACACCGTGACAGCTCCGGCGCTGCGATGCCACGGCGACGATGCGTTCGACGTGTTCCGCGGATTGCTGACCCGCCCGGAAGACTTTGTAAGCTGCTCCATCGGGGCAGCGTTCGGCAAAGTGCTGTCGGACCCGGGGTTGGAGGGACAGTCCTGGGCGGACTACCTGCTTGGGCGCTATACGTTCATGCGCTCTCCCTGACGCTGACGCCGCTGTGTGTCAGGTCCAACGCTATACCGGCGTCTGGCGGTCGTCAGCCCAGGAGCAGCCGCGACTGCTGCGGCCGGGGGACAACAGCGGATTACTGGCCCGCTGCACGGAGCGCCGCCCGGACCCGTGTCAGCGTCCAGGCCAGTCCAACCCGGTCGTCACAGACGGTCCCCTTTGACCGGCCCCGGACGGCCCCCGACGGGTGCGCCCGCCGCCGTTGCGGACGGGATCTGCATAGGGGCAGGCACCGCCTCGCTAGACAGATCGCTATCCCCGCCGGAGTGGCCCTGCACGCGATACACCGCCCAGGTCAGCAGCGCGGTGATGGGCACCCATGCCAGTTGATACCAATAGAAGAACGGAAAGCCGAACAGCCGCGGCTCATTGTAATTGTAGAACGGCACCCACAATAGACCGACGAACGGCAACAACAGCAACACCCACATCGGCATATCCTTCCCTAGACGGGGCGGGTTATGCTGATGTGGGTGTTCTATTGTAAGCGGGCCGGGGACGTTCCGTTATGCAGCCCTCTATGCGACGAGGGGAACCGGCCGTGCCCGTCCCCCGCGTCAGGCTTAGTATTGGCTGGTGCGCGAAGCCGTCTTCACCGCGTGGCTGCCATGCGACGCACCCTGGACGGCATAATCCCGGCCAGCAACTTCCGAGCCTGCCGGTAGCGAGTTAAGCGGCTCCCCGGAGATCTGGTTATCCGTGCTCGGCTTCATCTGATAGGCGTAGCTGTTCGATCCAGCGTCCGCGGCCGTATAGCCGAGCGTGGTCATGACACCCGGCGCAACAAGGCCGAACGGGTCGCCGTTGCCTTCACCGGCCAAGGCCGGCACGGCGCTGGCAGCAAACAGGGCGGCTGCGGCGAAAAGGATGGTCTTCATGGTCTCTCTCCTTAAGCAGGAGGTCCGTCGGGATAGGCGGGCCAATATCCTGTCTGGCGGCGACACCGTATGGGGTGCCTCACCGTCGCTCCGATAACTGGCCCCATCCCCAGCCATGCAAAATGCTGCACCTGCGAACAATACCTATGCATTCAAGTATGAGCGGAGTGGGATGTCAGGCCGCCCCGTAGGAGGAGATCGCCGGGTCCAGCCGGAATTCGTCGGCGAAGAAGTCAATCACTGCCCGGGTGCGCGGCGCGAGGTGCCGCCGGGTGGGATACACGGCATGGATCGGTACCTGCCCGGCGCGGTATCCGCCCAGCACCGCCATCACCCGCCCGGTCGCCACGTCGTCGCCGAACATCCAGGACGGCGACAGCGACAGCCCCAAGCCACCTAGCACTGCCTCCCGCACGGCCTCGCTGCTGTCGGTGCGGAACCGGCCCTCGACATGCACCGACACCTCCCCGTCCGGCCCGTCGAAGGTCCAATCTTGTGGCGTGGCGAGCTGCAGGAAGATGATGCAGGCGTGGGCGCCCAGGTCGGCGGGATGCTGCGGCATGCCGCTCCGCGTGAGATACTCGGCCGAGGCGAACACCTGGCGCGGCGAGGCACCGATCCGCCGGGCCACCAGGCCGGCATCGGTAACCTGCCCCGCACGGATCGCTAGGTCTATGCCGCCGCGATCAGGTCGGCCGTGGAGTCCGACATCTGCAGCTCGACCAGCAGCTCAGGATGCCGGTCCAGCAGGCGGCCGATCAGCGGCGCGACATGCAGCCGGCCAAAGCTCGCCGGGGTGGCGATGCGGACCAGGCCGGACACCGAGGGATGGCCGCGGCCGACGGCGGCCTCCGCCTCCTCCACGCAATCCAGCACCCGGCGCGCATGGTCCAGCAGGACCCGCCCTTCCTCCGTCAGCGTCAGGCTGCGCGTGGTCCGCTGGATCAGCCGCGCGCCCAGGTGCTCCTCCAGCGCGGACACCTGGCGGGACACCGCCGGCTGCGTCGCCCCCATCTCCCGCGCAACGGCGGAAAACGAGCCGCTTTCGGCGACGCGGACATAGGTGCGGAAGGCGGCGAGAAGGTCCATTCAACCTGCGTGCTGAATACCATGCCCGGAGGTATGGATGTTATCGTACGGTACGGCTTATCATCCCTATGCGGCCGGGCCACCTGCCGTATATGCATCCCAGGGTCGAGGCGCCCATGAACCAGCAATCGCAGGACAGCCTTTCACTCCCGTTGAAGGTTCGGCGCAAGCCGTCCCTGGCCGAACAGCTTACGACGTTCAAGGCGACGATGCTGGCCCGGATGACGCCGGCCGACGCCGACGTGATGCGTCAGTCCGAAGCAACATGGGCCACCGGCGCCGCTGGGATGCTGCGGGTCGGTGACACGGCACCCGATTTCACGCTGCCGGACCAGCATGGCCGAGCGATACGTCTGCGGGACCGCTTGGCGCTCGGGCCCGTGGCGGTGCTGTTCATCCGCGGCGGTTGGTGCCCATTCTGCACAATACACCTGCGAGCCTGGGCGGACGCCCTCCCGGCGTTGCAGGAAGCCGGCGGCGACCTGCTCGCGGTCTCGCCGCAGCCGGTGCCAGCCTGCGGCAACGTGGCCGAGCGGGACCTGTTGGCCTACCCCGTCCTGTCCGACCGCAACGGCGCGGTTGCCGCGGCATTCGGCGTGAACTGGGAGGTGCCGGAATTTGCACGGCCCTTGTATCTCCGGCTCGGCCACGACCTACCAGTCCTGAATGGTGACGGAAGCTGGCGGGCACCCTTGCCAGGGGCCTTCGTCCTCGACCGCGACGGACGGGCCACCCTCGTTCATACCGACCGGGCCGTGGCCCGGCGGCTCGACCCGGCGGCCGTGATTGCCGCGGTGCAGGCAATCGGGGCAGCCGACGCCACCTAAGCGACGTAACGCTTTTCCCTATCCGTGTGCTGGTCGCCGTGGCCCTTCACGCCGACGGACAGCTTGGGGCGCGGCATGGCTCGGCTCCTCGAAGCGGATGGGCAAGTCGTCGGAATAAGCGGGGCGGGCCGGGGTTCCCAGGAGACGGCCAAGCGCGGTAACAGCCGCGTTTTCGGATGGGATCGGTAGGGATGGCGGGGAAAACGAAGGCAGGCGGGCCGTCAGCGGGGCCGTTCCTCGCCGCGGCGGGGCTGGCGGGGACGGCCGGCTGGGTGGATGCAGTGGCCTACATGGGGCTGCACGCCTTCGTCGCCAACATGACGGGTACGGTCGTCATCCTGGGCCTGTCGGCCGCCGAGCTGGACGGGTCCGGCATGGTCCGGCAAGCGCTGACGATCCTGGCGTTCCTCGTCGGCGTCGTACTGTCCCGGCTGCTGCGGCGGCTGCGCCAAGGGCCAGCGCCGTGCTATGCGGCCGCTGCCCTGGCGGTGCTGGCTTGCATCGGGATCGAAGGGACCGGGCAGCCCGAGGTTTGGCTGCTGGCCATGGCGATGGGCTTGCAGAACGCGGCCGCCACGGTGTTCGGCGGGGTTGGGCTGAACACGGTGTTCCTGACCGGCAACATACAGCGCTTAGGCGAGACCCTGGCCGATCCTGCCAAGCCCGGCGTGTCCCGCCGCTTCGCCGCCGGCCTGATACCGGCGGTGCTGCTGACCTACGCCGCGGGCGCCGCCGGTGGTGGCCTGGCGATGCATCACCTGGCCCAGCCGCTGCTGCCGGCCGTCCTGGCCCTGGCGGCGACCTCCGTCATCGCCCTTCTGCGCGCCCGGACCAGCCGGCTGGTGGCGACCTCCACCCCCGGCGATGCCTCGCCGACGCTCTTCCCCGTCACAGCAGACGTGCCAGCCGGTCGAACTCCGCCACGCTGAGCGTTTCCGCCCGCCGGTCCCCCGCGATGCCGGCCCGCTCCAGCAACGCCTCGCCACCGAGCGGCCGCAAGGCCCCCCGCAGCATCTTGCGCCGTTGGCCGAATGCGGCAGCCGTCAGCCGCTCCATGGTGGCGAACAGCTCCGGCGGCGGCTGCTCCGGATGCGGCTGCAGGCCAACCACGGCGGACCACACCTTGGGCGGCGGTGTGAAGGCGGTCGGCGGCAGGCGCATCAGCAGCGTCGTGCGGCAGGTCCAGCCCGCGAGCACGGACAGGCGGCCATAGGCGTCCGTGCCCGGCGCCGCGGCGATCCTTTCGGCCACCTCGAGTTGGAACATCAGCGTCATCCGCTCCCACTGTCCGGCCTGGCGCAGCCAGCCGATCAGCAGCGGGGTCGCGACGTTGTACGGCAGGTTGGCCGCGATCACCCGGGGCGCCGGCACCAGGGTAGCCAGGTCCAGCCGCGTCGCATCCGCATCCAGCACCCGCAGCCGGCCGGGGTAGGACTGGGCCAGCTCCCCGATGGCCTCAATGGCGCGCGCATCCACCTCCACCGCCAGTACCCCGGCGGCAGCGGTCCCGAGCAGGGCGCGGGTAAGCCCGCCAGGGCCGGGGCCGACCTCCACGACATGCCGTCCGGCGAGGTCCCCGGCCTCCCGTGCGATGCGGTCGGTCAGGTTGGCGTCAAGCAGGAAATGCTGGCCCAGCTTGCGCCGGGCATCCAGGCCATGCCGGGCGATGACCTCACGGAGCGGCGGGAGGGTAATCAACAGCCGCTTGCTGCTCCCTCTCCCTCCGGGAGAGGGCCGGGGTGAGGGGGTCTTGGCTGCGGAGCGGAGTACTTC